>OIEV01000044.1_pt1 | contig 145842 bp, 145 predicted proteins | sample 1581881 | NCBI WGS metagenome assembly OIEV01 (sample SAMN03279760, study PRJEB24777) | human gut metagenome | isolation source: fecal sample PR121 from 1 month old male Malay infant, vaginally delivered... | place: Singapore | collected 2005-09-16 | reverse complement strand
ATTGGTGTAATGCACTGCCACGCAAAATTCTAAATTACCGGACACCACAAGAAGTATTCATTGAAGAAGTTAATAAGTTACTGGGTTTTTAAAAGTGTTCAATTTCATATTGCAATTTACTTATTAATCAAAGTATTTACGAGTCTTGTCAACTCTTCAATTTTGCTGTTTTGATCAGCTACTACCGTTTCCAAATCATTGATCTTCTGAGCCATTACTTTCTTGGAAGGATATTTCTGAGTTTCGCCGTCACCAATACGTAAGGTTACACCGGCGTTAACCATGTTTTCACCACCGCCGAAAGACGTACCTACGCTGAACATGGTGTCACCGTTTGGACGGTAGAACGCCCCCAAGGCTACAGCATTCGCATCTTTGTAGTTACCTAAACCGGCGGATACTTCCCATTTAGCTTCAGGGCTGAATTCCAACGGATGTAACGCTGCGAGTGCGGCTGCGCCGGCACCTACACGGTTTACACGGTTGTCCAATTTGTTAATACGGTTATCCATCTGACCCATACCGCTGTCAATGTTGCTGATAGCACGGTCGAACTGACCTTTGTTAATCGCATCACTTGCATTTACACCTTCGCCAACGTTCTGAATTACATTACCGCCCATGCTTACATTATTGTTTTGAATAGTAATTCCATTAGAACCATCATCGTTTTTAATGGTTAAACCGCTATTGTTGATAGTAGTGTTACCGGTAGTTACGGAACCTGTGTTTACAGAGCTGTCATTGATGATAGTCTGGTTGTCACCGGAACCGATGGTAATGTTGTTAGCCACTTCGATGCTGTTAAGACCTTTGATGTCTTTGGACAATTTGATGTCAAAACCGCTGCCGTCGCTGTTATTTACAACGCCGATGTTGTTATCGGACAAGTTGTTGGCATCAGCGCCGCCTTTAAGTTTCATGGCATCCGTATTCTTACGAGTTACTTGCTTATCTGCCCCACTATCGCTTTCGAATACACGGCTGGAAGATTTAACGGCTGTGTCGATGTCGCTGATTTGTTTGGAAATGCTATCAGCCACGTCTTTCAACTGACCTTCGGTAGCTGCACGGTTTTCAACGATCCCCTGGTTAGCAGGATCCCATTTCGTGTTGTCGAGACCGGTAATGTAGTTACCTTCTTCAGCCACACCATTAGAATTCTTAACAGACTGTTTAGCAATGTAGATGCCTTCGCCTTCAGCAGAACCACCAATACGAACACTGTTAAGAGCGTTTAAATCTTTAGACAATTTAACCTGTAAAGTGTCATCAGCAGATTTTACAACGCCGATGTTGTTGTCAGTTAAGTTGTCGCTTGCTGCACCACCGGTAATGTTAAGTTGCTGACCATTACCTCGGGTAATTGTTGCATTATTATCATCGCCGGCAAACTGCAAGGTGGTTTTACTTGCTTCTTCAGCTGCGCTGGCCACTTGTTTGAGCTGTGCTACGTTAACGGCATCAGTATCATTCGTACCGGCTGCTACATTGGTAATCTGACGAGTTAAACCTGTAGAGCTGTCACCTACGGATACAGCGGCACCGGTTGCCTGCCAAGTAGAAACCAACTTATTCATTTCAGTTTGGTCAGCAGCTAAGGAATTTTGAGCCGCCGTCAATTCAGTTTGTTTTGCATCAATCTGATTTTGAAGGTCAGAATACTCATCAGACCATCTGTCATACTGGCTCTGTTGCTGTTTTAAATCAGCAATGTCAGAAGTTAAAGTGCTAACTGTACTGTTGCTCGACTCAATCGAAGATTTAAGTGCATCATACTGAGTCTTGTTAAGTGCACCAATACTGTCAGTATCTGTGATTTGCCCCAATGGATCATAACCGATAGCACCTTTATCTACAGTAGCAAGGGAGTTCGCACCAAGAGCTACACCGCCATCATAGGAAACATTTGTATTTCGACCGATAGCTACTGCATTATTAACAGTTGTCGTAGTTCCTGTATCAGCAGAGCCGATGATGACATTGTTATTAACACCTGTCAACGTACGGTTATCACCGATTACAACTGCTGTCTTAGTATCCGATACCGTATTGTTGATACCTGTAATAGTTACATTATCTACGTTAGTAGCCGTATTTTTGTAACCGGTAACCGAGTTATACTGAGCAATATCAGCACTTGTACCGGTAACTGTATTGTTTACACCGATAATGGCTGTGTTCTGGGTATAATCAGCTGTATTACCGCCACCAATAGCTAAGGTAGAACCGCCGCCACCGGAGCTTTGAATACCTTTACGTAACGCATCAGCCATTTCATCAACAGTCGACGTGCTGGTTGAAGTATTGATACCGCTGATACTTTGTACGGAGTTGGTAATTTTGTTACCTGCACCATAAATCAATGCACCGTTAGCATTTTCAGCAATATTGCCTACACCCACAATGCTGTTAGCAATACCGCTGGCACCGCTATAACCGGCAGAACGAATGCTGTTCAAGGAACCGACTACATTAGCGCCGAAGTTTTGAGAACCATAACGAAGGCTGTTAAAACCGCCGGCACCGGTGAAGTCACCGGTCATTACGGAATACGCACCGAGCATACTGCCTAAAGCACCTTTATTGTAAGAGTTGGAACCGATAGTCGTCATACCTACAAGGTTTGCCTGGGACTGGTCATTAATTTTAGAACCGCCCATGGTGTATCCCTTCATGGTGTGAGAACCAATCTGTACACTACCGGTACGAGCATACGCATTCGCACCGATAGCGATACCGCCAGGGGATTTATCCGGATCAATCGGAAGGGTGCTAGCAGATGTGTAGTTATCAGGGGTGAAGCTTAACGCTCTATCCTGTTTACCACTACCATTCAATACAGTGGCGCCTTTACCCATAGCAATACTTGTTAAGTTAAGACCATTAGTAGTAACGACTGCATCTTCACCGATAGCAATGGCGCCTGTCCCGGTGTCTCTATTACCGCCATTACCAAGCACACGAGCATTCGTACCGATAGCCACGGAATTCGTGGTCTGAGCACTAGTAGCTACACCGGCAGCCAATGCATTAGAGCCGGTTGCACCGTTATTGTTGTAGTTGCCTGCTGTTGTGTCAGTAGAATTAACACTGTAGAAATGTGTTTTATTAGAATTAATTGTATTTGTTAAATTGGTTCCATTACCCATTTGAATATTTTTGTTCGCCGGATCAACAAAAGTAGTAACCCCATCTTGAGCCGCCACAACACCAGGTATAGACAATACTGCTACAGCTGCCAATACGGCTGCCGCAGAAACATACTGACGGGAGCTACCCGATTCAGACTTGCCATTACGCTTAGCCAACTCAGATACTACCACATAAGTGTTTTTAACTTTACTCCAAATAACTTTATACTGCTTATTCATTACAGAACCTCCCCGCGATAAAAAAACTCACAGCAAATTCATTTTAAAACCTTATTTATACCTAAAAAAAGCAAAAAATATCACTTTTATTTATCTTAATTATATAATTTGTATTTATAACTGTCAATTCAATTCGTATATTTTCAACGCTAATTTTTCATTTTAAACTCATCAATATCATTCTTATTTCAAGTTTGATATAAAGGGATTTATTATGTCCACCAACACGCAATATAAAATAATTTATTTCTAATCACACACTAATTAATAATAATCCAGCAACTCTAAAATCCACTAAACTTCAATCATTTACTGATTTAATCAATAAATACACATGAAAATTTCATGTTTTAAATATGGCTTTTTTCAGAAAATATATTAATAAATGATTACAATATATATAAAGTTTTACTATAATTTTACTTTTTCATGTTTCATTCATCTTATTCATACCTATTTTCTATGATTTTTTTCACAACAACAAAAAAGAGGTACCAACTAAAGGACATTTGCATGTCGCTTTCATTAGTACCTCTCATATATTCAGTGCTTTTTCAACTGCTAGTATTTAATTAGTAACTATGAGCAATGGCCTCCAAAATAATCCACTCACCATTACATTTTTCCATTTCAAAATTAAGTTCCAAATTCCACACATGACGCATACCATGAATGCGAGCATCCACTTTGTTGCGCGACTGTAACGTTGCCTTATCACTGATGCTCGCCACCATCCCCGGCGCAACCGTTCTCACAGTTACAACCTGTGCTTCATTCTTTGGTGATTGGCAAAAAGCCAACGCCCAAGTACCGGCAAACAACAATAATGCTATTATAAATAAAGTGTATTTTTTCATGGTCACCTCGTGTTCCTCTTAATTTCTAAAAACTACATCTTTATGATACAAGAAAAGACGTGTAGAAACAATTTGTCTTACGCGTCTTTTCAATAAGTTTTACTAATTCATATTTATTTTTAAAACAGCCTTACCGATTTAAACGGAATACCTCTTCCATTACACGCACAAAATCTTTAACCATAGCCGTCACACGGGCCTGAGGGGCGAACGCACAATATTGCCGCGTCAAGCGTTCACCGCCGAGATAAATCGGCAGGCGGGCAATGTGCGGCAAGAAGGTTGGCTCATATTCCTTGCCTTCCACAATCATATAACCGCGATTACTCAGCACCAAGAGACGTGCTTCCGTCATATTATCCACGAATATAAAATCCCCTGTACACCAAAATAAGTGCGATAATAATCCATTTCAATAGCTTGCTGTGCTTTAGGGGCAAAAAGGATGCATGGCATTTGTTTTAACGCACTCATGTCGAGTTGCTCCAATTCACTGAGTGGATTGGACGATGCCAATTCCACAAAACAGTGATTCCGTTGCAACGGCACGTTTAAGTATTCTGGTAAAAACGCTCGGCGTTGATCGTTAAACGCCACTTGAATCGTATTATCCCGCAGCATCTCGTATATTTCTTCATGCGTACCGGCGCTAACGTGAATCTCTATATCCCGATGCGTTTCATAGAACATGGCTACCGCCCGCTGTAATTCGTTCCCCGTATAATCTTGTAAATAACCGATATGGAGTGCATTTTCCGATTCGGTGCCGAGGCGTTTTACATCAAAACAAAGGCGTTCATAATCGGCAATGAGTTACAACCCTCGTTGGTAAAACATTTCCCCGGCCGCGGTCATTTCAAAACTGCGCCCTTGCCGGCTCAACAGCTGTACGCCTAAGTCTTGCTCCAACGCTTTAATTTGTTGCGAAATGGCAGATTGCGAAATATGACAGACCTCTGCCGCCTCGGTGAAGTTATGATATTTGACAACCGCCAAGAAATAGCGTAGTTGGTTCAGCATAAGTTTTTCCCCTCTTTAATTTCTGCTTGTAAAGGTTTTACGATAAGTTACTATTATTAATTGCAGTGTAACATCTTTTATAATAACTGACAATTGCATTCGCACTTCAATAAAAAAAGCCCAACATATCATTTACACAAAATGAATATATTGAGCCTATAAAGCTTTATTTTATTCTGACTACTTCTTATAATCCGAAAATCCAGAATACGCCCAAGCGCACGAAGCTGATTGTGAGCACCCAGAATGCCAAGAAATGAAGGGTCCCTTCAAGCCCCTGGCCCAAACGGTTCGCACCGGATTTAAAAACGATATCGCACCAACACATAATAAACCTCCTATCAAATAACTGTCATTCCGACAGATCATCACTCTTTCAATATTTCCTAATCTCCACCTGTGTTTTTAATGGTTTTATTTTACTAAATTCGTCCTTTTTGTACAATCGAAAAATGACCATTTTGCAATCTTAATATAACTGTATGGCTATCCTTTAGTGATTTGCATCTATGTTATAATAATATAAAAATAAATGGTAACCCGTTCATGTTTGAACGTTTTTTTGAAAGGACTTTTCATGACTATCGACATGCTTTTACTCGAGATGATAAAACGTATCAGCTATGCCGTCATCCTGGGGCTCGTCATTTCACGGCTTAAACTCTTTGACCGACTCATGATCAACAAGCTCTCCCGGTTTGACCGCATCATCTTTACGGTTATTTTTTCCAGCATCGCCATCCTCGGCACCTACGGCGGCATTCCGATTCAGGACGCGCTTGCCAACTCCCGCATGATCGGCATCATGGCGGCCGGTCTCATCGGCGGCCCGTACCTCGGCACGTCCGTCGGCATCGTATCGGGTCTGCACCGCTATTCCTTAGGCGGCTTTACGGCTCTCGCCTGTGCTATCTCGTCCATTACGGAAGGGATTGTGGTCGGTCTTTTTCAAAAATACTATAAAGGTAAGCTCATACCGTGGCCCATAGCTCTCGGTATCGGTTTCTTCGGAGAAATTTTGCAAATGCTCATCATTCTGCTCGTAGCCGAACCGTATGAGCATGCCTACGCCCTCGTTAGCAGCATCGCCGTACCGATGACGATTGCCAACTCCTTGGGACTCGCTCTCTTCATGTATATCATTAAAGCGGGTCTTCATCAGCGGCCCCAACAAAGGGCCAATCAAAGTCAAAACATCTTGGCCATTGCCCTCGAAACGGTTCGTTATTTCCGTAAAGGGCTCACGCCGGAATCGGCCAACGCCGTTGTGTAAATTATAAAAAAACACAGTCCCTACAACGCCGTTTCCATTACGGATACCAAACAGGTACTCGCCTATATCGGGGCGGAGAGCAATCACCACGCACCGGGCATGACAGACCATCTTACGAATGTGACATATGATTCACTCACGTCGGGCACGATTCACATCGCCTACTCGCCGGCTGAAATCGGCTGTACGCACCCGAATTGTACTCTCAGCAGTGCCATCGTCGTGCCGCTCATGATTAAAACGCGTATTATCGGCACATTAAAAATGTATTACACCACGCCGACCTATCATCCGGACACTTCGGACATTGCATTCGCTCAAGGTCTGGCCAACTTATTTTCAACCCAGCTGGAACTGACGGAAATTGACGAACAACGTCATCTTACGGAGGCGGCCAAGATGCAGGCTTTGCATACGCAAATTAATCCGCATTTCTTATTTAATACGCTGAACACGATTTCCTCCTTGATTCGTACGAATCCGGAATTGGCACGCCGTTTGCTCATTAAATTCTCGCAAATGTTCCGCTTCACCCTGCAGTACACGGGCCGTGTCATTACCATTGAAAAAGAATGGGCCCAGGTCAGCGGCTTCCTCGAAATCTCTATCGCCCGCCATGGCGATAAGTTATTTGTCACCCATAATATCGATCCTGCTATTTTCAGCTACGGCATTCCGTCTTTGACGCTCCAGCCGATTATTGAAAATTCCATCAAGCACGGTTTGCAACCGCGCGAGGTGGGCGGTTCCATCACTATCGAAGGGACCATGACCGATACAGACATCATCATTACCGTCACCGATGACGGCGTCGGTTTCCAAGGCGATCCCGATTACTATCTGGAACATCCTCCGCAAGGTCATATCGGGCTCAGCAATGTACATCAACGCTTGCGCGGTCTTTACGGAGCCCCGTACGGCTTAGCTATTACTTCGGTTCCTGAAGAAGGCACAACAGTCGTTATCCGCATTCCTAAAGTTCAGCCGGAATCCAATTCGACACCGGAACGAACAGAATAAACAGTTAATACTCTGACATAAAGCATAATGTTATTTGGAAATGCACTAACATAAAGCATAATGCTATTTGAAAAAGCACTAATACAATTAATCAAATCCGTCTATATTTTATACATCCCCTAGAAAGGAGATTCTATGATTCGCACCCTCCTCATTGATGACGAGGCGCCGGCCCGCGACGAGCTGCGCTATTTGCTCACCACCAATCACAGCGATGTTATCGACATTATTGGCGAGGCCGACAACGCTACGGCCGCCATTTCCCTGATTACTCGTGAAAAACCGGCGTTAATCTTCCTGGATATTCACATGCGCGGCCTGTCCGGTTTGGAACTGGCACAAGTCATCCACGATATTTCACCGGACAGTAAAATCATTTTTGCCACCGCCTACGACGAATACGCCCTCAAAACCTTTGAGCTACAAGCTTTGGACTATGTGGTGAAACCGATTGAAGATGATCGTCTGGCTAAAGCCGTTCAACATGTACAGAAATTAGTGGGAGATACCGGCCATACTCAAGCCCTCGGTACCGGTACAGGTGTAGCCGCTAGCACTGTCACGAGTAATAATACAACCGCTAACAATGCAACCTTTAATAATGCATCTTCTAATAATGCTGCTTCAGTCGCGGCTGCCGAAGTAAAAAACACGCCCGAAACCATTAGCGTAACCGGTGCAAAAGCGACCGACTCAAACGATCAAAGCATTAAACCGGTTATCCGTACCAATAAACTGGCCGTTGATGACGGTGCTCACATCATGCTCATCGACATCGACAGCATTAATTACATTACCGGTGAATCGGGTCGTCTCGACGTCCACACAGACGCCGGCTAATACGGAACCAATCAAAATCCAGAGCACGCCCGGTAAATAACCAAACTGAGCGGCAATTACAGGGCCAACCAAAGGACCTGCACCGGCAATCGCTGCAAAGTGCTGACCGAAAGTAACCCATTTGTTGGTTGGTACATAGTCTACCCCGTCATTAATCGCTACCGCCGGGGTTGTGCGATATTGATTTACTGTTAATACTTTAGCCGCAATGAATGACCCGTACAAGCGATAGGCAATTACGAGTATGAGGGCTGAAGCAATGACTAAATAAAGCCCGTTCATTTCCATAAACATAAACCTCCTAAAATAAATCCAATAAACTATGCTGTAAGATATTTTATAACCTATCTTTATCTGATAGCATTGTATGTTATTTTAGAAAAGGCGTAAACGAGTTTTCGATGAATGGAACAAAAGAGGCGGTCAATAGAAATAAGACCGCCTCAAAGGAAATGAAAATATTCTGTTTGGAAAGAAATTTGTGCTGTTTGGAAACACAATTCCCACTTCTACAACGCACTTTGGTAAATTGCCAAGATATCTTCCGTCGTAAAGTTAGTATACGAAGTCGGATAGCGATTGGAGCTTGTGGCAATCTTAGGCAATGCTTCAGCCGGAATGCCCACTTCCGTTAAGGTTGTCGGTGCTCCGATTGATTTGAAATAAGCACGCAAAGCATCGATACCGGCCAAGGCCAAGGTTGCTTCGTTGGCGTATTCGTCTTCGCTGAGTCCCCATACATTCTTAGCGAAGCGTACGAAACGAGGTACATGATCTTTAAAGATATAGCGTAATAACATCGGATGCACGATGGCTAAGCCGGCACCATGCGGAATGTCGTAAAAAGCGGACAATGCATGTTCAATCTGATGGGCCATCCAATCCTGTTTTTTGCCAAGCCCCATAATGCCGTTCAAAGCCAAAGTAGCGCCCCACATCAAGTTGGAGCGTGCTTCATAGTCTTCCGGATTCTTAATGGCAATCGCTGCATTGGCCATGATGTTTTTAAAAGCCGCTTCAATGAGGGCATCGCTCAAGTTGTTGGTTTCCGGCAAGGAGAAGTACTGTTCCATCAAGTGAGACAGCATGTCGCAGATCCCGTTAATCATCTGATTATGCGGCATGGAATAGGTATAAACCGGATCCAAGAAAGAGAATTGAGGATATAGGGCATCGCCATAACCACCCATTTTCTTTTGCAATTCCCAATTGGTCACAACGCCGCGATTATTCATTTCACTGCCCGTGGCCGACATGGTTAAAACAACGCCAAACGGTAACGCATCGGTTACGTTTTCACGTTTCATAAACATGTGTTCCCACCAATCATAGTCCGGTGCGGTTTTAGCTACCGCAGCGATGAATTTCGAGCAGTCAATAACGGAACCGCCGCCGACAGCCAAGATAAAATCTATTTTATGCTCACGACATAAATCGGCCCCTTCCTGTACTTTTTCAGTACGAGGATTAGACATAATACCGCTCAATTCAACAACGTTTTTGCCGGCCGCTTTAAGCTGTGCCATTACATCTTCGTAAATGCCGTTTCGTTTAATACTGCCGCCGCCATAGGTCAAAAGCACGTTTTGCCCGTACTTGGCAAGTTCTTGGCCCAACTGAGCCACGCAGGCTTTACCGAATACGATTTTTGTAGGATTATGAAATGTAAATGCGTCCATAAGGTCCTCCTTTTTACCTGTATCACAACTGCCTAAGGCCCTAACCACGCTATCAACACAATAATCAAGGGCTTTTGTCAGTTACATCAACTTATGAAAAACCGGTCGTGCTTGGCACAACCGGTCAAGTAACTCTATATTAATCTTAATCTAAATCGCTGTTTTTGTCAGCCATTTAATAAATTCACTTTATACGTAATATGACGTTCATAAATCGTACCGCCTTTTGTCAATGATTCGCCGAAATTAGGCATGTTAACATCATTCGGTGCGAATTGCGGCTCTATGCACAAACCGCTGTAAGGCCCGTAATAGACGCCGTTACGGCCGGTTTCATCCAGCCAGTTACCGGTGTACAGTTGAAAACCGGGTGCATCGGAATAGACTTCCAGTGACAAATCATCTACATGCATAGCGCCACATAAAGACAAGCGTTTGGTCATATCGTCCATATCGCTGAAGTGAGTATTAACCGGTGCCGTAAACTGTTTATTAGCGGTAGGCAGACGCAATACATAATGATGATCATAGCCTCTGTATTCCTCCAGTTCATCCTTATAGGCAGTCAAACTGTTCCCTAACGTACGCCATACGCTGAAATCGAACGGTGTCCGCTCTACTATAGCAATATGACCGGTAGGAATCTGGTTTTCACCAAACGGCATGTAACGCACCGCATCTAAACGCAATTGGTGATTCGTTATCAACGACTGTACTTTACGGGCTTCCTTCGCAATAATATCAGTATTAGTACAAGTATCAGAATCCGTGCCATTCAAATTAAAATAGCTGTGTCCCGTAATATTAACGACTGAATTTCTGGACGTCATATAGCGATATGTTAAATTAACGTCTGTCCCATTGACAATAATATCCAGCTGTACACGCAAGTCACCGGGAAACCCGTCTTCTTCACTGCGTATAAGCGTCGCCAAGGTGATTTTATCATAATTAAAAGCCTGTTTAGCGCTTTGCGGCACTAAATGCCAAACGGCAAAACTTAAACTATGTTCACCGCTATGTAATAAATTGGGTCCGTTATTCGACTGCCAACTATACTCAGTGCCGTCAATTTCACAGCGAGCGTCGGCAATCCGATTGGCAACGCGGCCAACGGTAGCACCCAAATAGGCCGTGCCCCCTTCATAACCGCTCAATGAGTTATATCCTAGAACAATATTACGCTGTAACGGTTTAACAATAAAATCGACGATGGTGGCTCCTCTGTCGATTACGCGCAGTTTAATCGTATTTGATTCCAATTCATACATAGTAACCGGGTCGCCATTAGCCGTTGTTCCCCAATCAAATCGTTTCATTACACCACCTCATTCATTCCGTTCAGGCTGACCGTCCTAAACCCTATTGTCAGCCTTGTCTGACGTTTATCGCCTTAAAAGGTACTTAATTTTGTACCCTATAAAGACACTTAATTCGATACCCCCGTAAGGCACTCAATTTAGCTCTTATAAAAGAACTTAACTACGAAGATACTTATTTAGCCTCCGATACGCCACATGGCACGTTTAGGTGCCGCCATATCCGGTCCTTCGTGCTGTTCACGACGCAGTTGCAATACATCCTTAATATGTTCAGCCAACTCCTCAGATGACTTCCCTTGACGCACCAAGCTGACTAAGTCTGCTTCATCGTCACGCAATAAGCAAAGACGCAAACGACCGTCCGATGTAAGTCGCACACGATTACATTCATGGCAATAGCTGTGACTCATTGGGAAAATAAAGCCGACCACCGGTCCCTGCGGCAAGGCATAATACGTAGCCGGACCGAAACCGGTTACCGATTTATTCTTAGCATTCTTTTGCGCGTCGTTCTTTCTTGCCGCGACACTGCCCGCTTCGCCGTCTTCATTACTACCGGTCTTACCCTTTTGGCCCCCGTTTTTTTCAACCGGAATCAAAGGTCCGCCACAGATTCTGGTTAATTGAGCCTGCCATTCTTCAAAGGTAGGACCTCTGAACGTTTGCCCCTGGAACGGCATGTATTCGATAAAGCGCCAAATAACCGGCCATTTTTCCATATACGCCAAGAGAGAGCGCACCATGTCATCGGACATAGGCTCCATCAACACCGTGTTTATTTTAACGGACGTAAACCCGGCTTCGAAGGCCGCCTCAATACCTTTGATAACGGCCGGCAATTCACCGGTTCGTCCGGTTCGCACATCAAATGTCAATTCATCAACCGCATCAAGACTGATGTTCACGCGATCAAGGCCAAGCTTATGGAGCTCTGCGGCCCTTTTGGCAAGCAAACTGCCGTTAGTCGTCATGGATACGTCTTCAAACCACTGCCGTCCCTGCAATTTACGAAGTAATTCGTCCAAATGCGGATAGAGGAGCGGTTCACCGCCCGTAAGGCGCAAAGCTCGCACGCCTAATTGGTGGAACGCCCCCAATATGGTAAGCCATTCATCAGGCGACAATAAATTCGTCTGACTTTCCGGCGTAATCGCCTCTGGCCGGCAGTAAGGGCAGCAAAAGTTGCAGGCTTCTGTCAGCGAAAGACGCACATATTCAATTGTCCGTTGCCAATTATCCTGCACCATACAATTCTCCTTTAAGCAATGTTGCTGTATCCGATACCGAATCATTCGGTACCGATGTATCCAAAGCTGATTTATTTAAAATAAAATTAGTCGTTACTGACGGTCACTTCATCGCCTACGCGAATTTTGCCGCCTTCAAGCACTTTTGCAAAAATCCCCTGAGTCGGCATAATACAGGAACCGACCTGTTTTTGGATTTCACAGCCGGAATGGCATTCCTTGCCGATCTGGGTTACTTCAAGCAAAACGCCGTCGCCGATGGTAAGCTTTGTGCCTACCGGCAACTCATATAAAACGAGACCTTCCACGGTGATGTTTTCAGCAAAATCGCCGGGTTTTACATCGGCCCCTTTAGCACGCATCAAGTCGATACTTTGAATGCCGAGCAAGCTGATTTGACGGTGCCATTTGCCGGCATGAGCATCGCCGGCCATCCCGAAATCCGTCAATAATTCCGCTTCCGGAATATTGTGTTTTTTTTGCCCCTTTTTTTCACTTATGGAAATAGCAATAATCTTTGCCATATATATGTTAAGTCCTTTCTGTGGTATACTATAATGCATTTATTAGTAATAATGATTCTATGTCTAGTATGCCACTGCAGACGCCGGTTTGTATGTTGCTCCGGCAACGTTGCATTGATTGTTTTCAATATTACGAGTTTTATTATATCATGCTATAATACAATTTAATACTATTAGTCAAAATAATGCCATATATATTCAACATAACACTACAAAAGGGACTATAACAATTCAGCTATAGCCCCTTTATTTTTTCAAAATTCAGAAGATTAATCCTCTTCGTCCACCGGTTCTTCGTGACCCACACCGTTGAAGAGTAAGTTCAAAATAACGGCGGTCAAACTGCCAAGGGTGATACCGCTATGCAAAATAACGGCAGTCCAACTTGGGAAGTTGTGATAGAAGTTTGGTTCGGTCAAAGTTACCATACTCATACCGATACTTACGGCTACGAGCATTAAGTTGTAGTTGCCTTCGAAATTTACTTTAGAAAGAGCACGAATACCGCTGGCGATAATCATACCAAACATGGCAATACCGGCACCGCCCAACACGGAATTTGGAATGCACGCAACAATAGCTGCCATCTTAGGCACTAAACCGAGCACCACGAGAATGAGACCGGACACAGCTACTACGAAACGGCTTTTTACGCGAGTTACTGCCAAAAGGCCTACGTTCTGAGCAAATGCGGTGTATGGGAAGCTGTTAAAAATACCGCCGAGCATGGTGGATAAACCGTCGGCACGCAAACATCTGGCGAGACCTTTACGCCCCATCGGTTTGTCTACAATTTCACCGATAGCCACGCAGTCGCCAGTCGTTTCAACCATAACTACAAACATAACGATAATCATGGAAATAATGGCGCCCACGTCAAAAGTCGGATAACCGAAGGAGAATGGCGTAATGAAGCCTACCCAATCGGCTGTGGCCACTTTACTGAAATCAGCCACGCCCAGAATGGTAGCAATAATGGTGCCACCAATGAGACCGATTAAAACGGAGATGTTACTCAAGAAACCTTTACAGTAACGATATACAATAATAACAATAGCTAAAGTAGCAAAGGCCAAGAATAAACTCATAGGGCTGGCAAATTCAGGTGAAGTCGGTTTGCCGTAACCCGTAATCCAACGTACCGAAACCGGTAATAAGGTAATCCCGATAATCGTAATGATCGTACCGGTTACTACCTGTGGGAATAAACGAATCAAGCGGCTGAAATACGGTGCCACCAGGAAGGTAAACAGCCCGGCCACGATAATGGCTCCGTAAATGGCCGTCATACCGCCTTGGGTCCCGATAACAACCATCGGCGTAACCGAGGCAAAGGTAACGCCTTGAATCATTGGAATACGGGCACCCACTTTCCAAAAGCCCAAGGTCTGAATCAATGTGGCAATCCCACAGGTAAATAAATCCGCATTAATTAAGTGAATTAACTGTTCCGCTGACAAATGCATAGCCTGGGCTACGATAATCGGTACCGCTACCGCACCGGCATACATGGCCAATACGTGTTGCAAGCCATAGGCAAAAAGTTGCGTTGCCGGCAACATTTCATCCACGGGATGCACTTGGCGTTTTGTGTCTTCGCTCATGAGAACCTCCTCAAACTAACAACCTGCTTAATACCTACACATAACTATATTCCCTCATATATAGTTATATTTTATACAGTTTCCATAAATAAGACAAATATCCATTCACCAAATTCATAAACAGAACTTGCTTTTTAATAATTTATTCTTATTTAACATTAACTATATATTTCTCTTATTTATTAAACAATGATTGCTTCATTTTGTCAAAATTATTTTTTGAAAAACAAATCTTCTGTTCGCAGTAACGCAGGCTCAGCCTCTATTTACAATACATTGTCGGCAAGGCCGCCTATTTCCGTGGCCGTTTCATAGCCTTCAAGCGGATCAAAGTCCCAGTTTTCACGAGTACCGACACCGACCGTATCAATATGACCGTCATAAGCAATCAAAGTTTTACCGGAGCCTATATAGCCAAGCACATTCCCCTGTCCATCAATTGATACATCCTCAAAACCGACACCCCTCATTTCAGTCACTACACGATGGGCTCGCTCTTTTTCATCAGCGCTGTCGCCCGGAATGGCCACCAATTCACGTAAACACTTTGTCATAGCCGTTTCATAACTTTGAGCTGCCTTTTTAATCGCTTCAAAATCCATACTACAATCTCCTTAATATCTGCCCGTTCGTACTTACTAACGATATTCACTGATTCACGCTTATTATCGTCTTTATTATATGATTAAATAGTATCGCAGTCATTTAAAATCGGCAACTGCTTTAATGTCGATATGAGGCTATAAAGTATATTTTTTCATCAAAACACTATAATTTTTCTCAAAAATATGTTATAAAATAAGTATATCGATAAAATCTAATATATAGATACATGAACTTTTTACCATATATCTGCCGTCGATATACGAAATTATTTATAAGGAGTTAATAACTATGAAGTCATTTATTAATGGGGCAAAGCACGTTGCGAAAGATTACAGTGAGCATAACATTGGCCGCTTGTCCGCTGAAGCAACGTACTATATTATTCTTTCTATAGTGCCCTTCTTAATTATTGCTTTAACAGCTATTTCCGTATTTCTTAGTCAAAATACTGATATCCTTAATCAATTTCTGGCACTCTTACCGCCGGATTCACAACATACCATGGAAACGCTTATCGATGATTTAACCAAAAATCAAAGCGGTACGCTCTTCTCCATCGGTATTATTACCGCCTTCTGGACCATGTCAGCCGGCACGCGTGCCTTAATTAATGCCCTTAACACGATGCTCGGTCTCGACCATGTGGAAGAAGGCATGATTAAGATGTACAGCAAGGCTTTCTTCTTTACCATTATCGGTACCATAACAGGTCTGTTGGGTCTTATCCTTTCCGTATACGGTCCGGCCTTCTTACAGGTGGTGCAGCGCTTCATCTTTATTCCAAAAGAAATTGTCAGCCTCGCCACCATGGTAGCGACTTTATTGCCTTTGATTTCGTTTACGCTTGTGCTCACCTTGTTTTACCACTATGCACCGCGCAAAGAAACTGATAAGGACACGCCTAAAACTACAAAAGAACGTATCAATAAACTTATTTCCTGGAAGCGATCCTTTGCCGGTGGTCTCTTAGCTACGATTCTTTGGTTAGCACTTACTTACGGCTATCGTTTCTATGTTACGAATTTCGCCGGCAGTTCCTCTACCTACGGCCCGCTCGTTGGTATCATGATTCTCTTCGTGTGGATTAACTGGTCCGTACAGGTTATCCTGCTCAGTGCCGAAATCGTACGCGACCGCTCCTTTGACGCTGAGTTAAAAGCGGAAGCAGTTAAGCTTAAAATGGAACAAATCGAACAGCTTAACAAAGAGGAACAAGAAGAAAAAGAACAGAAAAAGCTGGAAGAAAAGGAAAAATTAGAGAAGGACAAAGAATTAAATAAATTTTAAGCGGCAACGCCAAAGGTTATAAACGGTAACGTAAAAGATTATAATCGTTAACGCAAAAAAGCTGCCACAAATGTCGGTCTGACATCTGTGACAGCTCTTATTTTTTATGTCTACTTATCGATTTTAGGCTGAGTCTGTGCTATTTTAAGCTTAAAACCTCGCAACAGCCCAAAGGCATTGCGATTATTTTGCCATACTATTCGGCATGTTCTTCAAGCCACTGTAACGCATACTGTGCGTACATAGCGGAACCGATTGGTAAAGCTCGTTCGTCAATTTTGAAGAAATTACTGTGATGGGAATGAACCGCATCAATTTCAGGGTTGGCAATACCGAAAAAAGCAAAGCAGCCCGGTTTTTCTTCCAAATAATAAGCAAAGTCTTCACCGGCCATTGTTTTTTCCATCAGGACCACACTATCTTCGCCAACCAATTCAGCACCTACACGATGAGCCAACTCAGAGCTGGCCGGATCATTAATAGTCGGCGGTACCATTTGACGGAATGTTACCTTGGCCGTTGCACCGTAGGCAGCCGCCGTTTCATTAACCATGTGAGTCATTGTCTTTTTCAAATCATCGCCGATGGCATGTTTGAAGTAACGAGCGGTCCCTTCCAAACGAGCGGACCCGGAAATAACATTATAACGCGTACCGCTGGTCATCTTACCGATGGTAAGTACCACAGAATCGAGCGGACTGAAATGACGGGACACGATAGTCTGCAAATTCATCACAATAGCCGACGCCACCACGGTCGCATCCACGGTCAAATGTGGCTGTGCCCCATGACCGCCCTTACCTTCAATGTCAACGCCGATTTCAAGAGCGGCTGCCATGCGTTCGCCGGCTTCCACGGAAATCTTGCCCACCGGCAAATCAATCCAAATATGGGCCCCGAACACGCTGTCTGTTTCTTCAAACCAGGTGCCAAATTGTTTCATATACTTAGCACCTTCACCGCTTTCTTCAGCCGGTTGGAATACGAGATACACCTTGCCTTTGATTTTGTCCTGCAAAGTTTTCAACATCTTGGCGGCACCCAATAAAATGGCCATATGTGCATCATGGCCGCAGGCATGCATCTTGCCATCATGTTTAGAGGCAAAGTCATAGCCTGTCTGTTCATCAACGGTAAGTGCATCAATGTCGGCACGAAGCATGATGGTTTTGCCCTTTTGTGGGCCTTCAATCCACGCTACGATGCCTGTGTTTTTTTCAGGATTAATTACATACGGAATGCCCAATTTATCCAGCTCGCCGGCTAAATATTTGGTTGTTTCCTGCTCTTCAAAACTTATTTCAGGATATTGATGCAAATGGCGACGCCACGCAATAATATCTTTAGTATATTCTTCTTGTAATTTTTTTATTTCAGTTGAATTCATAAATTCGCCTCCCAATCTCTTTGTTTTCATGGTAGTTTACCGGAAATGGTTTGTCAAGGTTTCCGGAGCAAAATTCCTATTTTATTACTATGATTTTAAAAAGCGAGTGATTCTGCGTTTTTCTTCTATAGCGAGTTTTAAAAATAATATGTTATACTGACTGTATGCATTTACCGATTGAAGGGAGTTTTTCTCAATGGATTTAGCTTTATTTCCTTATTTTTTAGTATCATCAATACTCTTAACCCTGGCCCCGGGGCCGGATAATTTATATCTTTTGGCAAAAAGCATCGCCGACGGCGCCAAAGCCGGCATTACCTTGGCAGGTGGTTTAGCTTCGGGCATTGTCTTTCATACCTGCCTCGTTATTTTAGGCGTAGCCGCTTTGGTAAAAAGTTCACCGATTGCCTTTACCGCTTTAAAATATGTAGGTGCGGCCTATCTGTTCTATCTTGCTTATGGGGCATTTACGGCCAAAGTTGCGGATACAAAAACCGCTTCAAATACCAATAACGAAACTGAAGTTGCGGCTTCAAACAGCCAAACAACTAATGTATCAAACGGTCAGTCATCAATCAAATCTTCGAGCGGTGAAACCTCAGGCTTTGCCATCTACCGCAAAGGTCTTATTATGAACATCTTGAATCCTAAAGTTTTGTTGTTCTTCCTTGCTTTCTTGCCACAGTTCGTTGCTCCCGACAGTGAATCACCGGGTCTTGCTATTGCTATGCTAGGGGCTGTTTTCAGCTTACAAGCGTTCATTATCTTTTCTATCTTTGCCCTTTGTGCCGGTAAGCTCCGCGGTTTCTTAAATCAAGGGCCTAAATCGCAACGTATTTTAAATCGCGTTCAAAGCGTGGTATTATTGGGGATTGGTTGCCTATTGCTGCTATTCTAAAGGAATAGGCCTCAACATAAGCGATACTGTTATTGAACTAAAGTCAACAATTTATTGAATTATAAGACTAACAACATATTTTAACTGAACAATCAAAAAAAGCCGAAGTGTCATATTACAACGACACTACGGCTTTTTACTTTAAAGAATCTGCTAAAGACTCAAGATTTCTTCTACTTTTTCAATGTTGAAACCTTCGATTGGGCAAGAGTCAACGCCGAGCATAGCAGCCGTTGTCAACATATTGCCAAGTGCGATGTAAGTCTGTTTGCTGGCCCAGTCGAACATAGCGCGATCGCTGTCGATCAATTTGAAATCGTTAGTCTGGAAGTTGCCGTACGCACCACGCATCATGTTCTGCACGTCTTCCGGCATGTGTTTGATATCTTTCATGATATGAGTGATGTAATCAGCATCAGCTACTGTATCAGCTTTTTTGCGAGCCAAAATAATCATGAAATGGCTGGCACCGTTCAAGCTGTTCTGAGCCCCCCAGGATACAGGGAACAATTTGTCTTTAATGCTCTGTTTTTCAATAATAACGAATTTCCAAGGTTCAAAACCGAAGGAGCTTGGGGCCAAACGACCTGTTTCTAAAATTGTGTTGAAATCAGCTTCGGATACTTTCTTGTTAGGATCAAACTTCTTAGTTGCGTAACGATAATTGTAAGCGTTTAAAATTTCATTTGCAGAAATGCTCATGGGTATCATCCTTTCGAATTAATAATTTATAATACTAAATTTTGAATATCTATCTTATCTATCTTTCGACATGTTTAGTATAGTATATCTAAAAAAATAGTTGAAGAACGCAAAATTTTTATATATACTATATACAAACTTACCTAGGTATATTTTTTATACTTAAGATAAAACATAACATTTCAATAGCCACCAGCTATAAATAGCATATAAACGTTAGGTTGAATACATATGCCGGAAGAAATATACAAGTCAGAATGAATCACACTAAGGAGAATCCCATGAGTACTGAAACTAAATCTGCAAAGCACAAAAAAGAAAAACCAACTCCCTGCCCCAGCACAATTTGCCCGGTCTCCGTTACCCTTGAAATCATAAGCGGCAAATGGAAAGGCATTATCTTATATCATCTGTTCTCCGGCAATAAGCGTTTTAGCGAGTTGAAAGCTTTAATCGAAGGCGTTACCCATCGTAGTCTTACCTTGCAACTGCGCGAATTGGAGGAAGATGGAATTATAACTCGCACAGTGTTCCCTGTAATTCCGCCCCATGTAGAATACGCTTTGTCTCCTTTAGGTCGCACCATGGAACCGATTATCAACGCCATGTACGATTGGGGCGTTGCTTACAGCAAACTGGACATTAAAGAGACACAAAACAGCGTCTCAAACTAATCAATTACACACAAAAAGACCGTAACCCGGGGGCGTGAAGGGGCTCCGGTTACGGTCTTTTTGCTGTCATTTCAAACTTCTATTTGCAGTAGCTCTATCGAATCATAGAAACTAACAGAGCTACACGGGAAACGAATTTACCCATTAATTCTTTTTTATAAGCTTCATGCAAAGCTTCAACACTAACTAAATCATAACTGTCATTGTAAGTTTCGAAAGCTAAATTACGAACTGCCTGAGCTGCTTCCGAATTTTGCATTACTGCATAAGTGTGTGCCAATTTCTTTTCTACGTCTGCCAAATTAAATGAATACATCATGATTAACTCCTCCTTCAAATGAGCACTTTCTTCTTTTCTCTGACTACATCATACAACATCTGAAAGTTAAGTCAACCGGCCTGAAAACGCCATTTAAATAAGTAATAACGCTCAGTTATGTACTCGTATGAATATATTTTCTTTCTCGGCAGAAAAATAAATGTCTATTGTTACTGTTCATTCTTATATACCCCTCCTCAAACATCCTGATTTGAGGCAAAAATAAAGCCGCACAACGCCCATCGTTGTGCGTTTTTTCACACTTTCTTATTATATACGGCCTATTGTTAACCAAGAGAAATATATGGGATTCCGTCATAACTGCCCTTTATGATGAAAAAGAGATTTTTACTCGGTAACGACTTCGTAAATTTCCTTCGTACATGACCAGCTTTTATAAGTAAAGCTTCGGATTTTTCAAAAAATCAAGATTTTCGCTACCAAACCAAAGCCCGTATTGCTGTATAATTTAATTATAGCAAAAACCGTAACAGATGAATGAAAATTTTATCAAATATATCCTTATTGATAAAATTCCTTTATTTTTAATCCTTAAATTTCGATTATCCTTGCTGTGACAATTCATACAGCTTAGCTACCCGTTTACGCAACGGCGGATGGTCACTCACCAACTGATTGATAAACCCCTCCGTATCACCATAGCGTGTCAATTTTGCCAAAGCAGAGGCCAATGCCTGACCAAGCCCCAACTCATGAGCAAAACGATCCGCCCGATACTCGGCAATCCGCGACCCGAAAGGAGCTAATAATACATAACCAAAGTTAGCCAAGCTATGTAGGATTCGCACAATAAAGCGGATAAAAATAACGATAGCCATAAAAACAACTGCTAAAATATTAATAAACGGAATATACCGTAACACATTGTATACGGTAGTAATAATCAGCATAAGAAGCTCAAAGGCAATAATTATAGCATTATACACATTGAGCATGGCTGCCGATGTCATGCCATAGGTCGTATCGCGATGAACAAGATGACTCAGTTCATGAGCTAAAATTCCTTTCAACTCACACTCGTTCATTTCATCAATCAACCCCATCAGAACGACTACACGATTATGCCCCAAAGCAAAGGCATTAATTTGTTTACTGTGTTGCACATACAACGTATACCGATCCGGATCAACACCGGCACGTCGACAAACATCACTCCAGCAATTATTCAAATACACGGCTAAATCGCCCTGTGGTTTACTGATATTTTTAAATTTTAAAAACAGACCTTGAATCGGCGGCAACTGGAATAAAATAATGGATGTCAAAAAGAAAAGAGCCACCCAAACACAGCATATAGTAAAGCTTTCTACCGGTAAGCCGAGTCGTTGTAAAATGTCCACTATAAACGGCTGCTCCAATATGGTAGGCGTACCGAAAAGGCCTATAATCCAGTCGATGAAGAACAATATAACCGACGCTACAGCACCATAAATAAGGCCTGTAATAATAAGCAATAAAAATCCCATACCTATCCCTTTCTGTCTGTTCTCCCCCAAGAACATTAAATATCGACTGACTGAGTTCGATCCCGGTTTGGTCCACCATTCAAGAAAAAACTCAAGTCACAATATCCCTAATTTACCGTTTTCTTATACTTAAATTATACCCTATGACAGGAGTAAGAACCATGATTTATTTCACCAGCGATTTACATTTAGGTTACCAAAAAGTTATTAAAAATCGAAATCGCTCCTTTGATTCTGTCGAAGAAATGAATGAAACCCTCATTGCGAACTATAACAGCCGCATCACACCTAAGGATACGGTATATCTTCTCGGTGATTTAACGCAAAAGCTTGAGCCCAAAGAAGCTAACTCTTTGTTGGCTCGTCTAAATGGCAAAAAAACGCTGCTCATTGGCAATCATGATAAATATAAAAAATATGACGCTAAAATTTTTAAAGAAATGTGTGATTACAAATATCTCACTGATAAAGAAGTCCCTATTGCCCTAATGCATTATCCGATTTTAGCTTGGAATCGCTACCAACACGGCAGCATGATGCTGCACGGTCACATTCACTCAACCGGCGAATACAACGAAGCAAATCGTGAAAAAGGAATCCGCCGTTACGATGTGGGCATCGACGCCAATCACTTCTTCCCCGTCTCATTGGATGAAATATTAGAGTTCTTTGGGATTAACTAAAAACCGCAAATCACTTTCAAAAAATGGTATTTCGGCCATTACCATGACAATATAAACTCACCGGTCGACAAAGCAAGATTTCTCTATGAAAATATTGTTGAGTTGAGGGCATAAAAGTAATAACTAAAATAACAAAAGGAGCTAACATGAAATGCAGTTTTTACTTACAATTCATGATAGCTCCTTCTTTTAATTTTTTACACTACTGATTAATCTTATCTTTTATTTGTTCTGTTTTATCTTTTAATACTTCCGTACCTTTAATCGCCAACTCTTTTATTGCTTCTGTATTTGCACCACTGAACGAATCAATACCAATTTCATTATTAGGATCAAAATAAGGGGCTTCTTTAAAGCCAAGTGCCGATGCTACAAATACCATTGGTATTTGTGCTATTTGGCTATTGTAGCCTTTAACGACATAGTTATAAATCTCACGTTTTTCAGTCAAAATTTGCTCATTTTTACTAATATTCTCTAAGAATTGACTATAATGAGTACTAGACTTTAATTCCGGATATGTATTTGCTAAGGCTTTAATAGAAGTCACTGCTTCAGATGTAACTTTAGCCATTTCAGTATAATTATCAGAAACCTTAAGTTGGATTACTTTTTCATAACTGCCATAACTATTAACTAAATCCGCAAACTGATTAACAATGGCTACTTTACGTTCTACTACTACCTTAATATTAGAGCGAGCTTCTTTAATTTCTTGATTTAAACCCTGTAACCGATTATACCTTGTAATAAAGTAATAAACGAGAAAAATCACAAGAACCCAAAACAAAAAACTCATCATAATAACACTCCCTATCCCAATTTAATAATAATCCCCACACGCTTTTAATACACTCATATATCCCTACCGATGTAATATCAAAAGCCATCATTGCTGTACAATTTTATTATAACAAAAAAGCGAAAACATATGAAAGCAAATTTTATCAATTACATGCTGATTGATAAATATCTTTCATTTTTATTTTATAATATCCTAAAAATTAAAACGTATCCCTATCCGCATCAGCATTCCAGTGATATTCCATTCCCTTACAAATATCTATCGCTTTAGCTTCATCAAAACGGTCACGCACAAAACCTAGGGCCATATCAATACCGGCCGAAACGCCTGCCGAGGTATAAATATTGTCAGTATGTACCCAACGAGCCATTCGATTCCACTCAACTTCGGGACGACAACTTTTCACCCAATCAAAAGCTCGTTTATTTGTTGTCGCCGTTTTACCGTCCAACATACCGGTTTTGGCCAACAAAGCAGCACCGGTGCAGACAGTCAGCACGAATTCGGATTTTTCAGCAGCTGCTTGAATCGCTTCAAGAAATGCTTTATTGTCTACTTGATCACAACTGCCCCAACCACCCGGAATCAAGAGAATTCCACCATCCTCAATGACCGACATTGGTTCCGTTTCGATACGAATGTTTTGCTCATTAGTAATAAGACCGCCATTCAAAGATACGAAACAAATTTTATAATCCTCAATTCGATTTAATACTTCAACCGGGCCAAACGCATCAAGGGCCGTGAAATTATTATAAAGAACTACGTTTACATGTTGCATAGTATACCTCCTTATCTATGATTCTATTTACCTTTAAGATAACCAATATCGCTTCATTTGTAAATAGTATTAAGGTTTCACTTTTTTACCGGCTCATACCGAATATTACGGCTTCCACCCAGTTGTACAATCTGCCCCTTATCTGTCATTGATTTTAAAATACGACCGGCTGTAGACTGACTGACATTCAATAATTCCTGTACATCTTTTCGAGTAATCACTTGCTTCTCCTCCAAGTGATGCATTATTTTCTCCTCATTCGAGCTGACAAACGGAGCCACTGTCTCTTTGATTACCTGTGATTTCTCCGTCACTTCTCTCATAGCATTCATATTAGGCAAAATAATTTTAAACGTATTATTAGTAACGCGAAGTTGTGGCTGTAACGGAGCTCCAACATAAGCATCCATAATTTTTTGCATACCTGTGCCATAAGCCTCAATGAGTTCTAAACGATAAAAAACATTAGCAAGGTTCGGATTTCGACACACTGAAACGCCTGCTGTCACATCTTCTAACTCTAACCCCGGCAGCAAGCCTCCCAGAGAAACAAATTCTAGTCGATCCTCGAAAATACTGATTAACGTACTGGCACTAAATGAATAATCTCGGTGAACTAACGTATTAAGTAATGCCTCACGAACGGCAACCTCCGGATAATCACGGGTATCAATACGACGAAGTTTTTCAAAAGTTGAACCTATTTGATTATGTAGATCAATATAATCGTAAACTTCATTCATTTGTTGCATAAGCGAACCGGAGAATTCTCTACGATCTTTAAATATATTTTGATTACTTCCTTGAAATATGGCTGCCTTGATAGTATAAGGACACTGTTCTGAGAGAAGTAACCCCAAATTCGTATATAATCCATCAGAAGATACCAATTTTAAAGTTTTCAACTGTGGTAATCCGAAAGGAACTTTTCGAAGGTCAAACTCTCTTTTTGTGGATTCAAAAGTTAATTCCTGATTGATAGAGCGCATATCCTCAAATCGATCGCCATCTGTCTCCTTAATCATTTGACGAATGGCCGTATCAGTTGTCGGAACAGATGAATAGCCTTGTCGCACATAAACACCTTCAGGCCTAAGACCTTTCTTAGCTAAATAATAAGGACGATTAGTACCTCGTTGAACACTAATGGCGATGATAGACTTGCCCTCGTAGTTCACTGTTTCATAGTGAATAAACATAGTAACATCCGGCTTGATAGAGTCTCTCACCATATTCGAGATTTGCAACGCACATTCATCAGCATGTTCTACACCTACTACCGTACCATCATCATTGACACCAACATAAATAGTGCCCCCGTCACAGTTTGCAAATGCTATTATCTCTTTTTTTATATCCTCTTGTATAATTGCCTTCAATTCAACAGTTTCGGTTTCTTCGAATTGCATTCTAATCACTCCTTAGATTTTCCCCATCTATATTCTAACCACACTCTAACTTTTCCAATCAAATTCTAACCATTTTCTAATCAAATTCTAACTATATTCTAATCATTCTAATCAACAATGTCAATTAAATTTGATTAGAATAGAAAAAAGGCCTCTCGAAAATTCGAGAAGCCTTTATTTATCTGGTGCGCCTAGCAGGATTCGAACCTGCGCACCCGGTTCCGGAGTTTTAAATCATGGTTTTTGTTACTTTTTCTAAAGTTACTAATTTACCACAAAGGGCTATAAATAAACGTTTGCCTAAATTTCTGCTTTGATAAAGTTGACCTATTGTTACTAAATTTATAGAGTTAATAAAGTTATTGGGCTCAAAATTGGGCTCAATAACTTTTGTCTTTATCGGCCATCTTATAGATACCATTTTTGATAAATTTTTCCTATTTGTCTATTCAACAAGAAACTTAAAAAAGGACCAGATTTGTAAATCTGGTCCTTTCATCAATGCTTATGCTACCTTCTTCCCGGCCGTTAACATCGCTACTTTTGTGTACGGCTTTGACGATGAGATCTGTTTGTTGTCCGAGCAAGGGCTTCTCTGTATGCTTATGTTTCCTCTTGCGGTAGATATCAGTTTACTCATTCCACATTTTATCGTTCTCGATTAACTCTTTTAATTTTTCCAAATTCTCTCTGTTGTATTCAATATCTTGATAGGCATAATAATTCTGGTAATCTTCCGCAATCTCTACAGGCAAATTAACCACATCGTCTAGCTTCCAATTATACAGAAACGAAACATAACACTGGCGATAGTCGGTACGAATCCAGTCTTTTATTGTCCATTCGTCATCAAAAAACGGTTGATACCCACCGGAGCCCCTCGGATACATCCAAAGAAGATTTATATCTTTTCCCGATGTCGATACCCAGTACGGATGGTCACTGTATTTAGAAACCACTCGTCCTTTTCTGTCCAAAATATAGGTACCGTCTTTTCGCCGGACTAAAAATTGCGACTCATTCAGGACTCCTACATCAAACCCGTCTATATGGATTTTTTCTCCGGAAGTGTAGAACACATCATTTTTTCATTTACCCAACCAATAATGTGATTATCTACAGATAACACACGAGTAATGTCATCTTTAACAGTTATCTGTTTCTCTATGATTCCTTTCCTGTTGAGCCAATAAAATGATGATGTTTTATCGTCTACATACTGCCACACTAAGTAGCCTGTTTCTGTCTCGTACAAAACGAAGTCGTCGGATGCATCAATATTGATTTGCTGTTTTTCCACAGCATTTTTACACGTAACCAAAAATAAATCATTTTCGTCATTTTTAGTTAGCATAATTAGTGCCCCGTCGTAATTGAATATCGGTCTCGTGAGCAATGCGTCCATTTTTATTTTGATTCTGACATAATCTGCTAAATCATTCGGATTCAAATCGGTTCTCCGGCGCAAACATAGCATCATACTGCGCCCACCAGTCCCGATAGCGTTTTTCATGGGCGATGTTTTCAGTGTTCATTGAGATACCTCGCCAGTTTCTTCTCCAGCAGTTCTGTCATATCATTGCAGAGGTGCCTTACCTTGTCCTGCTCATGGGCGTAGCACCAGATGGTATCCTCTCCGGGGCGGAGCAGGAGCTGGTCGCCGTCCGCTTCTTTCCAGAACTCGCCCAGTACACAATACCGCTCTCCATGGATGGTCAGATCAAACATCCCGGAAAGGGTAAGAATCACGCCAGTGGATACATTGATGCCTGCGGTCAGCAGGAAAAACTCCCGCACCTGGGACGGGAGCGTGAAGTCCAGCACGCTTTCTTGATCCCTGATCTGTTCCTCCGTGGCGGCAGGCTGGATTTTATCCGTGGGGTCCAGCACCTTTGCCAATGCCTTGCAAAACTTGGGGTATTGACCAAATAGTTCTGGGTGGCTGGCCTTGAATTCCTTTTGCTTTTCCCGCTGCACCCGCTCCTGTTCCTTGCAGAAAGCGTCCAGCTCGGCCAGATACCGCTCCTGGTAGAGGTTGCTGGCTTCAAATGCTATGCCGCTCTTTTCCAGAATGGCGATGGCTCCCTTTTGGCTGCCAAACACCGGGACCCACTGAAAGCCGTGTCGGCAGGGCTTCAGTTTCAGGAATTCACCCCGACTCAGCAGGGCTTCCAGTTCCGGCTCATGCTCGTCCCACCAGTTCCGCCAACTTTCCGATGTTTCCCGGCCTTCGACCAGGTCCAGGAGCTTTGCTGTCAGTTTTTTTTGGTCCATAATATCTTCCTCCGTTCCAGAGGGCGCGGGAATCCCATCAATCCCACCAGAGATACCAGACAGTGGACTGCCGCAGCACATCCGCCAGCGCGCCCACAGGGGCGTCCTCCGGCCCCTGGTCGATCACATCCGGGCAGAAATTGACGATTTTTCAGTTAGATATTTTCATTTTCCATATCTTCGGGATTTACTTTCAATCCCCTAATAAAATCCTCAAAGTTATCAGCTAAAAATGTAATGCTGTAATCTTCCTCCTGATCTACACATACAACTTTAGGTTCGCCATTTTTGCCGCATTCTCTGTAATCAAGAAAAATCATATCATGTCCCCCGGAAATCGTATTTGCTATCGCAACTCCTATGTCGGGATAACCCCACTCATTCAGCCAAAGTTTATTCCCCAACTCACCACATACGGAGCAATTTTTTTCTCTATCAATGCCATATATTCCTGTAATGAACACTTCAAAACCATCTGCATAAAACACAGTGGGAACAGTGATTCCGCCATTATGATTTTTTATTAGCTCTATATATGATTCGGGAAACTTATATCCAAGTTCCTTTTCAATATCTTCAATATCTTCATTTGAAGGTTTTTTTCCAACATATTCTTTCAAAGCGTAATCACTATCATTCCAAAATTTGCTCCAATCAAAAAATTTAAACGGTCTCATTGTTTTTCTCCTTAATTCAAAATTTAACGGAAATTGATTCCCTTTCGAATATTTCTCAAAGCTGGAAATTCTTAGATACTCTCTTATCTTTTTTATACACTATTTCATCAAGTAACGAGCAATTCCGTTTAATATCATCCATGTAAATTCAACAACATTTATGAATAAAATACTATTTGTTTCACTCAATATTTATAGTATAACAAACTAGCTGATGTACAACTTCCTTCTAAAATTCTATCAATATTGGCTTGAGTGTTCTCAAAATAATCAAAAATTGGAATAATATGTATTTTAATAAGCTTGCTTACTTCTTCCACAGTACATTTATAGCTTGCACCTGCAAGTTGCCACCACTCATGCGATTTTCCTGAACTTAACGAGCCTAAATCCCCGCCATATATAAGGCCATGATTGATACCAACCTTTTTCATGGATTTGGAGTAAATACCAATATGCGGAATAAATTCTACGCTATATTCGCAATTGTACCTGCTTGCCTGAAAGTATATTTCAAAAATAATATCTTTATTTTTAGCAACTCTCTTTAATTTTTGGCCTTTAGCAAGCACCTTAAAATCAGGGAATTTACTTGCTATTTCTTGCCATGCTTCTTCACATAATTTTCTGGGTTCCATTTCTTTATTATTGCCTTTCACTCATTTATCTTTTATCTGACATTAAAAGCACAACACCGCAAATCGCAAGTATAAGCCCACATATACCTATGAAAACTCTGTAACCTTTCTCGCCCCACACTTCAAAGATAAAGGCATGGCGTGCCTTGTCCCCTCCTGTTGCTTGATACACCCATTTCCAGTCTCTTATCGCACCTATTAAAAATAATAGTCCGCCTGCTATCAACACATATTGATAATGTGCTTTTAAAAATTCAAATACTCCGTCCATATTGTTTCTCTATTTCCTACACCAAGATTTTTTTGTTTCCGCTTCATAGGTAATTTTCAATAAGATCTTCCTTCGTTCCAGAGGGCGCGGGAATCCCATCAATCCCACCAGAGATACCAGACAGTGGACTGCCGCAGCACATCCGCCAGCGCGCCTACAGGGGCGTCCTCCGGCCCCTGGTCGATCACATCCGGGCAGAAACTGTACAGCTCCACTGCTGAATCCACGGCCTTCTCCTTGGGGACGGGGGCCGGGAGCAGGAACTCCAGTTCGTCGTGGCTCATGGCGGCAGGCACCGCGCCGTGCTGCTCGAACCAGTATTTGGCCGCTGCCATCAGCTGGGGTGTGTCAGGACAGTCGTTCCAGTTTCCGAAGGGCAGGTAGGCAAAGATCTCCCAGGGGTTCTTGACCGGGATTTTCGCCAGAATGAGAGGGTAGGTCATATCAGTGTCGGAATCCCAGTAGCAGGAAAAACGGTTATTCTCATAGCCGCCTTCCATCTCGCCCAGGATTTCCTCATCCCAGTCCATATCGTCATCCTCGGCTTCTTCCTTGCGCTGGCCGGTCAATTCCTTCAAAACCGCCTTTCCGTCTTTGAAGGAGGTGGAGAGCATCTTCTTCCGGTACTCCGTTACAGTTTTGAGGTCAAATTCGTAAATGTCTGCATCATTCTTCGGGTCGGCGTTCATCACCAGACACTCAAGCAGCGTTTCGTCATCCGCCTTGATGAGTACCGGCACAAAGCCTTCTTTGACACTTTCCCGTTTGGCATAGCTGTATGCCGACATGATGGGATCATCGTCCTTCATGGAGGGGAAATAGGTGCATTCACAGTCCAGATACTCCATCAACGCCTCAGCCAGTTCAGAGGGCTCCAGTGTGTCCTCGTCGAAGTCCTGTCCCTGCCAGTTGGTGAAGCGTTCCTCGATCACCTTTGCCATGGCCTGGTAGTAGTCCTCGTCAAAGGGGATGAACAGGTAGGCTTCATCTTGGAACTCATTGGAGTGATACCGCTCCGGGCCGAAGAAGCGGAGGGCGTTGTCATCAACATCGGCAGGATAGTAGGGGCTGTCGCCCCCTCCATAGTAATTGCCTGCAAAAGCACGGCCTTTCTGATCGAATAGCACAGAGAACAAGCAACCGTCCAACTCATTCTGGATGAATGCGCGCAGGTCCACACTGACAGGGTCGGCTTTGACCTGTTTGGCCACTTCGCCGTATTCTTTCAGGAATTCCTCGCCCATCAAATCATGCTCCATGCACCAACGCAAGTAGATGGCCATATGGTTGTAGGCATTGATGGGGTCAATGGGCAGACCCTTCTCCTCAATGCTCTCGATATGATAGGAGGCATCGTCCATCTCACCGTCAAAATCGTCATTGAGAATATCACTTATCGTTAACATACTGTACCTCCTAAAATTTCGATTTGTAACTATCTTTTTTTGAACAAATATCTGTACATTTACTATCAGAACCCGTGAAATTATATCGTAATTATTTTAATACACTATTCAATTACCAGCTCTACATAATCCCCATCTTCCTTATTGTATACATGCTTATTTACGATTCCAAGTAGTTTCTGTATATCTTCCATATCTGAAGCCGAAAATTCCAAATAACAAGTCTCATCAAACGATAGCTTAAGGTTATCGTTAAAAAAAGGTATTACCTCGACAAACTGGAACTTAGTAGTCAACCTATTATATCAATAAATATTTTTCGATCTAACATAACTCAAATATTCCCAAGATAAAGATTCTCCAAAAGAGGTTTCTATTTCTTTCTCTAACATAAGTTCATCTTCCGTTACATTCTCACATTTCATCATATTCAAAATTATGCTTTCCATATCAACAATAGGCGAAATTAACATTGCTTTTTCGATAGGCATATCGAATAAAAATATTAGTGAAAAGTATGCTCCTATGCTGTTGGCAATTAAATAAATTTTATTATATTTAGAAATAATGGAGTGGAAATAATTTCTAAACTCAATTTTAGCATCCCACGGGTTTAATGATTTATAATCAAATCCAATGATTTCAAAGCTATCATCAAAAAATTGTTTATAGTGATCGGCTTCTTCTGCATTACCACCTTTGCCGTGAACATATATAACAGCATTTTTCATTCAAATTACCTCTACAACTTCTAATTTATGAATCAATTCTATAAATTATTTCTCCTATATTATATATGTTGATTATTCCACTGACAGGCTCTTTGCCTTCTTGCCAAATCCATCCGGAATATATCGTACAATATCCGTTATACCCTTCAGTTAGAATTTCAAATTCAGCGTTTGAGTACTGTTCTACATACTCAGTTAAACTTATAGCTTTTCCTGAAAAATCACCTTCATAAACTGTTTTATCAAAAATTAATATGTTGCAATCGTCAATATCAATTTCTGTAAAATCAATTTCGCCAGTATAAATAATTTCCCGTTCTTCTGTGTATTGGAATATCTTGTCTAACTTTAATCTCAATAAAGCCTCTTGATATTCAATATTTATAATACGGCTATCATGTAAACTTAGGGCAATATTGCTTCCCCTATTTCTTATTAATTCCTTGCTCATACCAACCTCACAAATTCTAATTTGTCGCTTTCTTCATACCCATATATAACAGTTCCATATATCCACCACAATAAAAATCAGCATACTTTTTAAATATTTTCTGCATTGGAAATACACACTTTTTCTTTCTTCCTCTTGATTATCCACCACAGAAACTGAAAGTTTTAGATTAGTCCCACACGATTTCCAAACAATCGAAGTTATCTGGAATTGGTGGTACGCACGAATAAGTATTTAATTCAAATGCCTCTATTGTAATTACTCCATCAGAGCATAGCCATTCGCAATTTACTAATTTTTCTAATTCCGCAGGCAAAATGGTTGTGCAAATCACGATTGTATCTCCTGCAAGAACTAATTCTTCTTTCCCATTGTTTTCTACGATTTCTGTATCATCGTGGAGAGCAACACGCACCCATGCTATGTCAGGCATTAACTCAATCTTTTGTAGCATATTTCGTATTTCAGAAAGCGTTGGACGGCCAAATTCCCATTGGTTCGGAGCAATGGAATCCTCCTCTGTGTTTCCATCGAAAAATTCATCAAGCGTTAGTAATGGCAAGCGTTCTTCATTTTCTTCCAATATTTTTTTGAATGTATTCAACTCTATCATAGTCACAATTCTCCTCGCAAATCAGAATTAGTTGATTTTATCCTCTCCCCGGATTTTCTTGTTTTTCCGTTCTTCTAACTCCGCTCATCTTGACCGTTGACTGGCTCGGCTGGCTTTGCTATCTCCTCGACAAATGGGAAAAATCAATGTTAAAAATTTTGTAGCAGTTATCATAATTTATTTTATTTTCTCCACGCCACCAGTTGAGCGGATAGGATAGGCTTTGTCTTAAATCTCCGGTATCTCTCATCAATGGTGGGGTAAAGGAATGTATATATCCTTTATGCTCTGGTGTTTCCAAAATCCCACAAATAGCAAGCGTTTCAAGGATTCCAATAATCTCACCTTTATTGCAGGGTAATAGTTTGCTTTCCTGAATTTTTTTACATAACATAATGCCAGTGGCGTGGTCGCTCATTACAGATGATATTGATATTATTTCTTTCAAAATATTCTTGTCGGTACTTGTAGGGGTTTGTTTATCCATATGAGAAAATTCATTGAGGAAAAAAATGGGTTTTCCAATCCCACCCCAAATTCCGCCGCCTTGATACTTAACCCAATTATAAAATGTTCTATCCAGCCGAGATGGAACTTTGTCTGTTCTACCTCCATCAAACATCAACCAGCTTACAGCATATACATACGATGCTAAAATATACCGATACTCCATATCACGAGTAGATAAGCTATATAAAAAAGAGTTGGCAGCATCACTAAGAGAAATACATTTAAGACTTTGTGTCAAAATGCGTATAGCTTCTTCATGTGAAATAGATAAATCCTCTAAAATGGCTCCATGTTCTTTTGCATACGCAATTTCTTCAAATGATAACAGTTTTCGCTTCGTATCATCCATATAGTGCATCAGAATTTTTTTACTTTTCTTATCCATAAGCATTTTCCCTCATGTTAGTCTCTTAGTTCCCTTACTTCCTCCCCCTTTGTGGGTTGGGATTTTTTAGCAAGTCCGACTTCTGTGCAATCTTTTTCAGCCACTTCTTTTCTTCCTCGGACAGCTTCTTCAAGTTCAATTTGAGCCGCTTACAGATAAACGCCAGCGACGCTTGCTCCGGGTCGCTGTCCTCTTTAGCGGTTTCCTCGGCGGTCTGTAAAAAATCTTCCAGCGGGTTGTCCTCCAGGACATATGAAAAAATCTTCAAATGTTCCACTTGGCATATAGTCAAAAGTTGAAAAACCAACTGTTATTGAACAGCATCCTACCAATGCATCACCTTCCCATGCTCCGAAAAATAATATTTCCCCTTTGCTGATTGCATCTTTCAGACGTTTCAAGGTATTACCTCGACAAACTGGGATTTAAAGCTCTCTGATTATCCATTTAGCTTCTTGATTTTCTCTTGTTGCACAATATCCACAAGGCATTTCTACCAAAGTTCCTATCGAATTATCTAACTCAAATACAGACTGTAAAGAAACTAATTTAGCGTCCTCTGCTTCGTGTGTTTTTCCGCATAAGAATTGCCACATACCATCATCTTCATCATGTGATACAAATAAAATTGGTTCTTCTCTATTTATTACATGACTACATACAATAGCTGCTGTATTTGGCTCATCATAAAAAGGGAATTTCTGCTCTACAATTTTAGTATTTTTATTCTTTTTTAATTTTTCAAATAGCCCCATAGCTAACACCTCCACAAATTCTAATTTTTATTTATCTACTTTAGCTTTTTTAGTAATTCTACAAAAGGTACTTTATTATTATCTTTTCTAAGCGAAATCAAATCAAAAACAGAATCAATATTTAAATCAAACATTACGGATTCCAAACTAATTGTCATAAAATAATAATCTACAACCTCTTTACTAAACTCATTTTCTAAACTACTCCATAAATTATTCGGTAAAATGCAAAAGGCTAAAGTATCATCACCAAGACTTTCAACAAACCATCTTATTTCAAAATCTTCCTTTATGATTTCGTTGAAATACTTTATAGTTGTATCCCTATCCATATTATCCATATAAGGAATAACTATTTCTTTAGCTCTGTATTTTAATTTTATATCATCACCATATTTTTTATTATTATTTATAAAATCTACTTCTATAAGATTTCCTATTTCATTATTAAAGTAATTGATTACAGATTCGTCTTCTTCTCTCCAATCAATCCAAATTAAATCATTACTTTCCCAAAAGTCATCAATATTATCTGGATATAATAAAAATTTTCTTACGCTTTCATATTTATTATTCATAAAACCTTATCCTCAACAAATTCAAGTTAGCAAGTACACATTATATCAATAAGAACTTCACGAATGTCCATTATTGGCTATTTAATTTGGTTGTCAAGCTCAATACCCTGTTCCGCTAAACCAAAAACTAACTCCTTAAAACTTTCTGCAATAATTTCTAAATCATCAACTGACGTCACATATACATCATGTGGCAAAACAACAATTTTGTCTGTTTCCTTTAAAATACAAACTAAACTTCCATCACCTAAGCCGCCAATAGGAAAAACAGTATTATTTGATATGTTGCTTTCTTCGTCGTCGCTATAGTTTGCAATAAAAGCAGGGTATTCACAGCCTAATTCCTCTAAAGTGAAAATCCATGGATCAACAAAATGGCAGCCACCAAATTCCTTGAGTAAATACCGATATTCTGACGGAATTGGTTCGAATTTGTTTTCAAACTCAGATATGTCTTTTTCGGACTCCGGGTGATATTTGCTGTGCGTGTCAGCCATAACGCTATAAGCTTTTCTTAGTAATTTAATCTCTGCTTTTGTTAATTCCATATGCTTTCTCCAATCAATACGATGAATTATCTATAGCACCCATATAAAAGGACGAATACCCCGTCCTTTTTTGTTTACTAAAATATTTTAACATTTAAACGTCTTCTGTCATACCCAATGATGAACTGGACAGCGACGCTCTTTTACAAGCCTTAGAAAAAATCAACAAGCGCACCGACGTAATCAAAGCGTCAAAGGCGAAAAAGTTGAAACCGTACGCGTATAGTATAATAAGAACACAAATAACAGTAGTTTGTTTTCCGCCTTTACGAGATGCATGGACACGCAATTTCTCCGGTACTGGGACTGGGACGGGACTAAAAATTTGAAAACGTCCTATAATTAGGTGGATTTAGTGATATTAGAAAAAATAGAATATGGTATTTTGAATGGTTTGAGATATATCGGACGTTTGGAAAAGAAAGGGGGGATAATATATAGTGTTTTTCAAAGAATTTGAAATAAATTGGGCTCAAATTGGGCTCAAACATGAAAAAAAGGCTTCTCGAATTTTCGAGAAGCCTTTATTATGCTGGTGCACCTAGCAGGAATCGAACCTGCGCACCCGGTTCCGGAGACCGGTGCTCTATCCCCTGAGCTATAGGCGCATATTGGGATAACCTCTTTTTTCAAAACAATCATGAAAAGTGAATGCAAGAAACCGTCAAGGTTACCCAATTATTATAACAGTGCCAATTATACACTGTCAAATACATGACTTAGTCGTGTTTAAGCTGTTTATTACCAATACCTGTTTTGCGAAGAATGGCGAAACAAAGGCTTAAAATAACAGCCACTACGGTAGCAAGGCCCATGCCTTGAAGGACAACCGGACCAAGTGTTACCTGAGCGCCGCTAAGACCTGTAATCATAACGATGGACGTTAAAATCAAATTATCAGGACGGGTATAATCAACCTTACGTTCAACGAGCATACGCAAGCCGGATGCCGCAATGATACCGAACAACAAGATACTTACACCACCCATAACCGGTACCGGAATCGCATGGATTAAAGCAGCAATTTTACCGATAAAGGAGAAGATAATCGCTAAAACGGCAGCTCCGCCAATAACATACACGCTGAATACACGCGTGATGGCCAAAACGCCGATATTTTCACCATATGTCGTATTTGGCGTAGCACCAAAGAAACCGGAGAGAATGTTAGCAATACCATCGCCCAACAACGAACGTTCAAGCCCCGGATCTTTCATGAGGTCACGACCTACGATGTTACTGGTTACTACCAAGTGGCCTACATGTTCCGCAAACACAACGAACAAGGCCGGCATAATCATCAAGATTGCATTAATATTGAAAACCGGTGTGGTCATATGAGGCAAGGAGAACCAAGCTGCTTCGGATACTTTTGAAAAATCTACCACGCCCATGAAGGCCGCTAACACATAACCGGATACAACACCGATTAATACAGGAATTACCGCAAAGAAACCGCGGAAAATAACAGTACCCAAGATAGTTACAATCAAGGAGAACATAGAAATCGTCACAACTTGTGTGTGCGTCATGCCCAAGGTCTGCCAGCTGTCGCCGACGATACCGGCCATACCCATAGCTACCGGACCGAGTTCCAAGCCGATAACGGCAATAATAGCCCCCATCGCAGCCGGTGGGAATAACAAATCAATCCAACCAATACCTACGGCACGAACGATGAATGACAACACGATAAATGCTAAACCGAAAGCAATAAACCCGCCTTGTGCCGCTTCATAAGACATGCCGGCTGCCATAACGGATAATACCGGCGCAATAAACGCAAAACTGGAACCTAAATAAGAAGGAATTTTTCCTTTACAAATAAATAAGTACAGAATGGTACCAATCCCGTTCATAAATAACGCCGTTGCCGGATCCGCTTTTAATAAGTACGGAACCAATACGGTAGCCCCGAACATAGCAAATAAATGTTGAAAACTCAACGGCAACATGGCCACATTTGACGGCCGTTCAGATACGTCAATAAAGTCTTTCATTCCTCTAAATCCTTTCTGAAATCCTTGTTTTAACACATAAAAGATCGTTTAATTTATTTAATGCCGTCAATTGACGGTTAAATACAGATATTCAACAACACACTAAACAGCTAACGTTCGTAAAAAACCTTCACGCTAACGCGTTAATCCTGTTCTATCTGACACCACCGGCAGTCGGTCTGAAACGACTACGCGTTTCTTCACGAAGTGACGGTGCCACACCTTGTGCTCCAATTCGACGATTAGCCAATTCATTGCTTCGTGAAATGCTGAGTAATATCGCAATAGCCAACATATTCATTACTAATGATGAACCGCCGTAAGAAACAAACGGCAACGGTACCCCGGTAACCGGCAGTACACCGCAAACCATCAACATATTGAAAAAGGCCTGTCCGCCAATAAGGCAAGTTATCCCGATGGCTACTAATTTACCGAATAAATCGCGAGCATCGGCAGCCACCCGTAAGCCGTAATAAACGAATAAGAATACGACTGCGGTTAACAACAACGCTCCAATTATGCCCGTTTCCTGTGCCCAAACCGCAAAGGCAAAGTCTGTATGTGCTTCCGGCAAGTAAAAGTATTTGGCGGTCCCTTCACCGAGGCCCTGCCCTAAAATGCCGCCGGACCCGATGGCCAACATACTTTGAACACTTTGATAACTAAGTGTCTGTGCATGTCCCCAAGGATCAAGCCATGCCAAAATACGTTCTAAACGATAGGGTGACATCATAACGAGAACCACAAAGCCGGCTATGACAATGCTGCCCAACACCATCAGACTCTTACGAGATTCCTTGCTCATTTTGCCCATTACCATCAAAAGCAACGGAAAGGCCAAAATCAACACGGCAGTCCCCGTATCCGGCTGAATTAAGGTCAATGTGGCAAACGCAATCGGAGCCCACAAGGCTTTTGAAATATTAAACTGCGTCTGAAATTTATACGGTTTGCCATAACAATCGTGTTTTTCAAACAATTCCACTGTCGGATAGCGCTTACGCCAATCATCAATGCATTTAGCGGCCCACAAAATAACAGCCAACTTAGCAAATTCAGACGGCTGAATCGAAGCGCCAAAAGGCAACGGAATCCAACGACGTGCACCGTTAATGACTTCACCGGCCACAAAAACTACCAGCAAAGCAATCAAAACGACCAACATGATGCTGTTTAAGGTATTTGAATTTTTAAATCTCCGATAATCCAAACGATACAGCATTCGCCCGAAAAACAGGCCTACACATAAATAGAATATGTGTTTTACGATATTACTGGCAAAAAACGAACCTTGCCGCACCAAATCAACGGATGTGGCACTATATATATTGAAACTGCCGATAATAATCCAAATGCCCACCATTACCATGATGGCTTGCGCATCATTACGGAACAACGTTTTCAAACTGAATGCAGGCTTTTTTTTAACCTCTTGAGCCATGGCTACGCCTCCTCAGGTTTGATTGCTTCCAAACGGAAAATAGGCTGTCCTTTTTTACTGAATTTTTCTTCGTATTCGGTCATTACATTCGGCATATCCGTGCTGTGTAAATCGTAAGTTACATTTTTTAATGTCCAACCGCATTCTTTAAATTCTTCCAAAGAGAACAAGAAGAGTCCTTCATTGTCGGTTTTGAAATGAATTTCGCCCTGTGGTTTTAACAAACGAGCGTATCTGTCTAAAAACGTACGGTATGTCAAACGACGTTTGGCATGACGTGCTTTTGGCCATGGATCACAGAAGTTAATGTAAAAACGGTCAACTTCGCCCGGTGCTACAACATCTTCAATACCGGCAATATCAAATAAAGATACCTTGGCATTCGGTAAATTTCGTTCAAATACCTTCTGTGCCGCATAATATAAAACGCCCAACTGCACTTCAAAGCCTACGAAGTTAGCATCCGGATAAGTTTCTGCCATGCCGGCTATAAAGCGGCCCTTACCGGTACCTAGTTCAAAGTATAAAGGTTTGGTTGGATCTTCAAACAGCTCACGCCACTTGCCTTTATGTACCTCGTGGTTTTCCAAAATTACATGGGAATCATATTCATGAATAGCCTCGTCAATCCAAGGTTTTCTACGTAATCGCATACTATCTCCTTCACAACTGTATGTTAAAATTCTCTATCTAATTAATTATATAGTATTGCCGTAAATTGCACAACGGAACAGAGGGAGAATATGAAATAAGTGACGCAAAAAGAGGGAGATAGAGCAAAAACAATGGAGCAAAAACAATAAAATAAAACAAAGAGGCTGTATCCAAATGCAATTTTACTCACATTTTAGATGCAGCCTCATTTGCTTGAGAAAAATAGTTACTACTGCATTTTTTAGTCAAGCCGCGTCCCCTGCAGTCACTGACTGCCACGATTGACTAAAATTGCTTTGTGGAAACTCTTGCTTAGCTCCCCTGTGCCACCTCCTGCCTTAACACTAACTACAGAAATGTACTGCTATATACACCCTTACAATTGTGTATCACTATTTACACCCTTACAATTAGGTACTGCCTTGATTCAACTATCGCGCACTCATTAAGGACTGAACCAATTCTTCCAACTTCTGAATTCGTTCATTTTGACTTTCGTTCTGAGCTTTCAAATCATCAATTTCACTGGTTTGTTTTTCAACATACTCAATTAAACGACCTTTGCTCATGCCGGCATACAGATTGGAATTACCGAACTTCAAGCTGACGCCCATGTTCATCATGTTTTCGCCATTACCCATAGATCCGCCGATACTGAATAAAGTGTTTTCATTCGGACGATAGAAGGCACCCAAAGCTACCGCGTTAGAGCCGTGATAAGTACCCATACCGGCCGTGAAGTTCCACTTGTTATCCGGATCGTAATCGAGTGGATGCAAGGCTGCCAAAGCGGCGGCACCGGCATCGGATTTATTAACCTTCGAATCCAGTTTGGAAATTTGATGTGCATTGTTTTGAACGGCTGTTGCTACACCACCGATAGCTGTTGACAATTCTTCACGAACCATGTAAACCTGGCCGGTTGTAGCGGCACTGCTTCCATCGGCCGAAAGTTCTACAGCTTTGACATTCTTAATTTCCTTGTCATTAGCATTGATGCCATCTTTGGAAATGTACGTCATGTTATCAACGGAAATACTGTTGCCAACTTTCAAGTCGTCACTTAAGGATAAGTTGTACTCATTCTTGCCTTCCACTTTCACAGCGTTGATATTATCATCGCCGTTAATCGTAGTTGCACCAACAGAACCTGCTATAGTGCTGGCAAAATCTTTCAACTGACCTTCTGTCGCTGCACGGTCTTCAACAACATTATCAGCATCCCACTTCGTATTGGTTAAACCGGTAATCGTACGGCTTGCAGTTTCACCTTCACCGGATTTCTTACCGTCAATAGTAATACCGCCAACTGTGATTTTTTCATCAAGACTAACTTTGACACCCTTAGTCGCATCATTAGCATCGACTTTTTCAACCTTAACACCGGTTTCAATATCGCCTACTACATTGGCTACGCCAGCTTTACCTTCGATGTTTTCAATCTTAGTGTTGATGTTAGTAATGTCTTTGTTGATATTGGTGATGTCGTTGTTAATCTTAGTGATATCTTGCTTAACATTGGTTACATCACCTTCAACCTTAGTTACACGAGTTGTCAAGTTGGAAATATTGGTTGTATTATCGTTTACTTCCTTAACAAACGCCGGATCTAAAGCAACTGTGATATCATTACCGCTCTGGGAAATCTGAATTTTAGAGCCGTTAACGAAGTTAATCACAGAGTCTTTCTTAACGGAGCGTTCGCCGGTAACATTTACGGTTAACTTCCAAGCACCTGCTTCACCAAGGAGCGTGTCGGTAATGCCTAATTTAGTCTTCCAGCTATTTACATTAGCATCGGACAAGTTAGTTGCATCAACTTTTGCGGAAGAATCGGCAACGGCCTTCAATTGTTTTTCAGTAGCGGCACGATTTTCAACAATGCCATTAGCTTCCGGATCCCAATTAGTATTAGCTAAGCCCGTGATAAATAAACCATCTTCTGTCTTTCCAGCCTTAGTTGTTGGAACGGCTTTCTGATTAGCGATGTAGATACCGCCGGTAACATTCACTTTCTGACCGTTAACGTCTTTCACAGCCATAGTGAGATTGTTTTCGCCAATATAATCGCCTAGCTCACCATTTTCACCGGCGGTTGCAGATTTACCGTCGAGAATAAGTTCGGTATGCGCTCCACCGACAGAAGTTACAACGTTAGAAATTGCTGCATTCAACTGATCTTCGGTTGCGGCTCGACCACTTACGATACCGGTAGTTGGATCCCATGTAATATTAGTGAGGCCTGTAATCGTATCGGTAGACGCAATTGTGTAATTTGTAGAACCATCAGTTTCCGTCTTAGGCGTAATCTCAACATTATCACCGGCAGTCAGAGTTACCTTATTGGCTTTCAACTGTGAAACGTTAACCGCATCTTTATCATCGACACCGTCAGCAACATTGATAATACGTTGGTTACCGCTATCCAAGCCGGCTGCACTTAAAGTTACCTGACTGCTATTAGCATCGGCCGCCTGTCTGAACGTAGGATTGTTTTCATCTTGCGGCGGTGTAAAGGTTAACTGACCTTCTTCCAAGTCGACGAATTTGGACAACTGAATATCGTGAATTAATTGACCATCAACTTCTTTTACACTCATAGTGAGGTTGTGATTTTTAACATATTCACCATGTTCACCGTTTTCACCCGGTTTAGCCGTTTCACCATAGACAGTAACTCTGTTATGATGTTCCGGCTTATTGGCAATTTGTCTAAGTTGAGCCATATTAACAGCATCAGTATCAAACTTACCTGGTGCCACGTTAACGATACGTTGGTTACCATTGTCGAGACCCGTAGGACTTAACGTCACTGAACCTCTTACTAGATTTGTTACAGCATTTAAAGCTTCACCGTCTTTAGTATATGTCTGCGTATCCGCATCATATGTGGCCCCTCTTAAATCACTGTACCACTTACCATCTTGGCCTTTAACGAGCCACTTGTCGTTTTCATCTTTCATAGAGTCAGATGCAATCGTGATACTACCATCAGCCAAGTTAAGGTTCTTTGCTAATTTAACGGTTAAGCCACCATCAGCTGCTAGCACGCCGATATTTTTATCCGTGAGTAGTTTCGCATCGCTAATGCCACCTTTAACTTCTAAAGTTTCGTTAAGCTTCTTAGGAATGGTTACATTTTCTGTATCCCCGGCAAACTTCAAACCATCTTCCAACGTAGCTACTGTATGCTCTTTATCCTTTTCGTCAACATATACGATACGAGTCATACCGTCTTTGCCGTCTTTGCCGTCTTTGCTGTCCTTGCCGTCCTTGCCAGGCGTACCGATTACGACTTCATTACTCAACTTGAGATCATAAACTTTCTGACCATTGACATCTTTAACAGCCATGGTGAGATTATTATCGCCAATGTAGTCGCCTAAGGCACCATCAGCACCGGCTTTGGCGGATTTACCGTCAAGAATAAGTTCGGTGTGAGCTTTAGCAATTGATTCCACAATTTCTAGTTGGGCTACGTTGACTGCATCTGTATCTTCACTACCGGCCGCAACATTGATAATTTGTCTTGTAGATCCTGCACTGCCTACGGAAACAGCGTCATTTCCAGACTGCCATGCACCTCTTTTCATTTACAGCAGGGAAGAAATCACTATGATCAGCAACCCAAGCATCTATTTTACTTCCTGCCTCAGCTCGTTCTGAGGATGTAGTTGCATCATAATAGGCATCTATCAACCCATTATATTCAGCTATTAAAGGCTCAAACATAGTTGTAAGCTCATCATATCGTGCTTTTTGGCCAGTGGATATCAATACTGCTTCAAACGAACTATTATCGCCACCTAAGGCATAACCAATTTTACCTTTTTCACGGTCTGCTACTGAATACGCACCAATAGCAACTCCATTCTCTATACTGCCCTTTGAATTATAACCAAGTGCTACAGCTCCTTGTTCCTTTGCACTTGCATAAGTACCTATAGCCGTCCCTCTCTTTTGAGCGGATGTCATTCCGCCAAAAGTAGCCCCCTGTTTATTTGCTCTCGAATAAGAACCGACAGCTGTATTTAAATAGGTTTGTCCTATTTTCCTCCAATCTGAACCATCCGATGTATCTTTTAAGAAGTAAGCATTAAGTCCGCTGGCCTCAAAATTTTTTTCCTGTTCTTCCGGCGAAAGTGCATTATACGCATCTCCATCTATGTACCCATTGTGGGCAAAACTTTGATAACCAATCGCTACAGAATTATGACCAGCTGCAACATTACTTCTTCCAACAGACAGTGATTGGTAGCCTCGCCCATTGGTATAAGCGCCGAGAGCCGAGGAATTATCAAATTCAGCAATACTGCCGGCACCAATAGCCGATGCACCTTCACCCAATGCCTTCGAACTTTCACCAACCGCCAAAGATTGAAAAGCTAGAGCCTGTGTACTATTCCCTATAGCGGTAGAGCCTTGTCCTTTAACTTTCCCATAGTTTCCCAATACAACCTGAGCAACACCGCCAAAACTTTTTGCATCCCCACCAATAAAAATACCGCTTCCTGCATCCTTCGGATCGGTATCATAGTCTTTAGCATTTCTACCAATGACGATACTTCCATGAGCGGACTCAGCATTCTCGCCAATCACCAATGCATATTGTGTATTAACATTGAATATTTTTGCACTATCACCAATAGCAATAGTCCCCGGGCCTATTGTCGAGGCATTCCGTCCAATGGCAATCGCATTTTTCCCCTTAGCGCCATCATTATTCCAGTTTGTACCATCCGGTGATTCACTATCATCAGCATTTACAGAAAAATAGTGAACCTTTTCCTCACTAATTTTATTATTTAGTTTATTATTAAGCGCTTTCAACTGTGCCACGTTAACTGCGTCAGAATCTTCACTACCGGCTGCTACATTAGTTATCTGTCTGGTCGCATCTTCTTTGCCTACAGATACTGCACCAAAGCCTGATTGCCAAGCATTACGCATCTGGTCTCTTTCTTTTACAGCAGCGAGGTATTCAGGATGTTTTGCGTTCCATGCATCTAATGCCTTCCGAGCCTCTGCTTTTGCCGCCGATCCTACATCAGTATTACTATAAGCAATTATTAATTTATCATATTCAGCTTTTAAGGACGCAATTGTCTCTAAAACTTTATTGTACCTTACATTTTCTCCACTAGATTCCAAAGCCTTTTTAAAAGTACTGTTATCGCCACCTAAGGCATAGCCGATTACCCCTTTTTCACGCTCTGCTTTTGAAGCCGCCCCCAAGGCGACCCCTCTTTCCGTGTAGACCTTAGTACTTACCCCAAGGGCAATACCCTGCTCACCCTCTACGATCGTGTAAGATCCTACAGCTGTTCCCCAATAATCACCTGCTTTTGCCTTCATACCGATAGCAATACTTCCTACGTGTTGTGCTTCAGCTCTATCACCGGCAGCAAAGCTGGAAGTTCCTGAGGCTTTAGCCATAGAACCTATGGCAGTGGACTGATTACCGGTAGCTTCAGTTATATTACCAATCGCTAACGTGGCCGCACCTAACGCTTTAGTCAAATGACCGATAGCTATAGAACGCGGTGTAGGTGTCCACATATTTTTAGTACTGGAAAAACCATAACCTTTATTATTTTTTAAATCATTTCGTTCTTCCTCAGGTAAAGCCATAAATTCGCTCATCGTATACTCTTTAAAAGTCGTACGATAATATAAAGTATTATCTTGTGATCCTATTGATAGATCTTGCCGTGTATAATCCTTCTTTTCTTCAACTGGCAACGCCTTGTAAGTTGCCTCATCAATACCCGGTTCAACCCCTGCTATTGCATAATTCCCCCAAGCTTGGGAATAATTCCCGATACTCCATGCATCACTTCCCATTGCTTGGCCTTCCATTCCAAATGCTTTTGCATTCTGACCGATAGCAATCGAATTTTCACCCGTAGCACCATCATTATTCCAATTCGTATCTTCAGGGGCTTTACGATCCTCAGAGTTTACAGAGAAATAGTGTATCTTATTATCATCCAACTTATTAGTAAACTTAGTATTAAGATCTTTCAATTGAGCCACGTTAACAGCATCAGTATCTTCACTACCTGCTGCCACACCGGTAATTTAACGAGTCGCAAAATCTGTACCTACCGAGGCAGCACCAAAATACGATTTATAGGCAGCCGTAATTTTTAATAAGGCCTGCTGGCTAGCGGTCAATTTTGTCTTAGCTTCTTCGGCTGCAGCTCTTAATGCTTCATTATCTCTATCAGCTTTCCATGCCGCATCTTTTTCTTTATAATCTTTTTCATTTGCTGTAATAGCCTCTACAGCTGCATAATATTCGTCTAGCCAAGATACGTAAGTAATTCAATATCACTAGTAAATGCAGTATGATCTGCTATATAGCCGTAGGTGTCATAACCTCTATCGGCTACACTACTAGACCCGATTGCCACAGATGAGCTTTTAGTAGCAACAGCATTATGGCCGATTGCAATTGAATCTGCCCCGGTTGCGTTATTATAACTTCCTAAGGCCATTGAATAATCACCGGCAGCATTTGCATGATGACCCATTGCAATGCTGCGTTTTCCTGAAGCCTCCGCGATAACCCCCATACCAATAGAGCCACTGCTTTGAGCTTTTGCTCTATCACCGATAGCAATGGATGATTCATTCAAAGTTTCCGTATTACTTATCGCGGTATTACCAATAGCAATACCGGCTTTGCCATAAGCCTCAGCTCCAGGACCTACGGCAAGAGAGCCTTCTCCCAATTGTAATTTTGCAATCACCGCATCATACACGGCCTGCTGATCAGTAGTTAAATCAGCCGCTAATACATCCGCCCCCGGATATAGCACTGAACTCGTAAGCAATGACACAACTAACAGTGTTCTGGATTTCTTACTCATATAACATACCCCTTTCAAGTACCTATACCTAATTATCCCCATAATGTAAGAAAATAATCCTTCACCTATCGTCTTCTATATTCAGTTTTAATCCCCTAAAAAGATGACTAAATATCATATTATATATCCACATTAATCATTTATAATATAATAATGACATATTTATCAAATTTAATCAAATCTTTTCTTAAAATTAATTAAAAATTTTATTATTTTTCCCTTCAAAAAAATGCCCTTAAATTCTGCATTCTTTGATTTATTTACATTTATTTTTGATGTATCTATCTCTTATTTTTATATCATATCGATAACATATTAATAACTTAAAATTATATATTCTATTTAACAAAGTGCAAAAAATAAAAAAATGACGTTTAAGAAACCGTCACTTTATCATGTTTACGTATTAAAATACCGAAAATTATTCAATCTGAAAATATTAGTTATAAATCGATGCTAATAGATGTTATATCGAAAAAAGTTAATGACTTTTTTCGACAAGTGTCCCCGAACGTTCGCGAAACCCCGTTATTAGTGAAGTGATATTTATATACCCAACTACCCGTTAAAATCTAAAAATAAAAAGAGCTCTTGATACCCATACAGTGTATCAAAAGCTCTTTTTCTATGTGGTGGACGATGACAGGATCGAACTGCCGACATCCTGCTTGTAAGGCAGGCGCTCTCCCAGCTGAGCTAATCGTCCATGTAGTTGGTGACCCGTGGGGGAATCGAACCCCCGATACCGCCGTGAAAGGGCGGTGTCTTAACCGCTTGACCAACGGGCCGGAAAGTGGTGACTCATCCGCGATTCGAACGCGGGACACCCTGATTAAAAGTCAGGTGCTCTGCCAGCTGAGCTAATGAGTCATATAAATTGGCAGGGGTAAAAGGATTCGAACCTTTGAATGACGGAGTCAGAGTCCGTTGCCTTACCGCTTGGCGATACCCCTATATATACAAAGGTATTAACCTGAGTAAAAAAATGGCTCCCCGAGTAGGACTCGAACCTACGACCGATCGGTTAACAGCCGATTGCTCTACCGACTGAGCTATCGAGGAATGAAAATGGAGCGGAAAACGAGATTCGAACTCGCGACCCCCGCCTTGGCAAGGCGGTGCTCTACCACTGAGCTATTTCCGCATTTCACAACAGAAACTATTCTACACCGTTAACGATATATTGTCAAGTAGTTTTTTTAACTTGACTGCATTCAAAGTGTCTTGTCCCTGACTGCTTAATTATGATACCAAAGAACTTAGTCCCATGTCAACACTTTTGTAAAAAAAATTATACAAACTTTTTACAAAAATATCAGCTCACCGTTTTAAGCGAGCCGATACGGTTTAATGCCATATAAAACACTATATAAAACGCTCTATTTACGCCTCAAAGAGAGTAAATACGTTAGGGATAGGTAAATCCATGAAGCCGAGGCCTACACCCTTTTTAGGTGCATTTTCGGCTTTATCCATCATAGTTAGCAGAGCCATTTGTGTTTCTTCCTTAGTTGGAGCCGTTGCGCCCGGTTGGAAACCGTTCACGTTCAATGTTTTAACCAAAGCTGCTCCCGTCGGCGTTACCAATTCCCCCTGCACCGGGGTCACATAGGTAGGAAACCCCTCCAATAGAGCCGCCGTAGCCGGCGTCGGAATATCCATAAGACCATGCTCACATTTCACTTTCCCCTGCCCTACATGGAGCGGTGAGAAGATAATACCTGTCACATCAAGGTACTCCAAGCAGATCATGGTACCCACGATATCAATGATACAATCAATGGCACCCACTTCGTGGAAATGCACTTCGTCCAAGGTCGTATTATGCACTTTGGCTTCCGCCATACCTAAATTTAAAAACGCAGTCAAAGCTTTTTCCTTTACCCAATCGGATAAAGGAGCCGCTTCAATGAGTGCTTTAATTTCCGGATAATTACGACGTTCGCCATGAGCATGCGTATGAAAGTGAATGCCGTCATGAGTGTGCACATGGGCGTGACCATGACCATTCCCCTTTAGTTTCACATCAAAATACGTTCCTTCGACGCCCATTTTTTCACGTTGCTCATGAATCAGCGAAAAGCCGCTTAAATTGAGCGGTGTCAGCGATTTTTTTAAATAATCGAACGGTACGCCGTAATTAAGCAATGCCCCAATCATCATATTACCGCTGATACCGGACGCACATAAACCATGCAAATACTTACTCATAATTACCGCCCATCCTGACGTTTGTTGCCCGGTCCGTCTTCAGCTACGGTCACCGTTGCTTCGCCGAAGGTTTTCATGTCGTTCAACATATGAAGCGACGCATCCACTACGGATAATCCCATAACGGAACCCACGGCTTCGTCCATTTCTAAATCATAATACAAGAACGGGCTGATGCCCAAGAATTTCATCTGTGCTTTGTGAACCGGTTCGTTATAGGCTGCCGACTGGAATACGAAGTCCATCACGGCCGGATTAATAGCCCGAGCCACCAATAAAGCAGAACCGGTTACGGCGTTGTCAAATACAACGGCCATGCGATTAACGGCCGCACCAAGATAGAAACCGACCATAGCCGCAATGTCTAAAGAGCCTACGCTTTGCAACACTTTTAAAGGTTCATCGCCGCTCAAGGCATAACGCTGCAACGTAGCACTCAAACGGTCCGCTTTTTCCTGAATCGACAAAGTGCATTCATTATCGGTCAACAATTCGGCCATCGGGTAGCCGGTAATCGCCGCCGTAACAGCCAAACCGCTCAATAAACTGCGTTCGCCCACATTACCGAGTGCTACTGCCTGTACGCCTTTAGCTGCCAATTCATCGGCCATCTGAAAACCGACTTCCAAGGTAGCTTCCATTTCTTCAGCTGTCATGGCCGGTGCTTTACCGAAGAAACGGGCCCCGTTGGCTACTTTTTTATTGACAATACCTTTTACAGCCGCAGTATCTTGTTCTAAACCTACGTCTACAATCGTTACGTCTGCTTCCAATTTTTTAGCGGCCGCCCCGGTCGCACTGTGACCACTGCCGAGACGAGTCACGGCAGCCAAGCTTTCCTGGCCTTTGGTATGGTTTTGCATACCGTCAACAGCTGTATCACCGGCAAAAATCAGCACGCCGTTTTTAATATGGTTCGGCTGTTCCACATTGTAGATGCCGGCCAAACGAACGGCGATTTTTTCCAATTGAGCCAAACTGTAAATCGGTTTGGTCAAATTATCTACACGAAGCTGGCACGCATCCATGCATGCCTGATTCAACGGTTTAATCACAAAGTCTCTCATGCTTGGTGCCCTCCTTCTAATTCCTGATACATGCGCACGGCTAAATCAAGCATCCCCATTTGAATGGATCCGCCCGATGCTTCACCGAGGCAAAGGCCAAGGTTAACATAGGCTTCAAGACCCAATGTATTAAGAGCTCTGTTATGTGCTTTTTCAGCGGATAAATGGGACGCCATTACATAATCCATGCTTTCAGGTACCAAGGAATGAGCCACCAACGCGCAAGCGGTGGTATTGAAACCGTCAATGATTACCATGGCATGAGCCGCGGCCGCACCGAGGATAATCCCGGTAATGCAGGCAAATTCCAAACCGCCTACGGAATGCAAGATGCCGAGGCCGTCGTTTTTATCTATATCAGCATATTTTTCCAACGCATCGTGAACAACTTTTTGTTTAACTTTAAGGCGTTCATCGGAGATGTTCGTGCCGCGACCGGTGGCCTGTTCCGCCGTAATACCGGCGAATTTAGCTGTCATAACGGCACTGGCCGTCGTATTGGCAATCCCCATTTCACCTACGAGGAATACATTATAGCCTTCAGCTACTTTTTCATTAACGAGGGCAATGCCCACTTCCATAGCCTGAATGGCTTCTTCTTTGGTCATAGCCGGTTCTTTTAAAAAATTGCGTGTTCCCATGCGGATTTTATTATGACGTAACCCCGGCACCCAGTTCATGTCCGCTTTGATACCCACATCGACTACTTCCATGTCGGTACCGCAATAGTTGCCCAGTGCATTGGCACCGGCCCCTTTCGGAATCAGGTAATTCTGCGTCATGCCAACGGTTACATCAATCGGATAGGCACTAACCCCCATTTCCGCCACACCGTGGTCGGCGGCCGCAATAATCATGCAGCGTTTCGGAATCGACGGCGATGGTTGACGTGCTACCATAGCGTATTGCTTTACCATGTCTACCAATTTGCCAAAACTGCCGTACGGCGTGGCACGATCCCAAACGGCTTGCACCGCATCACCGATGGCGGCGTCTTTTGGGGTAATCTTTTTACAAGTTTCTTCAAATAAGCCCATCATATCCTCCTATAACAGGGAAAATTTATCACGAATGTGCTTGGCATCATTCAAATACGATTCTAGTGTATCATCATCTGCCGTTAAAAGTAAATTTTTAATATTTGATATTTGTTGTTCTAAATCCGATAACGCACGGACCACTTCCGTACGGTTGCCCGTTATGATTTCTCGCCACATGCCGGGATTACCGCCCGCCACACGTGTAATGTCGCGAAACCCGCCGGCCGCCAGTCTTAGGCGTAAATCACCAAATTCATCACCGCCCGCTATAGTGGCAACCATAGCAGCCACCATATGAGGCATATGACTTATGGTAGCCATAAAACCGTCATGGACGCTCATGGGGATCTGCTCTACCCGACCGCCCAAAAGCTTGCCCATTTCGGCCAATTCTGCCGACGCAGCTGCATCCCAACCGGATTCGACATCATCTTCCAACACAATCCATGTACAGTTTTTAAACAAATCGGCTTTCGCCATGCCATAACCGCCTTTTTCAGAGCCGGCCATAGGGTGAATTGACACAAACTTGGCACCTTGTGGCAAATACTGTTTTACTGTACGGGCAAAATTCGTCTTCGTACTGGACACATCGGTTATAAGAGTGCGAGGCCGAATGAGCGGTGCCAACTCCTCAAACAGCCTCGCATTAGTGTCCGGCGGCAAGGCGAATACCAAAATATCCGCCTCTGCTATCACTTCTTTAGGATCTTTATAGGCATGCGTCACTGTTTTGTCGGCTAACGCCTGCTCACAGATTTCCGAACGCCGTGCATACCCGATTACTTCATAATCTGTAAATTGTACCAGTCCTTTTGCCAAAGAACCGCCAAGTAAACCTAACCCAATAATCCCAACCTTACGCTTCATACTTCTTCCTCTAACTCTCTTTTTACTAAGTCTACTATGCTACACAAATCTCTTTGCCATTGAATATTCAACCAGCTGTTGCTCGATGTTTTTCAAAAAATCTCATCAAGCCGTTTCTTCAATCAGCTTCTTATTCTTCCATTTACCGCTGTGCCAACGCCATACGAATATAACGGCACGCACACCTTCATCAATGGCCATGGCAATCCAGATGCCGACGAGCCCCCAATCGAGCCAAATGCCCAATACATAGGACAAAACAACGGCACAGAGCCACATACCAAAGATACCTACAATCATCGGCGTCCTGATATCGCCGGCCGCCTGTAAACATTGAACCATAATAATATTGACCGTTCGCCCGATTTCCAAGAAAATTTCAATCAGAAGAATCGTTTTACCGAGAGTAATGATTTCCTGTTCATCCGTGAAAAAGGCAAATATATAATCACTCAGTAAATAGAACGACACGGATAAAGTCATACTGATGGCCATGCCCAGCCACATCGTATGCCACACTCGTCCGGAAATTTCGTCTTCCCGATCCGCACCGACCAAAAAGCCTACGATAATTTGGGCCGCATTGGCCAGCGCAATGGTGTACATATAACAGAACATGGAAATAATATAGGCATATACCTTCGTATTAATAACCATGATACCGAAAATATTAACCATCTTCATAATCGTAGTCTGGGATAACTGATAGGACAACGTTTCCCCGCCGGACGGTACGCCGATATGCAATAAACGCTTCAACGTTTCTTTCGGGAACGGTTTTAAGTACGACCAGGACAATTTAACATTGAGCTGGGTTTTGAACAGATAGAATACCAAAAGTAATCCTAAGCCCTTGCTCAATGTCGTCGAAATAGACACGCCCAAAACGCCCATGGACGGAATCGGCCCCCAACCGTAAATGAGCACCATGTTACTGAAAATGTGTACCACGTTCATAACGAAGGCTACACACATGGTAATAATCGGCAACGAAAAACCGCGGAAAGTGGCCACAAAGGCCGTATAAATCCCCGTAATCGGAATACTGGCGGCTACGATAGTCATATAAAGGCTCGTATCATCGATAATCTCTTCCGGTACACCGAGCCACTCGAAAAGCATCCGATGGGCCACTAAAATAAACAGCGCCGCCACAGAACTGAACACGAAGTTAAAGGCAATACTCACCGTCGTTACTTCGTTTATCTTGGTCGGATTTTTGGCCCCCAAATATTGAGCAATCAATATGGTGGTAGCCGTACTCATAACAGTAATCAAGAAGATGAAAATATTCATAATCTGATTCGCATTGGCTACGGCAGCTACCGCTTCCTGGGAATAATGACTCATCATGAACTGGTCAATATTACCAATCAGCATCTGTAAGAATATTTCTATAAAAATAGGCCAGCTCAAAGTGACAACGGACAAGCTGGCACTTTTTCTAACACCGCTCATACTAACCTCTTATTCTCTTTTTACTTTTTATATTTTAATTAAGGCATCATGTTCAATCAGGCATTGCCAATCGGATACCAGATTGTATTTAGCCTTAGCTTGCGCCATATCCCAATTTTCACCTTCCGGGAACCAATTGCCTGGCAGACAGCCGCCTTTGGCAAAATTAATGGCAAAACCCATTTTACGAACTTCTTTGGAGGCCCACCATGCGCCGATCGCATCGCGGCCGACTAAGTAGATATTCTCCATTTGAGTGGCTTTCAGCCAATGAGAAATTTCATCCCAATATTCCTTGGGGATCACACTGTTATGCAAACATTCCTGCAAACTCTTGCGAGCTGCGGCCACCATTTCGGGAGTTAATCGTTCCATAATCATATCTCCTCTGTATTAGCACAAGACCCCTTCCAAATGGCAGGGGTCTAACATTTGATTATCCAATTTTAATTATAACATCGCTATGGCCACTTCGCCACCTTGCAATGGATTAAATACATACTTGCCGAATAATGAAATCATCCGCTACGGCCATGTCCATTCGTAGCATGCGCCAATCGTATCAATTCAGATTCTCAGCAAGCTGTATCAGCTATTATAAAGTTGCAAATGCTTCATCGGCTACCGCCAGAGTATGTTCAATATCCTGTGCGGAATGTTTAGCCGACATGAAGTTACTTTCGTATTGGCTTGGTGCATAATAAATGCCGTGGCTCAAATTGTAATGGAAGAATTTTTTGAACGCTTCCATATCACAAGCCGATGCGTCATCAAAATTATGTACCGGTTTATCGCTGAAGAACAAGGTAAACATAGAGCCCACATATTGAACCTGAACCGGTACATTATGTTTAGCACCCAACTCTTTAAGACCTTGGCAAAGTGTTTCAGTTGCCTGATTCAAACGTTTGAATACAGTCGGATTCTGTTGTAAAATGCTGAGCGTTGCCAAACCGGCTGTTACGGCAATCGGGTTACCACTCAAAGTACCTGCCTGATAAATAGGACCGGCCGGTGCAACCTGGCTCATGATTTCACGGGAACCACCGAATACGGCCATCGGTAACCCGCCACCTACGATTTTGCCGAGACAAGTTAAGTCCGGTTTGATGTTGTATTTCTTCTGGGCACCGCCGGAGCTGGCACGGAAACCGCACATTACTTCGTCAAAAATAAGCAATGCGCCGTGAGCGGTTGTCAACTCACGAAGAGTTTCCAAGAAGCCCGGTACAGGCGGTACACAGCCCATATTGCCGGCTACCGGTTCTACGATAACCGCTGCAATGCTGTGACCTTCTTTTTCAAATAAGGCTTTAACCGCTTCAATATCATTGTACGGAATAGTCAACGTATCGGCAGCTACACCGGCCGGTACGCCGGGGCTGTCAGGCACACCGAAGGTAGCCAAACCGGAGCCGGCTTTTACCAATAACCCGTCGCTGTGACCATGATAGCAACCGATGAATTTAACGATTTTATCACGCCCCGTATAACCGCGCGCCACACGCAAGGCACTCATGGTCGATTCCGTACCGGAGTTAACCATGCGGAGCATTTCCATATTCGGCATGAACGCCTGGATTTTTTTAGCGAGTTCCGTTTCCAGAAGAGTCGGTGCCCCATAGCTGGTACCGCGTAAAACGGCTTCCTGCAAAGCAGCTACTACTTCGGATTTGGCATGGCCCAAAATCATAGGGCCCCAAGATAAAACATAATCAATGTACTCATTGCCGTCAATATCATAAATGCGGTCGCCGGATGCAGAGCTGATAAATGGCGGTTCGGAGCCCACACTGCGATATGAGCGCACTGGGCTGTTAACGCCACCCGGCATATAGACCTTAGCTTCATTAAAAGCTTGTTTAGATTTATCTAATGTAAACATAATCTTCTCCTTACGATATTAACAACAACGGCATGAGAATCGAGTTTTTGCCGGCCCTAAAGGCTCCAAAAAACAACGACTTACATTAAAACGTGTTTCAATTATTTACGCAACCAACGAGCTACATCCATGGCATGATAAGTGATGATGATTTTGGCACCGGCACGTTTCATGGACAATAAAGTTTCCAAAACGATGCGTTTTTCATCAACAAGCCCCTGCTGAGCTGCCGCTTTAACCATGGCGTATTCACCGCTTACATTGTAAACAGCCAACGGATAGTCAAAGTTGTCGCGTGCTTCACGAACAATATCGAGATAAGAAAGCGCCGGTTTAATCATGATAATATCGGCACCTTCACGAATGTCGAGTTCGATTTCGCGCATGGCTTCCAAGCGATTTGCTTCGTCCATCTGGTAACCTTTACGGTCGCCGAATTCCGGTGTGGAATGAACGGCATCACGGAACGGACCATAGTAAGCACTGGCGTATTTAGCGGCATAGCTCATGATGGATACGTTGGTAAAACCGGCATCGTCAAGAGCTTCTCGGATAACGGCTACACGACCGTCCATCATATCAGACGGAGCTACCATATGAGCACCTGCCTGAGCATGGCTTACGGCAACTTTAGCAAGCAACGGCAATGTTTCGTCGTTCAAAACTTCGTGGTTTTCAACACAACCGCAATGACCGGTGCTGGTATATTGGCAAAGGCATACGTCGGAAATAACAATGAGTTCCGGTACTTCTTTACGAATGGCTTTAATAGCCTGTTGTACCGGTTGTTCCATATCCCATGCAGACGAACCTTGCGGGTCTTTATAGGTTGGCAAACCGAATATTTCAACGCCCAAAATACCGAGGGTCTGTGCTTCTTTAGCAAATTTTACCGCTTCATCCACGGACAAATGGTATTGTCCCGGTAACGATGTAATTTCCTCCTTAACACCGGTCCCCGGCACAATAAACAACGGATAAATTAAATCCTCTACTTGCAATGTTGTTTCGCGTACCAAAGCTCTCATAGCCGGTGTTGTCCGCAAACGGCGCGGACGATAGGTTAAGTCTAACATTATTCATCGTCTCCTTTATGTAATACTACGCTTCTATTGTAGTACGGTTTGCGTAAGCAAGCCAGTTTTATTTTGTTAAACATATATATTTTGCCTAAATGCCATGCCAAGAGTGTCAGCCGCAGCTGACACTCTGACAGTTTCATTTTATTTATTTTGTTTCAGCAGCGTTAGCTACATCCGCTTTAATCATATCAACCATGGCCGGAATGGTGAAGGTTTCGCCGATTAAATTAGGCTGAATACCGTGTTCCACACAAGTGGCGGCCGTGATAGGTCCGATACAGGCAACGCGTGCTTTTTTAATTAAAGCCGCACCGTCTTCACCGAGCATACTCAATGTATTTGTTACCGTGGAGGAGCTGGTGAACGTAATATAATCCGCTTCACCCGCTGCCAATGCATCACGCAAAATATCCGCCTGGGAATTATCCAACAGGGTTTCGTACAAGCGAACAACCGTCACATCAATACCGGCTTCGGTAAGACCGTTGAAAATCACTTTACGAGCCACTTTAGGCTGAATCAATAACGCTTTATCGCCTTTTTCAAGGATTGGTTTTAACGCCGTTACTACGGATTCGCCTTTATAATCTGCCGGAATAATATCGGCTAAAAGGCCTTTATCATGCAATGCTTTAGCAGTGGCACTGCCAATCGCACAAAGCTTGGCTTCGCCCAATACGCGGCTGTCTTTACCTAAGCCTTCCAAGGCTTCAAAGAAGAAACGTACACCTTCAGCGGAGGTAAAAATAACCGTTTTATAAGAATGCGCATTAAGCAATACATCTTTTTCCGGCTGCCCTACCGGCAAAGCCTGTGTTTTAATAGCTGCCGCTTCTACTACATTGGCACCTAATTCTTCTAGTTTCTCAGTTAACACACTGGCTTTAGAACGAGCTCTCGTTACGAGTACTGTTTTGCCGAACAACGGCTTATTGTCAAACCAGCGCAAAGAATCGCGCAGGCCCACAACATTCCCCACCGTAATAATGGATGGCGGTTTAATTCCGGCTTTTTTAACATCTTCGGCTACATGTTCCAAAGTAGATACCAACGTTTGCTGTACCGGTTTAGTGCCCCAACGAATTACGGCTACCGGCGTTTCTTTAGGACGACCGTATTCCATAAGCTTCTGGGAAATCATCGGTAAATTACCGATCCCCATAACAAAGCTGATAGTGTCAACAGCGGTAGCAAGACCTTCCCAGTTGATGCCGGATTCGTTTTTAGTCGGATCTTCATGACCGGTTACGATGGCAAAAGAAGTCGCCATGGCACGTTGTGTTACGGGAATGCCCGCATAGGCCGGTGCCGAAATACCGGATGTTACGCCCGGCACAAATTCAAACGGTACGCCCGCTTTGGCAAGTTCCAAGGCTTCTTCACCGCCGCGACCGAAAATAAGCGGATCGCCACCTTTAAGACGAGCTACCACTTTACCTTCAAGGCCGTATTTAACTAATAATTCGTTGATTTCATATTGATGTAAGGTATGGTTTTTACACTGTTTACCGGCATAAATAAGTTCTGCATCCGGTTTGGCCCAGCGCAGTAAATGCTCATCTGCCAAGTAATCATAAACAATAACGTCCGCTTTTTCGATACATTCACGGCCCTTGACCGTAATTAATTTATAATCGCCGGGGCCTGCCCCAATCAGATACACTATACCGGTCATTGAATTACACCCTCCTGAATCAACTCATCGATGATATGTTTACCGCCTTCTTCGTATAAGGCTTTAGCTAAGTTACGACCGATAATATCAGCCGTTTTCTTAGGTCCGGTTAATTCCCCTTCATAACAGTTTTTACCGTCAAGCGATGAAATAATCGCTTTTAAGGTCAACTGACCTTTATGAATCGTGCCATGAACGCCCATCGGTACTTGGCAACCGCCTTGTAACTGACGCAAGAAGCTGCGTTCCCCACGAGTACACCACATGGTATCTTCGTCGTTGAGTTTTGCCAACATATCGAGCATTTCCTGATCGTCACTGCGGCATTCGATAGCTAAGGCCCCCTGGCCTACCGCCGGAATCAATTCATCGGCTGTGAAAACCTGGGTAATTTGATCCGCCAAACCTAAGCGTTTAAGCCCTGCCTGAGCAAGCACGATGGCATCAAAGTTTTCTTCTTCCAATTTACGAAGTCGAGTCTGCACATTACCGCGCAAGACGTTGATTTGTAAATCGGGGCGATGATGCAAGAGCTGAGCCTGACGACGCAAGCTGCTGGTTCCCACTTTAGCGCCTTGCGGCAATTTATCAAGGGTTTTATATTTTGGCGATACCAATGCATCACACGGTACTTCGCGTTTTGTAATCGCGCCCAATGTCAAACCTTTCGGCAAATCCGTCGGCATATCTTTCAAACTGTGAACGGCAATATCAATGGAGCCTTCGCGCATGGATGCTTCCAATTCTTCCGTGAAAAGACCTTTACCGCCGATAGCAGCTAGCGGTTTTTCCAAAATACGGTCACCTTTAGTACTGTGATGAACGAGTTCTACTTCACAGCCGGGAAACAAGCGCTTCAGCTCCGAGCCGACAAATTCAGCCTGCCATAAAGCCAAGGCACTGCTGCGCGTACCTATACGAATTATATTTCTCATAAGGATTTTCGCTCCTTTTCTAAGTCAAACATATCGTGGAACAGTTTCCAGTATTCATTTTCTTCATCTTTACCGGCTACTTCGCCAAAGCGAATCATCGGATCGCGCAATAATTTACGCACAATCATGCGCGACATATTGTCCATGATTTTACGAAGGCGATCATCGGCATCCGGCAATTTTGCCAAGGCACGATGTAATTCACGTTTACGAGTACGTTCCGCTTTATCGCTGAGAAGTACCATCATCGGGCGTACCGACAAGTAGCCCAATTTTTCTTCAATATCATCAATTGCTTCCGCAATAATCGGTTTTGCTTTTTCCGCTTCCAATTCACGTTGATGTTTATTCGCTTCAACAACACTTTCCAACGAGTCAATATTAAACAAGTACACGTCATCAATTTGGGAAACGTCCGGATCGATGTCACGCGGCACGGCAATATCAATCATAACTATCGGATTACCCTTGCGTTCTGCCACAATTTTAGTCGCTTCTTCAGGGCCGATAATATAATGCGGCGCCCCGGTGGATGTAATCAAAATATCCGCCTCTTTGGCTTGATTGATAAAGCTGTCAAAGGAAATAGCCTTGCCGCCGAATCGTTTTGCCAATGCTTCCGCTTTATGATACGTACGATTGGACACAAAAATACTCTTAACCCCTTTAGATTGAAGATGGGTTGCCGTCAATTCACTCATTTCACCGGCGCCCAAAACGAGTACTTTTGCCTCACTCATCGGTTTTGTCAAACAATCTTCCGCCAAATTTACCGCCGCATAACTTACCGATACCGGCGTATTGGCAATACCCGTAACGGTACGTACTTTCTTGCCCACGCTAATGGCGCGTTGGAAAATAATATTAAAAATAGGACCGGTCAAACCGCGGCTGTACGCTGAAATATACGCCATTTTAAGCTGGCTTAAAATCTGACCTTCCCCGAGCACCAATGAATCTAAACTGGATGCTACATTGAATAAATGAGCCAATAAATCACGACCTTCATACATGAAGAACCAATCATCTTCAATGGTCATGTCTTCAACACCCTTTAAGTGTTGCAATAAATGAAGCATAAATTCTTTCGGATTTTCCACATCTTCCAATACCGCATATAATTCGGTACGGTTACATGTAGATAAGAGCACACATTCCGCTACCTGTTCGTGTTCGTACACGTGATTGATAGCTTCACTGATTTCCGTTTTATCAAACGAAAATACTTCGCGCACATTAACAGGCGCACTTCTATGATTTAGACCTAATACGATTAATTTCATCGCTCAATATATCCTCCACACATTTCCAATCACCCTCTATTATCTTAATCAACTCTTCTTGACCTAAATATTTTTGCCAAAATTCTTCGCGTTCCGCCGGCGTCGCCAAAAGCTCACGTACTGTTTTACGCATCGCTCTAAGAGCCGGCAACATCTCGGCTACCGCCTCATAGCGATTGGCCAAATCTTTTTTTATTAAACGACTCAACCGCGGACTGACGCGCCCCGTAAATATGGCAAATTCCAAATCGCCCACAACTACTGTCGCCGGGAAAGTAAAATCACAATCACTGCGATCATCGGCACGGTTCACCAACGCCCCCAAGTCACGTGCTTTTTGAGCACATTTTGCATTGAGTTCACTGTCGCTCGTCGCCAACAACACAAAATCGACGCCTAAATCAACAGATTCATCATATTTTTGCTTGTACCAAACCAGTTGTCCGGATTTGGCCCAAGCAGCAATGGCATCGGTCACTTCCGGACTTACCACGGTCACCTTGGCACCTTCTTCAAGGAACAAAGCGATACGACGTTCGGCGACGGCACCACCGCCTATTACCAAACACCGTTGTCCCGTGAGTCGCAAGGCCATTGTAATCATAGTGCCGCACCTCTTTTCGCACAACAGTTTATACTTATATTATAGTCTGTTTCTTTTATACACTTCATGAAATTCTTTCATATGTCCATGATATCAAAATCGGCTTGATATAACATCAAGCCGATTCATATGCTATTTATTATCTTCAGTTGTTTCAGTTTCAGCCGTCTCACTAACAGTGTCTTTAGCTGCCAACACATCTTCGGCTACACCGGCATTACTGTGAATTGTTGAGTTGTCTTTAGCCGCTGCGGCAATTACTTCATCAATATCAACCGATTCAAGTTGAACTTTGCTATCGCCTAACACATAGCTATCTGCCATTTGCAATTGAGAGTTCAATAGAGATTCCATACGAGCTTTGAAAACGGCTACTTCGTTGCGAATTACCGCATATTTTTCACAGCCTTCACGCAACTGGCGTTCCGCTTCTTCTAAAATGTGACGACGTTGTTGTTCCGCTTCTTGGATGATGAGATCTGCTTCTTTACGAGCCGAGTTTTTAACATTTTCACCCGTTTCTTGAGCCAATACCAAAGCATCATTCATAGTTGCTTCCATTTTTTCATATTGAGCAATGCGTTTTTCCAACTGCTCAATTTTGTCTGTCATTTCACGATTTTCGCGATATAAGGTTTCATAGTCATGAACCAGTTCAGCCATAAATGCATCTACTGATGCTTTGTCGTACCCACGAAAGCCTGTTTCAAACTCTTTATTGTGAATATCCATTGGTGTAATCATATAGCTTACCTCCTAATTTACATGAATCGTTTGAGATAGACGCCGATGCGTCCTTTACGGGATGTTCCTGTAATTTCCTCAATCTTCATTCGTCCACGACCACGCAGCGAAATAATATCTCCTTCTTTGACTTCCTGTGCCGGTCCCTTGGCCGGTTGCCAATTGACTTGCACCAGCCCCGCGTTAATTGAGCTGACCACTTTGGTACGGGATACGCTGAATCCGGAAGATGCTACCGCATCCAGACGCAAAGAAGCTACCGTAGTACGTATTTCTTTAATTTTTTCTTCTTTCGGTTGAATTTCGGATATATCCATATCTTCAACCGAAACAGATACCATGGCAATCTTTGTAAAATTCTGTTTCACATAATCAGCCATGGCTGCATCCACTATTAATTGAGCACCACCGGTTTGCATAATAATGTCACCGAAATTGGTGCGCTCAATACCAAGCCCCATGAGCGAGCCCAACACATCACGATGAGTAAGCAAGCGGAAGCGCGGATCCCAAGACACTTTTAAGGCTTTAATGCCTAAATCTACATTGCCTTGAAAATCTGATTCTACAAATGCTACGCGAATGCGCTCGGCTCCTTCATAGCCACCACCGAATTCTACCTTCAGTTGCGGTAAATTCGCTTTAATTGCGTCGGCAATCACAAGTCCTGCCGGCGACATAAACTCAGTCACCCGATATGGCTTGCCCGCCACGACTTGCTCGGCTAAGTCGAGCATGCGACGAGCTTCTTCGCCACTACCGGATGCTTCAAAATATCGAATTAATTTTTCTTTATCTTTCACAAATCCTCCTAATGCTTGCCTAATTCCAAAGAGCGTTCATAACAAGCGATAACACCCTCTTGTAAGGCTGAGCGAAGGCCTTCTTTTTCCATTTTGGCAATGCCTGCAATCGTAGTTCCGCCCGGAGACGTTACTTGATCACGCAATACCGCCGGATGCGTCTCCGTATCCAGTGCCATTTTACCGGCACCGAATAAAGTATAGGCAGCCGCTTTAATGGCTACTTTACGGGTTAAACCCAACCGTACGCCCGCATCAGCCAAGGTGTCCATAATAACAAACGCATAGCCCGGACCGGACCCGGAAATAGCCGTCAGTCGTTCCAAATCGGCTTCGGAACAAACTACAGCTTCACCGATAGCATTAAATAAGGCACTCAATTTAGCCGTAACGGTTTCATTGCCTTTGGTACCTGCCGTTAACGCCGTCAAGCCGGCACCTACCGCTACCGGTGTATTCGGCATGGCCCTGTACCATATTGCCTGCGGTATTGCTTTTTCAAGCCGTGCCAAGGTAATCCCGGCCGCCACCGACAAACAAATCGTACCTGCCGACAAATTTTTCAACTTTGGTAAAACTTCAGGCAATACTTGCGGTTTCACTGCCCAAACGACAGTGCTTATTTCTTTTATATCAGGCAGCTCAGTACCGGCGTTGACGTTTAGTTCTTCACGCCATGCAGCCGCACTGGCTTCCGTTTTAACTAATACATACACAGCTTGGGGCTCTACCAAGCGATTAGCTACAGCACCACGTAAAATGGCACCGCCCATCGCACCGGCTCCAATGAATAAAATTCGGCCTGCCATGCTGACCTCCTATTATAATTGAGGTTCTTTCCAAGAGAATTGATCCGACATGTCATTATAGCTCTTGTCGTTATAATCAACTGTTACATTTACCGGTACACAGATAAAAATATCTTTACCGATTTTTTCCAATTTGCCGTCTAAAGCAAATGTGGCGCCGCTCACAAAATCAACAATGCGCGCCGATTCATGAGGGTCGGTTTTTTCAAAATTAATTACTACGGGACGCATATCGCGTAACTCGTTAGTAATGCGTTCGGAATCTTCAAATACTGTTGGTTCAACAATGACTACTTTCATTGAATTAGGACGTTGTGCCACGGTGTTATATCCTCCTGTTTTTGCGGGGCGAAATGCGGAACTGGTTGTATTGGTCTGCGGGGCTACCTGCGGAGCCGGTTCATCATAATCAGGACCTGCATTATCCGTGTATTCCTCTTCATCATATACGTCATGGTCATTCCCAAAAAACATTTGCTTAATACTGTTCCAACTTAAACTCATTAATAACCCCTCCTACAACGCGCTATTTAATCATATACTCGGTTACCAAAAATTGCGGTGCCAACGCGAATCATATTCGCGCCTTCTCCCAAAGCCACTTCAAAGTCATGGGTCATTCCCATGGACAAATACTCAATCTGTCCTTCAGGAAACTTGGATTTCATATCCTCATATAATGCATGGGCTACTCGAAAAATAGGACGAGCCTCTTCAGGATTTTCGAAAAAAGGTGCCATACACATCAATCCTCTGACTCTTACATTCGGCAATGTCTTCGCATAATCGCGCACTTCCGGAAAGTCCTCTACCGTCAACCCGGACTTACTTGCTTCCCGAGCCACATTGACTTGTAACAAAACATCTTGTATTTTGCCACATTTAGCGGCCACTTTATTTATTTCATCCAGTAGCTTACTGCTATCTACAGAGTGTATTAGGAAAAACAATGGAACAGCTTGTCGCACTTTATTTGCTTGCAAATGACCAATCAAGTGCCATTCGAGCTCAGGTCCGTTGTATGTCAACAACTTCTCCTTAGCCTCCTGTACTCGATTTTCTCCCACTGTGCGGACGCCCAATTGCGCCACCGTTTCCACCGCTGATACGGGATGATTTTTTGTCACGGCTATGAGCGTTACTCGGTCTGTCCGACCTGCCTTAGCCATGGCATCAGCCATCCGCTTTTGCACAGCTTCCAACGCATCTTTAATCATAGCCTACCCCCTTATGCACCGGCATACGCTCGTTAGTGCATGTAAAAAAATACTTTCATGCGATAATATTATATAATAAATAAGATAAAATGCCAATGAAAATATGAGTAAAACAGTCATTTCTTCTTTTTTCTGATCATTGCAAATAATGCCATTCGACCGGTTTTACCAAACTCGCGTCGATAAGAATAACAGCCTGCGGCCGTCATGCTGTCTGTAGGAGACACGGTAATATGCTGTAAAGGTACTCCAAACTGACGTAAATCTTGTACGATAAACTGCTGTAAATTAACGCGCGGCGTCTGAATTCCCTTGTCAGCCCGATAGCGGTAACCCACTATTTGATCCGGAATATATGACGCTTTGCGAAACGTATCGGCCAGCTCTTCACTCACTTCGAATGAATCGTAATGAATGGACGGTCCCAAGTAGACATGACAATCTTGCGGCCGAGTACCGTAAGCATCCGCCATAGCCTGCATCGTTAAAACCGGCACATGACCGATTGTACCGCGCCAACCGGCATGAATCACCGCCACCGCATGATGAGTCGAATCATACACCAATACCGGCACACAGTCGGCTACGAGAAGCAATAACGGCACTTCTTCCAATCGAGTAAATATTGCATCACTGTTCGGTATGGCTTTGTCCATCTGAAACGCACCGGCGCCGACATTCTCAGCGGTCACTTCCGAAATTTCCGTACCGTGTACCTGTTGGGCACAGGTCAGAAGTTCGGGCCCTACCCGTAAATGTTTGGCCAAACGGCGACGATTTTCCCAAACCGCTTCAATATCATCCCCTACATGAAGTCCCAAATTAAAAGAATCAAACGGTTTCTTCGACACCCCGCCAAAACGTCTGGTTACACCGTGCATCAACGGAAAGCCGGTCAAAGCGGCGGCCGCTTCAAATTCAAACGGTCGCCCCGGGAACCCGCCGCCTTCACGAATTACGGTTCTATTCTGTCGTGCCATAATCACACCCCGCTTCACTACATACGCCACAACGTCTACAGCCGGCCTGACATGGGACCGTATATGTTTCCGTCAGACTTCGTTGCCATTCATTCGCCAAATACCCTTTTGCAAGTTGCATATCCAGCATATCCCAAGGCAACGGCTCCATTAAATCACGTTCTTTATATAAAGCTTGGTCCATATCAAAATCAAATTCTCGACAGGCATTCTTAAAGCCTTTGGCTCCGCCTTGCTCGGCGGCCAAAGCGATAATGTCACCCAATCGTCGGTCACCGCGTGCCAAAACGCCTTGCACATACGCTTCTTTCGGTGATTCTACGAGCACCTCGATACGACGATTCTTGCTGAGAGCTTTTTTGATTGAATTCAGCTTCTTGGTTACCTCTTTTTGATGCGCCATGGGCATCCACTGAAACGGCGTAAACGGTTTCGGTATAAACGGATTGATACTCAATGTTAAGCGGCCCTTACAGCCCGCTTCCTGCATATAACCGAACACATCATCGGCCATAGTTACAATGGCCTCAATATCTTCATCCGACTCCGTCGGTAATCCCACCATAATATAAAGACGAATATGCGGAATACCCGCCTTGGCTGACAAAGTTACAGCCTTACGCATATCTTCGTTGGAAATTCCTTTATTTATAACGCGTCGCAATCTGTCGCTACCGGCTTCCGGCGCCAACGTAATCGTCTGTTGACCGCTGGCTGCCAAACCGTCCACTACCGCCTGCGTCAACGAATCGGCCCGTAAAGACGCGCAGGAATAACGAAGCCCTTTGGACCGTATATATTCAACCAATTCATCAATATCGGGATAATCGGAAATGGCGGCTCCCATGAGCCCCACTTTTTTGTTCAATTCCACCGCTCGATCAACACCGGCCTTTAACAAGTCAAGCCTCCGTAAACGCGGTGTGCGATAACAATAACCGGCCATACAAAAACGACAATGCCGACCGCAACCGCGAGCCACTTCGACAATATACATAGCTCCGAATTCGGTGTAATCCGTAGCAATTACCGTTTCTCCCACTGTTTCAAGCTGCCGCCAGTGACGTGTAATGCGCGGCACAATTCCGGTTTCACCGGTGTTTTCGTTTCTGCCTGTTTCTGCACCTGCTGTGCCTGATTCATCCGATGTTTCACCTAAAAATTTATAGCCTGTAAAATCATCGTTTTCATCATATTGCGGCTCATATAAAGACGGCACATAAACACCGGTCAACTTACTGAGTTTTAATAAAATCACCTCACGCGATTCATTGGCTAAACGGCCTGCTTCAATGACCGTCAACATTTCGGAAACAAGTTGTTCCCCTTCACCGATGATAAACGCATCAATAAAATCTGATAAAGGTTCCGGATTAAAGGTAGCGCAAGGTCCGCCCGCAATCACGATGGGATCTCGTTCAATGCGGTGAATACGTTTCACCGGTACACGACCCAATTTTAAAAGTTGCGGAATATTAAAATAATCCATTTCAAAAGTAATATCGATACCGATAACATCACATTCATTGAGTGGCCGTTGCGTCTCCACACTCATAAGCGGCAAGCGATGTTTTTCATAATCACGAAGCTCCGATGCAGCCGGCATAAAATACCGTTCACCGCAACTCGTATCACGTAAATTCACTTCTTCATATATAATCTGCAATCCCAAATTACTCATACCCACAAAATATGTATTGGGATATACCAACCCTACTTTAAAAGGCTTATGGGGATTGCTTTCAACACGGCTTACTTCATTCGCTCTAAGCGATTGCAAGCCATTTAGTATTTCATTTCTTGTCACGGCTCAACCTCCTCGAGCAATCATCATCTTATTTATTAATTATAGCACGAAATGAAGAACCATATAAAACAAAAGGAGTGTCCCCTTGTAAGGAACACTCCTGTGAATTTATATCCAGAAAATATCTGTACGATTATTCAGCTAAAGCTGCTTCAATAGCTTCTTTCATTTCTGACGGTTCAACAGTTGGTTCGAAACGACCGATAACTTCCCCTTTACGATTAATCAAGAACTTGGTGAAGTTCCATTTAATGGAATCATCGCCCATGAATTCAGGGAACTTTTCATTCAAAAAACTGTTCATGAAATCAGCTTTTTCACCGGTGAAACCTTTAAAGCCTTGCTGAGCGGTCAAATAGGTAAACAAAGGAATTTCACCTTCACCGCGTACAACAGCTTTACCCATAACAGGGAACGTTACTCCGTAATTTAATTTGCAGAAACTCTGTACTTCTTCATTGGTGCCCGGTTCCTGCTCCAAAAATTCATTAGCCGGTACTGCAATTACGCTGAATCCCTGATCTTTAAAGGATTCATACAATGCTTCCAAACCTTCATATTGTGGTGTAAAACCACATTTACTGGCCGTATTGGCAATCACCAAAACCTTACCTTCAAATTCTTTTAAACCAACTTCTTTCCCTGCTTTGTCTAATACACTGTAATCATATACGCTCATGACGAGCCCTCCTGTTGCATCAAATAAGTATCTCTCTTTCGATGATTTAATTGTACATAATTTTTTAATTGTTGTCAACTATATTTTATGCAATTTAATTTTAAAAATATTTTTTGATTTAAAAAGGCGTTTTACTCTTCAAAAAAGCCATTCAGACATAACTTGCGGTTTCTCAAGGCCCACAAATTATACTAAATGGCTTTTATCATAACCCTTACTATTTAATTCAACTATCTACTCAACTTTAATTCAACGAATTAACCATACCTTCTTCCACGCTTTTCCCCTCAAGCGCTTCGTCAGTTGCAATTGCCTGTTTACTGATTGAAGTACAAACACCGAAAGTAATGCTGCACACGATCCATTCCAAATAAATGACATGCGGTACGATGCGAACTGCAGGTACAAAATTCCATATTAACAAGGTCACCACGGCTGCCACTAAAGTATAGAAAGCACCGATGCGGCTGCAGTATTTAGGTGCGAACAAAGTCATCAATACGATAACCGCGAAGGCCTCCATCAAGCTTAAGCCCTGCATCAACGTAGCGATGATACCGCTGATTGTCAAAGCGAAGATGAATGTCATAAGCCCCATAACCACGATGGCTACTTTAGTAATGAATGTATAACGTTCGTCGGTTACATTCGGATTGATGAAACGTTTGTAAATATCCTGAGAGAATAAAGTACCGGAACTCAAAAGTAAATTGCAAGCCGTACTCACATCAGCCGCCCAAAGTGCTGCCAAGGTTAAACCGGCCAGCACATAATTTTCCGACTTGCCCGTTGTCAGTTTGCGCGATGCCCAAGAAATCACGAAGAGTAATACCACATACAGCCCTACAATCACAGTTGAAATAGTCATAAAAATCGCTCCTTTCTGTGGTGATTGGGGCATATCACCGGCCCGTCCGCCTTTTTTTTGCAAACAATTCATGATGACAAAATCGCCAACTATGAAATAAAAAATCGACCCTAAAAAGGGACGATGACGAATCGCGGTACCACCCTCATTGACGATTTCCGAGTATAAAAAAAGAGGGTTGTACCAAGGGACGGAATATCCGCGGTACCACCCTCATTATCTCGAATCGACCAACTCATAGTTCTACTAACGACAACCACGCCGGCGCAACCTACTCAATTTCAGCTTTGCAGTTCAGAAAGGAACTTCACACTGTAATCACTGCCGTTTTACACCAACCAACGGCTCTCTGCGCATGCCTTACAGGGCTACTTTCTTTCGTCATCACTTTTACTTCGCTTCCTGCTCAACTTATCTGCAAACTCTTTGCTATATGGCTAAGCACTCCGCTTTTTTAAATTGAAATCATTATACGAAAAACATTTGTCCGTATCAAGTGAAATTTTATATTTCTCAAAATAATCTTCCGACCTTACATAACTGCATTTCTTTCGTTTTGACCATGCGTTAAATAACAAAAATGCCGTCCGGGTAAAACCCGAACGGCATCTTATTATTTTGTATCAGCGTACAAAACTAAAATTATTTGTCAATAATTTCAGTAACAACACCGGCACCTACTGTGTGGCCACCTTCGCGAATAGCGAAACGAAGACCGGCTTCAATAGCGATTGGTGTAATCAATTCAATGCTCATAGTGATGTTATCACCAGGCATACACATTTCAGTACCTTCAGGCAACTGGATAACACCGGTTACGTCAGTTGTACGGAAGTAGAATTGTGGACGGTAGTTGGAGAAGAATGGAGTATGACGGCCACCTTCTTCTTTGGTCAATACGTAAACTTCACCTTTGAATTTAGTGTGTGGGTGAATGGAACCTGGTTTAGCCAATACTTGACCACGTTCGATGTCTTTGCGGTCTACACCACGAAGAAGAGCACCAACGTTGTCACCGGCAACTGCGGAGTCCAAAGTTTTACGGAACATTTCAAGACCGGTTACTACATAGCTTTCAGCTTTTTCTTTCAAACCAACGATTTCTACAGTATCGCCAACTTTAACTTCGCCACGTTCAACACGGCCGGTAGCTACTGTACCACGACCGGTAATTGTGAAAACGTCTTCGACCGGCATCAAGAAAGTTTTGTCAGTGTCGCGTTCCGGAGTTGGGATGTAGTCATCAACCGCATCCATCAATTCTTTGATTTTTTCTACGTATTTAGGGTCTCCTTCCAAAGCTTTCAAAGCGGAACCTACGATAATAGGTACTTCGTCGCCAGGGAATTCGTAAGTAGAAAGAAGATCACGAACTTCCATTTCTACTAATTCGATCAATTCGTCATCGTCAACCATATCAGCTTTGTTCAAGAATACAACGATAGCTGGTACACCTACCTGACGAGCAAGAAGGATGTGTTCACGAGTCTGAGCCATAGGGCCGTCAGTAGCAGCGATAACCAAGATCGCGCCGTCCATCTGAGCAGCACCGGTGATCATGTTTTTAACATAGTCGGCATGGCCCGGGCAGTCAACGTGTGCATAGTGACGTTTTTCAGTTTCATATTCTACGTGGGAAGTGTTGATTGTGATACCACGTTCACGTTCTTCCGGAGCTTTGTCGATCATGCTGTAGTCTTGGAATTGAGCCTTACCTTCTTCAGCAAGAACTTTAGTGATTGCTGCAGTAAGAGTTGTTTTACCATGGTCAACGTGACCGATAGTACCGATGTTAACATGCGGTTTAGTACGTTCAAATTTTGCTTTTGCCATTGAAGAATAGCCTCCTTCACAAAAATAATAACCTATATGCCCTAATTATAATACAAAAAATCAGTAATGAAAAGAATCTAACATTAAAAACCCTAAAATCTACAGGAGATTTTAGGGTTTTATAAAAATTTAGTTGCCGTAATTCTGTTTTAATGTTTGTAATTTGTAGAAACACCACAACATGCCGAACCAAACCGGCGTAAAGAGTAACGCGATAAGTGTTTCACTGTTAAAAGCCAACGAAATCAAAACTAATGCATAAAAAGCTAAAATCACATAGTTCATAACCGGATATAACGGCATTTTGAACGGATTTGCTTTAACCACTTCAGGATGCTGTTTACGATATTTCATATGGCAAACCAAAATAATAGCCCAGATAAAAATAAAGCAGAACGTAGACACACTGGTAATTAGAATAAATACATTTTCAGGCATAATGTACTGCATGATAACGGCTAGAAAAATAACCAAAGCGGAGAATACAACGGCGTTCATCGGCACTTGATTGGAACGAAGGCGGAACATACGACGCGGTGCATTTCCTTCACGAGCCAACGTATACACCATGCGACTTGTACTAAAGAGACCACTGTTACAAGCAGATGCTGCGGACGTTAACACGATGAAGTTAACGATAGCGGCTGCCGCTACGATACCGGCCGCTTTAAACACCTGAACGAACGGACTGGAATCGGCATTTACGGCCGTCCAAGGGTAAATACTCATAATAATCGCCAAGGCACCAACGTAGAAAATAATAATACGAATCGGAATATTATTGATAGCCTGTGGAATTACCTTTTTAGGATTTTCCGTTTCACCGGCCGTTAAGCCTACAAGTTCAATCCCCGTAAAAGCAAATACAACCATTTGGAACGATAAAACAAAACCTTCCCAACCGTTCGGGAACCAACCGCCATGACTCCACAAATTAGAGAAACTAACGGGACCCACATCTGTTTGATAGCCTGTAAAAATTAAATATAAGCCACCGCCGATTAAGCCTAAAATAGCAATAACCTTAATTAAGGCAAACCAGAATTCCAATTCGCCGAAAATTTTGACTGCCATTAAATTAGAAGCGAACAGAATGAGCAAAATACAAAGACTCGGTATCCATGGCTCTACATTCGGTATCCAGTACTGAATATATACACCGGCAGCCGTAACGTCAGCCATTGCAAGCGATACCCAACAGAACCAATAGGTCCAACCCGTAACAAAGGCGGCACCCGGTCCGATGTACTCTTCAACGAAATCTACGAATGAGTGATGATCCGTATTAGATAATAATAATTCCCCCAAGGCTCTCATCATGAAAAATGAAATTAGACCTGTAATGATATAAGCCAATAAAATGGACGGTCCCGCCAAATGAATCGAACGGCCCGACCCTAAAAATAAACCTGTACCGATGGCTCCCCCTATAGCCAATAACTGTACATGTCGATTTTTCAGCCCCCTAGCTAACTCCTTTTTCTCACGCATACAAATGCCCACCTCCAAAACACTAAATTTGTTAAAAAAATAAACTCACATTGATATGTGAGTTACCAACTAAATAAATAGTGGTGGCGGCACACGGATTTGAACCGCGGACACACCGGGTATGAACCGATTGCTCTAGCCAACTGAGCTATGCCGCCAAGTGTATATGGAGCTAGTGACCGGGATTGAACCGGTGACCTTATCCTTACCAAGGATACGCTCTGCCGACTGAGCTACACCAGCATACGTAATGAATGGTTGCGGGGACAGGACTTGAACCTGCGACCTTCGGGTTATGAGCCCGACGAGCTACCAACTGCTCCACCCCGCGATGAATGGTGGAGGGAGAAGGATTCGAACCTTCGAAGTCGAAGACGGCAGATTTACAGTCTGCTCCCTTTGGCCGCTCGGGAATCCCTCCAAAAACAATGGAGCTGGCGATAGGAATTGAACCCACAACCTGCTGATTACAAGTCAGCTGCTCTACCGATTGAGCTACGCCAGCATACCACAACATGGAATATTATACATATTCCTGAACAACTTGTCAATAGATTTTTTAGCTCAGATTGACTTTTTGTTCAACGCTTACGTCTCCCGTATAGCGCTTTATTATAATAGCATAGGTAATATTTTTACGCAAGTATTTTTTTACAAAAATATTTACATTTTTCTGACAATCACATTACATCCGATCCAACATATCCTTGGTAATTACCATTTCCTAAATCAGAACTCCTTATATATCTATCCTTTAAATCGATTCCCTACATTAACCACACTCATATTTTTACCTCAAATCATGATTTCTCTCATTGACTTTCTTCTATGTGAGGAATATACTACACATAGAAACTATTCTATGTGAGGTTATACCAATGGATGAAAAATATCTGGATAATGCCAAAATTTTAAAAGCGATTGCCGATCCAAAACGCTTACGAATTATCGACATGCTTTCATGCGGTGAACTTTGCGCCTGTGAAATCCTGGAAGAATTTCATGTAACACAACCCACCTTATCCCATGACATGAAAGTATTAATCAAAGCAGGCATTGTAAATTCTCGCCCGGAGGGCAAGTGGACCTACTATTCATTGAATCAAAACAGCCTTAAAAACTTTTATAGTCAATTAGGCAATATATTATGTGATACCGATGATTGTATCTGCCACAAAAAGGGTGAAACTACTTGAATCGGCTAAAACCGAACCAAGTTTTAGCTTACATGTCCATTCCCTTATGGAATGGACATATAAATCGTCCTTCACATAGAAATTTTTCTATATGATGCATAGCATTTTTTTGTAGGAGTACCAACAATGCAAGAAAAATTACAAACAAACATGGATTTTTTCCAAAAATATTTAACGGTATGGGTCATTCTTTGTATGATTATAGGCGTATTAATCGGAAAGTTCATCCCCGAAATTCCCGCTTTCTTAAATCAGTTTGAATATGCCAAAGTATCCATACCCATGGCCATCCTTATTTGGTTGATGATTTATCCCATGATGATGAAAGTTGATTTCCAAAGTGTAAAAAATGTCGGCAAAAATCCTAAAGGTTTATTCCTTACCTGGATAACCAATTGGCTCATAAAACCTTTTACCATGTATGCTATTGCTTCTATATTTTTCTTTGGAATTTTTAAAACTTACATCACACCCGACCTTGCTACCGAATATTTGGCAGGTGCCGTATTACTGGGTGCCGCCCCTTGCACGGCCATGGTATTTGTGTGGAGTACGCTCACTAAAGGTAACCCCGCTTATACCGTCGTACAAGTAGCAACCAATGATTTAATTATATTAGTCGCTTTCGTTCCTATCGTAAAGTTTTTGCTTGGCATATCCAATGTAGAAGTACCTTGGGATACCTTGATATTATCTGTCATCCTTTTCGTCGTAATCCCGCTTACGGGCGGCTTACTCACACGCTCGCTTGTTATAAAAAATAAAGGTGCCGATTATTTCAATAACATTTTTGTCAGAAAATTCGACGGAATTACTACAATAGGACTTTTAATGACACTTATACTTGTCTTCGCAGTTCAAGACGAAACCATCATTAATAATCCGCTGCACATTGTGTTAATTGCAGTTCCTTTAATTTTGCAAACATTCTTGATTTTCTTCATTGCGTACTTTGCTGCCAGAATTTTAAAACTGCCATTCAATGTAGCTGCACCGGCCGGCATGATTGGTGCTTCTAACTTTTTTGAACTCTCCGTGGCTGTCGCCATCGCCGTATTCAGCACCAACTCCGCCGCTGCCTTGGCTACCACCGTCGGCGTATTAACCGAAGTACCGGTTATGTTACTGTTAGTAAAAATCGCCAACAATACACGCCACTGGTTTCCCACTTCCGGCGAAGAATAATTTCACTTTTTAGTTTAGCTGTTATTTTAACTGCTTAGTTTAGCTATTTCGCCCATGTATCAAGGCGCAATTAATATTAATAAAAGAAAGTAGGTAAATCTTATGAAATCTGTAAAAATTTTTGAACCCGCTATGTGTTGTGCTACCGGTCTTTGCGGTGTAGGTGTCGATCCTGAGTTATTACGTATTTCTACAGTTATTGAAACTTTGAAACAGAATAATATTCAAGTTGACCGCTTCAACCTTACCAATGCACCAATGGAGTTCGTTTACGATACAACCATAAACACATTTATTAATGAAAAAGGTCCTGATGCCTTACCTGCTATTCTATTGGACGGAGATTTAGTTCTGTCCGGAAGATATCCGACAAATGCAGAATTAACCGAATGGCTCAATCTACCTGCCGAAATATTACAAACTTGTGCACAAGGCTCAGAATACGCTTCAAAAAACGAAGATGACTCAAACTCTTGTTGTTGTGAAGGAGGTTGTTGCTAATGGATCGTTTTAATCCGCAAGGCCTCAATTTAACCAAATATCTTTTCTATACCGGTAAAGGCGGCGTAGGCAAAACCAGTATGGCCTGCGCTACGGCTTTATCTTTGGCCGATCACGGTAAAAAAGTTCTTTTGATCAGTACGGATCCGGCTTCAAACTTACAAGACGTATTCGCCATGGAGCTTACCAATAAAGCGATGCAAATTCCCGATGTACCGAATCTTTTTGTAGCCAACCTAGATCCGATTCAAGCAGCCGCCGAGTATCGTGAAAGTGTTGTCGCTCCTTATCGCGGTAAACTACCGGATGCGGTTTTAAATAATATGGAGGAACAACTTTCCGGTTCCTGCACCGTAGAAATTGCGGCCTTCAACGAATTTTCTAATTTTATCACCAACAAAGCCATAGAATCGGAATACGACCATATTATTTTTGATACCGCACCCACCGGACATACCTTGCGCATGCTCCAACTTCCGTCCGCCTGGAGTAATTTTATCAGCGAAAGCACTCATGGCGCATCATGTCTCGGTCAATTATCGGGACTTGAAGGCAAAAAATCGATTTACAAACAAGCGGTAGATACTTTAGCCGATAGCAAGCTTACTACTTTAGTTTTAGTTACTCGTCCGGAAAGTGCTCCACTCAAAGAAGCCACCCGCGCGTCTAAAGAACTCAAGGAAATCGGTGTTCAAAATCAAATATTAATTGTAAACGGCGCTTTGACTACAGCCGACGACAAAATATCTCAAAAACTTTTTGAAAAACAACAAGCTGCTTTAGCAAGTATTCCAAGCGAATTGCAAGAACTCACCATGTATATGGTACCGCTAAGAGCGTATAATGTTACCGGTCTCGCTAATGTACGCTCCCTGTTAAACGAGGACCACATTGCAGTCGTTAATGAAAATTTAAACACCAATAAACTCTTTGATTTAGATGATGTCGTTAACAATCTTGAAACGAACGGAAAGCGCGTTATTTTTACAATGGGTAAAGGCGGTGTAGGCAAAACTACGATTGCCGCCTCCATAGCCTTGAAGCTGGCTGCACGTGGGCAAAAAGTACACCTGGCTACTACCGATCCGGCGGCTCACCTCAACTTCGTCCTCGACGAAAACCAAAATATCACCATGAGCCATATTGATGAAGCCGCTGAGCTTGCCAAATATCAGGATGAAGTTCTCACCAAGGCGCGCAACTCCGGTCTAAGCGACAGCGATATTGCCTATATCGAAGAAGATTTACGCTCCCCTTGTACGCTTGAAATTGCCGTTTTTAGAGCATTTGCCGAAATCGTAGAAAAAGCGGATGACCAAATTGTAATCATCGATACGGCTCCGACCGGTCATACATTGCTTCTATTGGAATCTACACAAAGCTATAATCACGAGATTCAACGTACCAAAGGCGAAATTCCGGAATCCGTAAAAAAATTATTACCACGTCTTAAAAGTACCGAGACCGAAGTCATTATTATTACCTTACCCGAAGCAACGCCTGTTTATGAAGCATTGCGTTTAGAAGATGATTTAATCCGTGCCAGCATTGCCACTAAGTGGTGGGTTATGAACCAATCTTTTTACAAACTAAATACTACCAATCCAATCTTAGCTGCCAAAGCAGACAACGAAGTATCGTGGTTAAATAAAATAGACACTCATACAAAAGGTCATTTTGCAGTTATCGCTTGGAGTGCCGACGATATCAAGAATGAAAAATTACTATCTTTGTAACAGAAAGGCCATCATATGTTAAAAATAGCATTTATTTGTGTTCACAATTCCTGCCGTAGCCAAATTGCGGAAGCATTGGGTCGCCACTTAGCAAGTGATGTATTGGAGTGTTATTCGGCCGGTACGGAAACAAAGCCTAAAATCAACCAGGATGCCGTGCGTCTAATGAAAGAACTTTACGGAATTGACATGGAAAAAACACAATTCAGTAAACTTTTATCGCAAATTCCACCGGTCGACATGGTTGTTACCATGGGCTGTAATGTAGCCTGTCCTAACCTTCCCGCAAAACGTCACGAAGATTGGGGGCTTGATGATCCTACCGGTAAGGATGACGCCGAGTTTATACAGACCATTAAAACCATAGAGTCTAAAATATTAAAGTTGGCAGAAGAATTAAGACAGCCGCCAACTAAGATAATAAACTAAAAAGCAGCCTTGCTTTTATGAGGCAAAAAATATAGCCGTGTGCATTGTAAGTTTAAACAATGCACACGGCTATTATAATTTAAAATCGGTTTCAACTCTTTTTTATTAGAAAAGGAAGAAATATGCAAAAGCAATAACAGCGATTACAAAACGATAATATGCAAATCCTGCCAAGGATGATTTATTCAAGAATTTCAAGAACCATACGATGGACAAGTAAGCAAAGATAAAGGCTGTTACAAAACCGATGGCGAACATAACGAAGTCCGACCATTGCAACTGATCAATGATTTTAAGCAAATCATAAATACAAGCAATCAACATGATTGGTACTGCCATGATGAAAGAGAAATCAGCTGCCGCTTTACGGCTGACACCGAGCATTAAACCGCCGGCGATAGTAGAACCGGAACGGGAAAAGCCCGGCCATAAAGCCAATACTTGGAACAAACCGATTTGAAGACATTGATACATGCTCAACTGGTCAACATTATCAACAGTAATCGGTTTATGACGTTTTTCAGCCCAAAGCATGAATAAACCGCCTACGATCAAGCCGATAATAACCGTACCTGCCGAGAAGAGATAATTTTTAATAAAAGAATGACCTAAAAAGCCGATGGCCATAGCCGGCAACATACCGAAAAAGATATGCGCCAAAGATAATCGGTCATTGCGAATCCAGTTTTCACGACGAAGCATGCTCATGAATTTTTCGCGATAATAGAAAAATACAGATAAAATGGCACCTAACTGAATAAATACTTCAAATACACTGGCACGTTCGCCGGTAAATCCTAAAAAGTCACCTACTAAAATCATGTGCCCGGTACTGGATACCGGTAAGAATTCTGTTGCCCCTTCTACGATACCAAGTATAAAGGCAATAATATTTTGATCCATTAGTTCACCTCGACTACCAACTGGCCGCTCTTTGGCCGGCCTCCATCATAATCAGTCTTCTTCACTTACATGATAACCGCTTTCGCTATGCGGTTTTATCATTTAACAACTCAATCATTATAGACTTTTTGGTTAAATTAGACAATGCCAAAATACAGCTTTACCCAATATTTTAATTTTTTTTAATACTTTTGTTACACTTTTGATACTTTTCCTTCTTTAAAGGTAAAAATCGTAATTTCTCGCGGACAATTATAACGAACCGGGAACCAATGGCCTGTTCCGTTATTAACATAACCGTATTTGTCTCCGTCACGATACTCGCCTTTAAAATATTTAGTGCCTACCGGTACGAGCGGCGTACCGCCCACCACAATTTGTCCGCCATGAGTATGCCCGGACAGTGTTACCGATATATTATGGGCAAAAGCATTTTCAATAAAATCAGGATGATGAGCCAATAAAATAGTAAAGGCCTCCGACGGTATATTGGCCAAAGCCTCTTGAAGATAAACTTCTCGCTGCTCGCCGCTGCGATCAAACGAATATTCAACACCGGCCAAATACACCGGCCAGGATCCGCCGCTTAAACGAAGCGATGAATTCCGATGCATACGCATGGAGATGCTACTGAAAGCCTCTAAAACAAGGGGTAGATTTTTAAAATATTCATGATTCCCCAAAATATAATCTATGCCATCGGGAATTTTCGGAAACAATTCTTCCAAACGTCCGCACAATGGATTTAAAAAATCAAGGTCATCTATTAAATCGCCGGTAATAACTAAACGATCCGGCTTTTCATTTAAAACAGCCTGCGTAATTTTATCAAAATCACGCAAATCAATGAACGGTCCGATATGCACGTCACTGATTTGAGCCAATTTATAATCTTTTAAATACTCTGGCAAACTGCGAAATACCAAATCAATGTGATTTACTTGGAGTTCTTTCGCCCCTTCATAAGCTCTGACTACACCGCCGCCGGCCGTAACAGCAGGTACGGCCCAAATGGCTTTACGCAAAAATTGGCGACGACTATCTTGTTCTTCAGCCGTTGTTTTTTTAGCACGCCAATTCACCGCCGCCATGACAATTCCCAAAGGGATCAATATGGCAAAACCGACACCGAGCCCCATTAAAAGTCCGTACGTACCGGTAGCCCAAGCACGCCAAAATTCGTACATGGACGTCCCCAGCAATTGCACCTGTGCCATCTGGTAATACGTTGTCCCCACAATAGCTGTGATTTGAAGCAACACTAAGCGCCAAAACCACGCCGAACGGCGCTTCATTTTAGTTAAACGCACAATTAAATAGGAATTGGCGAATACTATCAAAAAGATGATAATCGTCGTTATGATAAAAAATATTAAACGTGCCGACATTCTTTCACCTGCCATTCTCAATCTTTAATCTCTTTATTCTCAGCCATCTTTTTTCATATACTAATTTTGGCAAAATACGGTCAACTTGCCATGTGGACCTGCCCATGGGAACTCAGTAAAATCATCCGACGAAACCCAGCGCCATTCATCATCGGTAACCATTGCCGAAGAAGCCTCACCCGTAAGTTCTGCTTCATAGGCTTCCATATCCCAACAGCGATGGGAAAACACATGCCGCAACGTAGTGATTGCCTTACTGTGCCAGGTAAGTTTACCCCCTCGAAACATTGAATTCCATTCTTCTTTCAAAGGCTTTACACCGATCAAAGGCAATTCTTTTTTATCTTGCATCGTAACATCCCTCGGCACTTCAACATTGGGAAACTCCCACATAGAATGCAAAAGACCCTTAGCCGGTCGACGATGCAATAAGTATTCACCATGCGCATTACGGATGAGCCCGGTTACAATCGAAATAATAGGCACTGATTTTTTAACAATACGCACCGGTAACTCAGCGGCAATCCCCAAAGCATCCGCCTGACACCAACGCCGTAAAGGACAACCTTCGCAGCGTGGCGCCTTCGGAATACAGATACCGGAACCAAAGTCCATGAGCGATTGGTTGAAATCGCCCGGTCGATCATAGGGCAATGTCTCATCAACTAAGGCAGCAATCGCCTTTTTACCGGCCGTGCGCATAATATCATCACGCACTGCATACAACCGAGCATACACACGCAGCACATTACCGTCAATAGCCGCTTCGCGTTGATTAAACGCAACCGACAAAATGGCGCCGGCTGTATAAGCCCCAACGCCCTTAAGGCGTTCCACCTCTTTACGGGTGCGCGGTATCTCACCCCCATATTTGCTCATCACTTCACGCACACCGAGGCGCAAATTACGAGCACGGGAATAATAGCCCAAACCTTGCCATGCCTTTACTACCGTATCTTCATCCGCAGCCGCCAAAGCTTCCTTCGTCGGGAATTGTTCCATCCAATTCTCGTAGTACGGCTTCATCGCTTCAATGCGCGTTTGCTGCGACATAATTTCCGACACCCAAATACGATACGGATCTTTAGTCTTACGCCACGGTAAATCACGCTTATTGGCATCGTACCAGGCAAGAAGCGTCCTTACCCAATCGGCCTCAACCTTACTTTTCTTTTCATCCGCCATCTGATTGGATTCTGTCTCCGTCTTCGAAGATACTTCAGTTATATTTTCAGTTAAAACTTTATCTTTATTTACGCTTCGAGCCACGCCTTCATTGCCTCCACTGATTCCAACTCGGGAATCTCCGTCACCTTCGTTATCTGCATTTGCATAATGCCGTCATTATTCTTACCGAACACGAGTTTACCTTTCAAAAGTTCGCCGTTTAAAACCCGCGGAATCCAGTCCGCATCACCGGCCCACATTGTATCATAAGGGATTTTGTCAAACGATGTCCAAAATGGCTCCATCTCTTCCGTCTCCATAGGCAAACCCTCATAATTACGCAGTAAATACACATAATTTACATGCGTCCATTCCTCATTATAAGGAAATTGAAAATCTAATATAGCCACCGGCTCCAAATCCTCAGGCTTAGCCAACAAAGACGTTTCTTCAAACAATTCGCGCACCGCACACTGACGGAATGTTTCGCCGTCCTCGCGCTTTCCGCCGAAACCGTTAGCCTTGCCGGCACCTAAACCGCGTTTTTTACGGCCCAATAAGATTTCTTGTTGATCATTTACAATAAAACATAATGTTGTCGGTCTCATGCTGTTGCCTCTTCTTTTTTCAAAAATAATTCTCAGTTGTTTCGCAAAATTATTTCCATATCTTTAAAAAGTTATTTCGACATATTTCGCTAAAATCATTATCAAATTAATTATATCACACTGCCCAAAAGGTCAATACTGTGTTAGTATTAAAGTAAGAGAGGTGTACAAATGAATGAACCACTAATATTTAATATAGCCATGGGCCGCACCAAGCCGGAAAACATCCGCCACCGCGAAGTGGCTTGCCCCTTCTGTGCCGTTGACAAATTGACCGACATTTTGGAAACGCAGGGTGATATTATCTGGCTTATGAACAAATATCCCGTCCTTGATCGAACTTGGCCTACCGTTATCATCGAAACCCACGATTGTTTCAGTGAATTTTCGCGTTATTCACCGGATAAAGCCACAGAGGTTCTTGATTTTTCTTTGCGTAAATGGCAGAAAACCATGGCTCGCGAAGAGTTTAAATCCGTATTGTATTTTAAAAACTACGGGCCTATGTCCGGCGGCTCAATTCGCCATCCGCACAGTCAAATTATAGGCTTATATGATTACGATTATCGTGAAGACATTAAAGTTCACCATTTCGACGGCCCTATTCTGAAAGAAGATTCAAATTTAAAAATTACCTTATCCGATAAACCGATTATCGGCTTTTTCGAATTCAATATGGAATTCAACGAAAAAACATCCCGTGCCGTAATGGCTAAACGAATTCAACAAATTCTGCACTATATTTTAACAGACTTTTCACGACACAGCGGTTCGTACAATCTGTTCTTCTACGATTTACAGACCGGTTCACAGTATGTTAAAATAGTACCTCGTTATGTTACCTCACCGCTGTATATCGGCTATTCAATCAGCCAAATCAGCAATAAGGAACGCGTTGAACAAATTAAAAATGAACTGAACCATGACTTTTTTATTGATTAAGTGTGACTTTACCATTCAGCCGAATTACAGTTATCATTTAATCACACATGATTTTTAGTTAGTTAGGAGATACCATGAAAATTTTTGCCATTGGCGATCTTCATTTCTCAGGCGAACCGCCTACCAAGCCAATGGATGTATTCGGTCCTCATTGGCAAAATCATCGCGAACGCCTCATAGCGTCTTGGCAAGAACAAGTAAGCGATGATGATATAGTCTTTGTAGTGGGCGATACTTCATGGGCTTTGCGCCTGGCGGAGGCAGTGTCTGATTTAAAAACAATTGCCCGACTGCCGGGCCAAATTTATTTAATCCGCGGCAACCATGATTATTGGTGGAGCAGTGCCAAGAAAATGGATACGGCCATGCAACATGAATTAACCTTTTTACAAGGTCACGGCTTGGCCATCGGAAACATTGCCTTCGGCGGCACTCGCGGTTATCTTTGTCCCAACGATACGTCCTTTGACGAAGAAAACGATACATCCATTTATACTCGCGAATTGTTGCGCACCGAAGCGGCCCTTCAAGAAATGGAACAGGCCCTTCACCAAAACGAAAACGCTGAATCATCGGAGCAAGAGGCGATTCGAATTCTGCTCTTGCACTATCCCCCATTCAATGATAAAAACGAACCCAGCGGTTTTACCGAGCTGTTAACCAAATATAAAGTTGATCATTGCATTTTCGGACATTTACACGATAAAAATTCTTTTGACCGCATTCCGAAAACCTTTGACAATACACAGTTACATCTTGTATCTGCGGACTATATGGATTTTAAATTAAAACAGATTTTATAATTTTGATATATTGTACTTTGACATATTGTGCTTTGATATATTGTACTTTGACATATTGGGCTTTGACATATTGGGCTTTGACATATCGGGCTTTGACATATCGGGCTTTGCAAATTGAGCTCTGCAATAATATTTATCTTAAGGCACTTTAGTTTTCATATTTTATAAGGAGATTCTTTTTATGAGTCGCATTCATCGTGAACATTTACAAGCAGGCTATATCTTCGGCGATATAGCTAATGAAGAATATATTTATTTGCCGGCCGGTGAAGTCGGTGTTGACTCACCCATGTGTATTTTAGAACGTCACGGCAATTATGAGGATGTGAGCCTCGATGAAGCTGCTCATCTCATCGATACCTTGACACTCAAACCATGCAGCCATCCCAAATTGGGCAAACGGTCGTTTTAATAAATCCCCGATTCTGTTTTAACAGAGTGCATAGCGATCTAATTAATTACACATCAATACAAACAAAAAAGGCATCTTGCGAGAACTCCTCACAAGATGCCTTTTTATTCAGCTTATTCTTCAGATCCGAACGGAACCATTTTTTGAGCTTGTTCGCGATGCATTGGTTTAATCGAGCGATTAGCCACTTTAAAAGCCAACGCAATCACTGCCGCATCATCAATCCAACCGATAAACGGAATGCGGTCGGAAACAAGATCGATAGGCAAGATTAAATACCCTAAAGCGCCGGCAATGACGGCTTTAACGTATTTAGGGGTGTCAGGGTCACGGAAACAATAAAACAAGATGAACGCCCGACGTAAGAAGGCGACATTTTTACCGACACCACTGGCAAAACTTAAAAATTTAGATGACGAAAAGAATTTCGCATACTTCAATAATTTTAACGGATTCATTTTGATGCTCACTCCTATAATTCTCGTATACCTATACTAAGTGCCGTGGTTAATTATTTCTGTAAATTGTCTTTCATGCCTTTTACAACATCACTTACTTTTTCCACAACTTCGTCTTTTTTATCGCCTGCGGAAGCAACGAAATCACTTACGCTTTCTACCACATCATCTTTAGTATTGCCGGCTGATGTTAAAAAATCGCTTACTTTGCCGAGCACCGTAGATTTTGCTTCGCCGGTAGATTTAATAGCGGAGGTAGCCGTACCGCTTGCCAAATCAAGAGCCGTGGAGCCTACCGTAGCCAATAAGGCACCGATACCGGATAAAGCATGTTTAGCATTGGCAATATATTCGTTATCGGAATTGGCAAGCGCTTTACCGGCAATACCGGCTACGGCAGCACTGGCAACACCAAGGACTACATTTTTAATGGAGCCGAAGCTTTCCAATAAATCGCCATTTAACAAGCTACCGAAATTAAAGCTGTTAAGGCCTAAAAATTCATCACTGCCCACACCGGCTTCGGCTAAGAAATCTTTATTTTCATCGCCCAGCGGTTTGTTTTTAAGCGGTGAATCCACCAATGCAGCAATCGTTGTTTTGTTATGTTCAACAATTTCCATTAAACGTTCTCTGTATTCAGAGAAATCGCCGGGCATAGGCATACCGCTTTCTACCCAAATCTTAGCACATTTGCCTACGGCGTATGTTAAGCAAATAGCCAACGGAATTTTAACTTTCGGATTAGGGAATACAGAAGTCAACAATGCACTTACTACACTGCCGCCGAGACCGCCGAGGAAACCGATAATAGCACCGGCTGTTGCGGTATGACCATATACGGCAGCAATACGACTTACCATATACGCATCATTGGCAATCAATGCGGTTGTACTAAGTTTTGGTGCCATCACGAGTACGCCGGCACGTGCGGCCGCCCAACGGCAGATGTTTTCAATTTCAGCATCGCGATCCGCTAATTCTGCTTCTACGGCTGCTAACGTTCCTTCCGGATGAGTCATCAAATCTTTTACGTCTTCCATCTATATCGCTCCTTTATCACCTGTAAAGTCTAATACATGACATATTAATAGAGTTCACTTTAATTATAAACCCTCATTCTGACTATTTCTATATTAAGGATTAAAATTCCTCTTTTTAACTATATAAATTATACAATTATCTTACCAGCTGGTTAAGCCTCCGTCGATTGTCCATGCGGCGCCTGTTACAAACGAGGCCTTTTCACTGAGTAAAAAAACAATAACTTCGCCGATTTCTTCCGGTTTGGCAATGCGCCCCAACGGATAATGCATAGCCATTTCTTCCATAGCTTCTTCAAATGTTTGGTTGCTGTCGGCCAACTGTTTTGCTACCAGTGAAGTATCCACATCACCGGGACATACACAGTTAACACGCACTTTATGAACCGCCATTTCAAGGGCCAATGATTTGGTAAAGCTTACAATAGCCCCTTTGGAAGCACCGTATACCGAACAGGCTACATTTCCCTGTATGCCCGCATCACTGGAAACGGTTACCACACTGCCCTTCGTGCGTCTGAGACAAGGTGCCGCAGCCTGGCATAAGAATACGGTTCCCTTTACATTGGTACCGATCATTTCATCAAAATCCTGCTCGGTCACATCATCGATCAATTCTTCCTTATAAAAACCGGCAGCCGTCACCAAAGCACTGATATCACCAAACAAGCGACAAGTTTCATCAACAATACGGCGACAATTCATAACTTTACTTACGTCGCCTTGTACAAAGCGTACTTTAGAGGAAATACGACGCAATTTAACAACCGCTTCCTGACCGGCACGTTCATTGCGCCCGTTAATTACAACGCTCCAACCTTTTTTCAACAATAACTGCGCCGTTGCGAAGCCGATGCCGGACGTACCGCCACTAATAAGAGCCACCTGATTTTCATTGTTAATCGGCATAGTATCTCACCTTCCTTCGCTACCATTGCGCTACGATATAGTCATACGTTAACTTACAAAGCATACTTACCGTGGTGGCAATAAATACAAAACGCACCAAACCCACGCCTTTTTTAATGGCCAAACGAGCCCCCAACGTGGCCCCGACAATTTGTCCGGCCGCTGCCGAGAGGCCCAATACATAATCCACATGGCCCAAACTCAAAAACAGGATTAGAGAAGCGAGGTTACTGGTAAAGTTTAAAAACTTCGCATTCCCCGAGGAATACAAAAAGTTAAACCCGGCATAAATAAACATAAAGATTAAAAATGTGCCGGTCCCCGGTCCTACAAATCCGTCATAAAAGCCGATTACCAAAGAGCCCAAAGCCAATAAAACAAGCTTTTTCTTCGAGGCTCCCGCATAGGTCGTCACCGCACCCCAGTCTTTTTTGAATAAAACAAAGGTCAACACACTGATGAGGAGCACAATAATGATTGGCTTTAAATATAAAGGTGGAATACTGATAACCAGCCAGGTCCCGAGCAGCGAGCCGATAAACGTAATGGGCATTAAACGCTTAACCAAGGACCATTCCACCATGCCGGAGCGAGCATACGTAATCGCCGCCGTCAAAGCACCGAACACGCTGGATAATTTATTACTCCCCAAGGCCACACTGGGCGGCAAATTGGTAAGTAGCATCGCCGGCACGGAAATCAAACCGCCGCCACCTACAATGGAGTCTACAAATCCGGCCAACGCCCCTGCCAAAAATAACAACAACGGCATCGTTAACGCCGGATTAATCATACTTATATCCATAAAAGCCTCATTTCAAGCGTGCCAAGATTGTTTTGTAACCATCCGCTCCATATACTAAACAGCGTTTTACACGACTGATGGTAGCCGTGCTGGCCCCCGTTGTTTCCACGATATTATCATAGCTTTCGCCGGCTTCGAGCATCCGAGCTACTTGCAAGCGTTGTGCCAACGCTTTTAATTCATTGACGGTGCAAATATCTTCAAAAAACTCATAGCATTCATCGATTGTTTTTAATGCCAAGATGGCCTCAAACAATTGATTATTCAAAGGATTACGCAGTTTTTCATTGACACTCATAAGAATCCTCCCTTTGCTTAAATATATAATTTTATTATATTACATATTCAGGCAAAAGAAAAAGACTTTCGCACTAAAAAGTAAAAAAGTCTTTTTCATCCGGTTAGAATGCCGGAATAATAGAACCCTTGAAGGTATCATCTATGAATTTCTTCGTTGCATCCGATTGATATACGGCTAACAATTTCTTGATTGTTTCATTATTTTCATCGCCTTCACGAACAACAAAAACGTTGGCAAACGGCGAATCTTTACTTTCAACAACGACCGCATCTTTTAACGGATTAAGACCCGCATTGAATGCGTAATTTGTATTTACCAAGGCAATATCTACATCATTGAGGGAACGGGCAATCTGGGCCGCTTCCAACTCTTTAATTTGTAAATTTTTAGGATTAGACGTAATATCCGCTACCGTTGATTTCGGCGAACCGCCATCCTTCAACTGAATCAGGCCTGCTTGCTGTAATAACAATAAAGCACGGCCACCGTTGGTCGGATCATTCGGAATCGCTACACTCGCACCGTTCGGTACTTTGGAAAGGTCTTTATACTGATTGGAATAGAGGCCCATCGGCAAAAGAATGGTTTTTCCGATTGAAACTAATTTTAAACCGCGTTCACTGACCATATTATCCAAGAACGGTTGATGCTGATAGGAGTTGGCGGTCAATTCTTTTTGTGCCAACGCCACATCCGGTTGAATATAATCGTTAAATTCAACAACTTTCACTTTAATGCCCTGTTTCGCTGCTTCTTTGGCTACAAAGTCCATAACCTGTGCATGCGGCCCGGCCGTTACACCTACGAAAATTTCCTTATTGTCGGTTGCCGCACTGTCCTTACTGTCACTGCCGCAACCAACTAACATCAACGCCAGCGTAGCAATCGCTGCCAATAAAAATACTAATCGTTTCATGTGTTTCCCCCATTCTTTCTCTCTTATTCTCTCTTTTCAAAAAAATCAGGTGCCAATACTTCTGCCGATTAATCGACCGAATCAAACTGCAGCGATTCGAACTCAATTAACGAACCGGATTATTAGCGTTTATTCACTTTACGGGATAAGAAATCACCGCAAGACTGAATCAATTGAACCAATACGATCAAGATGATGATCGTCGCCAACATTACATCGCCTTGGAAACGCTGATAACCGTAACGGATCGCGATATCCCCGAGACCGCCGCCCCCAATAGCACCGGCCATAGCGGAATAGCTGATTAAGTTAACAACCAAAACGGTAATATTGTCAATAATTGTCGGTAACGCTTCCGGCAACAATACTTTGCGGATAATCTGCATTGGCGAAGCCCCCATCGCCTGTGCCGCTTCAATAACGCCGCTGTTGATTTCGCGAATCGATGTTTCCACCAAACGAGCGAGGAACGGAATAGCCGCAATCGTAAGCGGTACGCAAGCCGCCGTAGTCCCGATGGAAGAACCGGCAATAATACGTGTGAGCGGAATAATCGCTACCATCAAAATGATAAACGGAATGGAACGGAGTGCATTCACAACCGAACCTAATGTAGCATTTACTGCTTTATTTTCTAAAATATGGCCTTTGCCGGTAATTACCAAAATAACGCCCAACGGTATGCCCACAATCATGGATACTACCGTAGAAATTATCGTCATTTGCAAGGTTTCGCCTAAACCTTGAATCAACAAATTAATGATTTGTTGCGACATAGCCGATCACCTCGCTTCCAATAGGCAATTCATTCAAGTATTGAATAGCCTGCTCTTCATTGGTTCTGTCACCATCCAGCACTATAATCAAATGGCCGAAGCTCGTGTCTTGAATGTAATCGACACCGCCGAAGAGAATACTTACGTTGAGTCCGAAGCGGCGAATCACGCCCGCCACAACCGGCTCATCAACTACATCACCGGTAAAATTCAAGCGAATAATCGGATGTAAACCGTCTTGCCAATCCGGCTGTACATTGAGATGGCGCCAAGCTTCTTCCGGTAATTTGTGGCTGATAATGGCACTAACGAATTCTTTCGTAGTTTTTTCTTTAGGACCGGTAAATACATTGACTACACGGCCTTCTTCCAAAATAACCCCGCCTTCAATTACGGCTACACGGTCGCAGATTTCTTTGATAACCTGCATTTCATGCGTAATGAGCACGATGGTTAATTTCAGTTTTTCATTAATATCTTTAAGCAATTCCAGAATGGATTTGGTTGTCTGCGGATCCAAAGCGGACGTAGCTTCGTCGCAAAGAAGCACTTTCGGATTGCTGGCCAAAGCACGGGCAATACCGACACGCTGTTTCTGACCGCCGGATAATTGGGACGGATAGTTATTCAAACGATCGCCCAATTTTACGATATCAAGGATCGGCAAAATGCGTTCTTTGATTTCCGCTTTGCTCATCCCCTGTAATTCCAACGGGAAGGCTACATTATCATAAACCGTACGGGAAGATAATAAGTTGAAGTGCTGAAAAATCATGCCAATATTTTTCCGCTGTTCCCGTAAGTCCTTTTCATTTAATTTAGTAAGATCTACGCCGTCTACAACAACGGAACCGGACGTAGGTCGTTCCAGCATATTAATACAACGAATCAAGGTCGATTTACCGGCCCCACTTTGACCGATAACCCCAAAGATTTCGCCTTCTTTAACTGAAAGGCTAATGTCTTTTAACGCTTCTACGCGATTCGGACCGTCATAAACTTTGCTAATGTGCGTAAGTTCAATCATATGATCGCTCTCCTTTTCTCTAACGCTCTATTTGAAATATATATTAACACAATCAAAAAACTCTTCATACACATGAAGAGTTACTGTTTCTTCATCTGTCGAAGCCAAGCTTCGTTGGAATTGGCACCGTTCCTTCCCGGATGGTTGCCGCGACTTCATAGGGCCAGTCCCTCAGTCAACTCTTGATGAACCTATGTATTTTTTGCGTGATAAAATCATAACACTGTAGCTAATGACTGTCAATAGAATACTCACAGACTACTTATAAGGCTTTTGTATAGCTACCTATAGAATTCTTGTATAACCATGCAAGAATGCGTATTAAGCTAATCACAGATTACCAATAGTTATTTATAAGGCCCTATAGAGCCGTGACTCATGAGGAACCGTGCCCCTATAACGGCTAATGTACCCGTTACTATCTGCGGCCAGCTCATCATAAATAAAACGGCTTTAGCAATCGGATACGGTATAGCAAAACTCATAAACAACAAAGCAAAACTGCAATATAAGACAACGCACTTAGCCACACTGCACACGGCCGTCTGTAACCAAAGCGACTGATTCCGCAATAAAAAGCCCAGAACGACGAACACCGAGTTTCCTATCGCCACAATGGGCACAAACGGAGCAAACTGCAACATGGACTGCATAAATGCGATAATCGGCGTTACCCAGGCAATAACGAGACCACTCACCACGCCGTAACGCATGGCGGCTAACAACATGCAAAGCCCCACCAAAGAACCTATTAAAAACATACTCACCATATTCGGTAGCGGAATAATAAGGCGCAGACTTTGACTTAACAAAGCCAGCGCCAATAATAATCCGGTCCCCGTAATAATTCGGGTATTCATAAACTAATTAAGCCAACCCTTCTGCCAATAACTTTTCATAACCGGCACGAAGTTTAGTGGCTACAGGGCCCACCTGGCCGTTGCCAACCGGTTTGCGATCAAAGGTAGTAATCGGAATAATGCCGCCGATAGTATCGGTAAAGAACAATTCATCGGCATTTTCAACAAATTCACGATCAAATTCTTTTTCAATAACGGACACACCGGCGGTCGGAGCTACACGCGTAACAACGAGCTGACGAGTAATCCCTTTTAAAATTAAATTATTGGCCGGATGGGTATAAAGAATACCGTCTTTAACGGCAAACACATTGGAAGTTGCCCCTTCCGTACAAATATCATCACGGAATAAAACAGCGGAATACGCGAATTTCTTTTCCGCTTTAGTCTGTGCCAAAATATTCGGAATGAGGTTCAATGTTTTAATATCTACATTAAGCCAACGTTCGTCCGGCAAACTGATTGCTTTAACGCCTTCGCCCAATTTACTTAAATCTTCTTTAATCGGGCGAATATACATGTACATGGTCGGTTCCAATTTGGAACGATCATACGCATGATGACGAGGTTCTACGCCGCGAGTAATTTGCAAATAAATATAACCGTCCGTAATACCGCTCTGTTCAATCATGATTTCATGCAATTCCTGCAAATCTTCCGGACGCATTTTTACCGGAATATCCATAAAACGCATGGAACGATACAATCTGTCCTGATGATAGGAAAAAGCAAAGCAGCGACCGTCAAACACGCGTGTTACTTCATACACACCATCACCAAAACAATAACCGCGATCATCCAGACTCACACATTTGGAACCCGGTTCTACAAATTCACCGTTAAAATAGGTTAACTCTTTCATAAGAACACCTCGCATATCATATGTGGTAACCCGAAATTTAACACTTCGGGGACATCCAACAAAAATCAAATATTGCTTATGTAACGATTATAGCACAGTCAACGGATACTTGCCCACAGTGAAGATAATTTTTTATGAACAAAAAGTTTTTTCACTAAAACATGTAAATTTAACGTCTCAATAAAATCGACAGTCCGGTAAAATTTAACGAAACGATAACTTTTAACGGCCCAATAAAATTCTTCGCACCGGTTGCGGTAATTTTTTCAAAGCCAACGTGCCTAAATACGACATACAAACCGTGCAGACATACAGCCCGATAACTACCAAAGCCGTATATTGCAATTGCACCACATACATGCCGGCCGTCAAAATAATCAGCATGAACGGATGAATCAAATAAATACCGTATGATGTATCACCGATTTGTTCCCAAATGCCGCGACTCATACTGCTCATAGGCGTAGCAATGAAGAAAAACAAGAAGAACAGCGTGGCTGCGCCCGTGTATAACATGCCCATCGGACTCAGCTGATGAATCGTATAAATCGCTTCCAACAAAGTATAATGACGTTCATTGAGCACGTAGAAATAACTGCCCATCATCAAAGCCACCGAAACGGCAAAGACGATGGTTAAAAGGCCGCGATAACGCCACAATAATTCACGGGTTTCTTCATAGCGTTCCGCCACTACGGCCCCCAAAAGGAAAATCCAAATATAATGAGCAACCCAATAATTAAGCTTCATGGAATAGGCATATTGCAGCCAGTGATTTTGAAACGTTATCTGACCGCTATAATAAGACGACCAGAAATTAAACGCCACTTGCACCACAAAGATAAGCGATAACCAAAGGATCGGCTTTTTCAAAATACCACGCACCATAACTCGCCACAAAGGCATTAGCAAGTAAAACCACAGCAATATTACCATAAAATATAAATGGTAATATCCGTTACCGAAAAACAAGGCCGGTAATAAGTAACGTGGTGTTAAGCCGGCGAAATTGCCCGCCGTTGCCCCTGCATATGCAATATATAAAAGAGACCAGGCAGTATAAGGGAACAAAACGACACGCGAACGACGCCATAAAAAGTCCTTATACGAGAATGTATCAAAGCTCGAAGTGTGATAAAACAATCCGAAGGCTGACAAAAAGAAAAATGCCGGCACGGTAAAACGGGATAAAATTTCCAACAATCCGATTAACTGCACATTGGCTTGCGGATTAGTGAGGGCAAATGAACCTACATGGATGCCGATAACGCCGAGCATACAAAGTCCGCGCATATACGTGATTTCAGGTAAAAAGGCCTGTTTCAAAACAGTGTCTCCTCTCTAACACAAACGGGACGAAGGACTAAGCCCTCCGTCCCGTATATATCTGTCTATTAATTCATGCTGCAAATTGCTTATTACAATTAAACTTTCGCAATTTGAGTTTTGCTGCGATTAATTCGCCTGCTATTTATTCCTGCGTTACCGGAATTGTTGTAGACGCACCGCCGTTAGCCGCGGCAGCTGCAGCCGCCTTAGCTTTCGCTTCAGCTTCTACCTTGACCTTGGCTTCCGCTTCAGCTTTTGCTCTTGCTTCCGCTTCACGCTGCAAACGCAATTCTTTCTGCAACGGAGCTACCGGTTGATCATATACCGTAATATCGGTTTCGAATAAACGTCCCCAAGGGAAACGGGCCGACACGGTACGCGGATCGATTTTTAAATATTTTTCAGCAAAATCTTGAACTCGTTCGCCCATGTAGCTTTCCAACTTGTCATTCAATGTTCCGGTATAGCGTACATTATCGGTACGAATCGAATCCTGCATGCGGTAAATATCTTTACGGATATTGGCTTGGTATGCCCAGTTGTCCAAATACTGTTGCGTCAACATATCGCGATGAGCCTGGGTCGGCATAGCTTTGCCCAAAACGCCCTGAGCAATAGCATAGCCCACCGTATTACTTGCGGTATTCCAACCGTTATACGCATCAACTTTATAGAGCAAATCACGTTTGTATAAACCATATACAAATGTATTATCAGCGCCGTTAGAGTAAGAAATATCGGCAATACTTACCGGTACATTCTGCTCAATCGCCGTTTGAATCTTGTCTAAAAAAGCATTGGTACTGTTGGAAATCATCGGGAAATTTTCAAAAGCTTCCGATTCGCCGGTTACCTTACCGAGCGGTGTATTCACGGCCAATAAAATATCCGGTTTACCGTTGGTGGCTAACGTACCGCCTACAGCCTCTACGTGTTCCGCAATTGTTTTAGCCACACTCTGATCTTCATAGTGAGGCACTGTTTCACCGCCTCCGCCTAACGGATAGATTACTTCAAAGGACGGTTTTAAATGATTGCGGTCTACATGAGCTCGCGCAATTAACAACAAGCCCAACTGATCGGCACCCGGGAAGCTGCCGTAACGGTCATTTTTTAAACCTTTACTGTATAACTTCAAGTAACGACTTTCCAAAGCGGACTGTGACAAAGTACTGGTATCGTCATGGCCTAAGGCGAAATATTTAAAAACGCCATTCCGTGTTTCATCAATGAGTGCACGATTTACGGTCATATTCTTTTGACGACGATTGAACCAATCCTGCAAATACTCAATCGGCACGGAAGCTTGCAATTGTACCAACGAAGCCTGTTCATCCTGATTCAAATCACCGGCATCCATTTTATCCTGTAACGCGGCAATCTGGAAAATAGTCGGTCCGTATTGGTCATAATAAGACGGCTCTACCCCACCGCCGCTGGCTCGCGGCGAACGCATAACGGTACCGAACGCATAAATCGGCACATTCGGATATTTATCATGCAAAGCCCCGATTTGTTTTGTACGATTCAACAAGGTGTTTAAGGATAAATTATGTTTACGGGAATCTACCAAACCACCATAAATCAAAGTGTCTGTACTAATTACCATTACATCGGCACGGGAGGCATTTTCATCAACCCACTGCCAAATTTTATCCGCTTCACCATGATAGTTTTTACCGGAAATTAAATAATCCGGCGGTGTAATCACCGTATAACCGGCTCCTTCGGCCGTATCTACTGTGTAAGATAAACTAACCGGACGATTGTCTTGCGGTACAAATAAAATAGTAGCCGCGTCTACCTGCGATGTTCCCCATAAAACAGCAGCCGCTAAAGCCCCTGCCAGCCAGGAAAATCGTTTTTTCAATACACTCAACTCCTTCTTCTGTTCTTTACTCCGTTTATGTAATCTGCAATTTACATTCAAAACACTGTTAATTGGTAAGATTTTCAACAAAAATCTTGTAATCTTTAGTATTATATCACATTTTATTGTATTTAAACATATCGAACTTGACTAATATAAGTAGCTGACACGGTAACTCCGCTAAACAGCTAATTGCTTAGGTGAGACAAAGATACAACATCCTTACCTTAAATCGCTTATTTAATGCGCGGCAAACTCCAGTTGTAACGAATCGCTAATGTACGAATGACCACCACGATGATAAAGGAACTGTAGGAGGCTATTTGCCACATTCCCCAATGGTAAAAAGCACAGTATACAATCCCCCCGATTATCGCCGGCAAGGCATAGACTTCTTCACGAAGTACCGATGGTACTCGCTGTGCCAAAATATCGCGAATAACACCGCCGCCGACTGCCGTCAACAAGCCCAAAATAACACTTAGCACAGGCATGTCCGGATAGTTGTACATGCCAATCCCGGCACCGGTAACCGTAAATGAAGCGAGCCCCAAGGTATCTGCCGCCAAATACATCTGACGAACCCAACGCGTCCCGATATAGTGGTTGCGTCGCAAGCGATAAACGAGGAAAATAATGAACGTTACGGCAATAACGATTGTCACATAAACGCCGGTTCTGAGCGAATTAGGCGGAATATTACCGACAATCAAATCACGCATAATACCGCCGCCGATAGCCGTCGCCAAAGCTAAAACCAGCATGCCGAAAATATCCATCCGCCGCCCGATACCTACGAGCGTTCCCGAAACGGCAAAGGCAATTGTGCCTACCAAGTCAAATATAAGCCATAGTAATTCCAAGATGTTTACTCCTTAATTTGCTGTACAAAATAAAAAAATGGTCTCCAAACTGTCTATTCTGCACCCCTGCATCTTTTTCGGGTCATTGGTTTTAGACACTACCAGATTGGCACGCTCTCAAACTTTATGTCTCAATATATTACTTTATTATAACACAATTGCAGTCTCTTAGTCCTGCATATACGTACAATAAACCGTAGAAAAATAAATAAAAAAGTGTAACAGGATGCAACCGGTTCTGCTGCATTCTGTTACACTCTTTTAAATCAGTTATTATAATCGCAAGTTTGACACTGTGTCATGGCGTGCTCGTTATCAACTGTATGATAAGCCCCCGCCCATTGACATATATGTTGCAAAATCGGTACCACTGACTGCCCTTTTGCCGTTAACGAATATTCAACTCGCGGCGGAATCTCATCATATTGCTGTCGTTGAATCATATCGTCCGCAATCAATTCTTTCAGCGTTGTCGCCAACACAGCATCCGTTATATTCGTCATTTCTTTGCGAATCGAACTATACCGTAAGGTGCCCTTCTCATTAAGCACACAAATAACACGCGATTTCCATTTACCGCCAAACACAGTGAGCCCGTATTCCAAAGGACACCTGATATCCTTCTCCAACTTCGGCTGATACATATTAACCAATCCTTTCTATGTATTTCATTATAATAAATGGTCAGAGGTCTCTCAAGGTACTATGAAAATTATTAGTTACTCATGATTTTGCTGATATCTTCTCAAGCTAAAGTCAAACTTCTATAATGAAATCAAGCTCAAAACTTGGGAATTCTAAATGCCGATTCCGAGGATTTGAGTGATTCAATCAACATGCTTGCAGCTTTACCGGCAAGCGTTTTGAAATTTCATTATTACAATGGATTAGGAGGCAAATACCATGAATGTAAAAGCATACTTGGAAATTACCATGACTATTAATGAGTCTAACCGTCCTGCCGTTGCCAAGATTTACAGCGATTATCGCAAACCATTCCTTGACACCATTGAAGGCGCTTTGATAAAAGACTTATTAATTCGCGACAAAGATGTTCAAGTTCTTCACGGCTTTGACAGCTTAGAACATGCCAAAGCATATTTAGAAAGCGATCTTTTTAAAAACGATGTATTCACCGGCTTGAAACCGCTCTGGAGTGCCGCTCCGGAAATAAGAATCTACACGGTGGCATAATATAGCAAAAGGCTACAACAAACAGGCTATAACAAACATACTATCCATTAAGTCATCACTTACTTGTATCAAATACAACAGAAAGGCTGTGACACTCAGGATTCCTGAGGCCACAGCCTTTTGGTGTTTACTAAAAATAAACTTATTTGGCATCAATTTAGAATCAATTTGGGCAAAAAAACACAATGTTCTACTTTTCCCCTTTGTCACTCTTAAATTTATTAGTTACTCATTAATTGCCCCATATCTTTTTGAGTCACTTTAAGTTTACTATAATAAAAGTGTACCAATACTGAAATCATAGTTAATGTTGGTACCTTACCTGATAAATCAACAATCCATGACAATACTCCCTGTTGAAATCGGGTATGAAATAAGGCTGCCATGGCAGGATGGCCCCTTGCCATGACAGCCTTTAACTATTTAATTTGGTTAAACTTAATCATTATTTAAAGAGTCATAGGACAAATAGCAAAATAATTTTGTCCTCTGGCTCTTTTTTTGTATGAATATTGTATAATGGAATTAAGTTATATCGCTTATTTAGGGAGGTAAACTATGAGAAAGATAATAATCACTTTATCAGGTCTGTTATTAATAAGTTCATCAACAGCATTCGCCGATTTGCAAACGCAAGTTATTCGCCATCCGGACGGCAGTGCAACCATCAATCAATGGGATCCCGATGATGGGTATTCTTACAGCGAAGATGTACCACCGAATCGTGAAATCATTATCCCGCGTAAAAAAATCATTATGACGCCGGAAGAAGCTAATGAGTTAAGAGATTCGTATGTCAATGATGCGGTACGCAGTTGGCAAGAACAGAATGTGATTATAAATACGGAACCAAACGAAGATCAAAAGAAAAATACAGATAAAAAATAAATATACTAACGATTTACTCGAAAAAGTTTTTTAAGTGGTAGTCAAAAAGTAGTCAAACCCCTCAAGACAAAGTGTTGTCAAAACAAAAAGAGCGCCCTGCGAAAGTTTCGCAAGGCGCTTATTTACTGATATGGTGCGGTTGATGGGACTTGAACCCATACGAGCGTACGCTCACCACCCCCTCAAGATGGCGTGTCTGCCATTCCACCACAACCGCATGGAATTGTTATTAAATGGTGCCTCAGGACAGAATCGAACTGTCGACACAAGGATTTTCAGTCCTTTGCTCTACCGACTGAGCTACCGAGGCAAATTATTTTTTTCGAGGCAAAAAAAATGGCGACCCCGATCAGATTTGAACTGACGATCTTCGCCGTGACAGGGCGACATGTTAACCGCTACACCACGGGGCCGCAATACCGTTGTTTCAGGTACTCAATCATAATATCATGATTTTATTTTCTGCGCAAGAGGTAAAATGAATTTTTTTTACATTTTTTTGTGAGGAATATTAAAATTTGGAGATATTTTAAGTGCCAAGGTGTTAACAAGGCACACATATCTCATACTGTAATAAAATTTTTAAACTTCTCAAACTTCTCTATTAATAGAGACCAAGACTTTATTTAGACTCTATTTATAACATAAAAAGGTTAGACACTAAAAGATTTATATGTTTCTCAAACAGAGTAGCGTAAAACTAGTGTGGTTAGAAGTAGATACTTTTACATCTATCAATCAAACAACCTTCTTTTTCAACAACTAGACTTTTTATCTGATTTATACACTACTAAATCTACATGTTTCTCAAACCATTATGACTATCCTGTCTCAATTGCTTAAGCTTTAGGCATTGCTAGATCTGCATATTTCCCGCAGAGATACGATTGCTAAATCAAATAGAATTACTCTAGACGCTACTAGATTTACATGTATCAAGTTCAAATAAAGATTTATCTACAATGCCCTTGGGCGGCTCGGTGTGGGCCATCTTATTCGAACTTTACTCGACTCCTTGGAGTCGAGTTTTTTTATTACCATTTTCGCTATCACAATCATCCCTCCTCATTATTTAAAACCTAGGACCAGAAATAAATTATGGCCGCATTATTTCTAATCAAGCATAATTAATATGCTTAATTAAATTATAATCCGTCTATTATCAGAATACAAATAGTTTTATAATTTAATATTCTATTTTTTAACAAGAGAAAAAGGAGTCTTAACTATGCAGTACAAACGTCTTAGCAACACTCATATCGCCTTTCGCCTCAATCCCGGCGAAGAATTGGTCAGCTCGATTGAAACCATCGCCCGTAAGGAAGGCGTAACTTCAGCAATGATTCAAGGTTTAGGGTCCACTAACGATATCGTATTGGAAACCTATCATGCTGATGAAAAGAAATATTATCATCATCGCTTAACCGGCGATTTCGAAATTACATCCATTACCGGCACCATTGATCAACTCAACGATGATTACTATGCTCATCTTCATATCACAATCGCCGACCAAGAAGGTAATTCTCATGGCGGTCATTTAACTAGCGCCGTTATCAGCGTGACTGCTGAAATGATTTTAACTTTACTTCCTGAAGATATTCATCGCGGCTACGATAAAGAAGCAGATTTAAACTTATGGCAGCTAGATAAGTAAAACTAACTAAATAAGTAAGCCAACAGAATGCCAATAAAATTAAATCGATATTTTTAAATTTAATTACTGCGCACCCCCACCTCCTTATGTTATAATCGAAACATAAGGAGGTATTTTTATGATGAACGAAAACTTAATTTCCATGATTAGCTCTTATTTTAAGCTTGATGAAGAAAAATTCAAAAGTGTAGTAAACAATATTGACGGTATGAACATTAACAGTGTCGATGATATTAAAAATCTCGACTCCGATCAATTACAAACTCTTTTTGCAAGTCTTAAAGATGCCTACGGCGAACTCAGTGCCAACGAAACCGTAAAAGCCGGTTTAAATGCCATTGCCGGTAAATTTTTCAAATAATATAATCACACAAAAATAAAGGCTGTTATGCAACATTAAATTGCATAACAGCCTTTTTCTCATGTTATCCGTACTATAAACAGTCTTTTTAAAACAGATTCTAACGGAATCACTTTTTATTTAATTATTGACCGGTGTAGGTATTGAATAACATTTCCATGTTCACTAAACCATGTGGTACCGGGCTTACCAAGTACAAGCTGACTACGGCCAAAATGGTAACGGCAATCGCTGCATAGGAGAAAGATCCGCGAGTACTGAATTCATACATACCGAACAAGCGCATACCGATAGCGGCCCCAACTGCTGCCACCAAAGCTTCCATAGAGAACAGGAAATCAGACGCGAAGAGTGCCAATACACCAACGAAAGCGGCTACGAAGTAAATCACCGGAATCATCACGTCCTGCTTGCTGGTAAACGAACGGCGTAAAGCTTTGGAATACAATGAAATATCCAAACCAAACAAGCCTAAGAACAATAATAAGAAATTCCAAATAGCATTCCAAGTGCCGCGGAAAGCATCACGATGCACACTTGCATACCAGGCAAAACCGGTTAAACCTAAAATGGCGAGCCCTACTAAGATGAAGTAGAAATTGGCCGGTAAGAATCGAACCGCAAAAACGCCAACCAAGCACCAAACAGCAGCAGTTACTACACTGAGAACAACACCGCCGAGTGCCGGTTTTTGATCGGCCGGCAAGCGATTGTACATGCTCATGGCTAATTCAGCAATAAAGCAGAAAATAAAGAAGGCAATAGCTGCCGGCGGCATTACAAACGCCAACGCAAACGAAATAAGTAATGGAATAACTACACGCCAGCCTTTAAATAAAACTAAGTCCTTTATATTTAAACGAAAATCCTGTGTTTCCGAAGTAAATCCGTTGTACACGGCAAAGGTCAGCATAAATGATACCAATTCTGTCGGTGTGGCGCCCCAATATAATAAGGTCGGTACTACGATAAACGATAAGGCTACACCGGTAAAGCGGGAAATAACCGCCGCAATAAAACCTGCGCCTAAATAAGGCAATAATGCAAGAACAATCTCCATGATTAACTCCATTTCTTTAAGCTTAATTTTTTTAAAAACCTTACTTCCACACTCTTTAGTATAACGAATTAAGCCCCATCAATGCAATACTTTCGCCTATCAATCAAGGATAATATTCTCTCAAAAATTTAATAAAGTGCCCTTTTATTTTCTCTTATTATCTGCTACTCAAGACCGCTTCTTATACCCCTGCCACGAGTCCAGGCGACGCCGTACCGCCGAATAGGAACACCCCAAATCGGCGGCAATCTGCATTGGACTCAGTCCCTGTTGATACCGTACACATACGTCAAACATATTAAGTTCCAAATGATTCCCCCTCAAGCGAACGCCTTCTTCTTTTAACCGTTCAGCCACGGTAGCCGGCTTAACGTCATACAAAGCCGCTAACTCCGTCGTAGACATATGACGCTGTTCATACAAATAAGCCAATTCTTTAACATTCAAATACACTCGTTTATTGCTATGCCGGATGAATATGCCCTTATCTCGCAAAGTTTTCAGCACCGTCCAACGTGACATATGTAAATGTTGAGCCACCCAGCCGGCACTTTGACCGCTGTTATATAAAGTTACAATACGTTGCTGTGTCAATGCTGACGGTTCTTTATAATCAGCTTTTTTACTTACCAATACCCCCATCTCATGAAGCCGCGCCGCTACCGTCGTGTGTGAACATTTATAACGAACGGCCAATTGCTTTACCCCAAGACCGGCTTCTAAATATAAATGAGCCAATTCATCTTCAGGCAGTTTTTTGCGCCGTGACCGTACCGGAATCTGATAGGCATGCAAACGACGCACTACCGTATCCTGACTGCACCCCAATTTTTTGGCAATCTCCCATGTAGATAACTTCTCTTCCGTGTACAAACGGTTCAATAACTTCATCGGAATTACGTCTTTTGACATACTATCCAGCTCCCCTAATTTTAACTGACACAGTCCCCGTAATATTGATCAAATTCCCCCATAGTGCTGCATTTCATACAAACGCATAAGCTCACACTCTTCATAGTTTTCCCTGTCACTGCCCCTATTATAAAAAGAGTACCGCTGAGGGGCAAGCAAATGACTCATACCATTGGTGCGCATACGCACTGTCGGTACGTCGCTCATACCAACAGTATGACTCAGTACTCAACATTTTGTGTTTTATAGGCTAATACTTTGCCTACATCGATATTTTACGGTATACTATTAATTACATTACATCATGAAAAGGAGCCAGTTATGTTTAACTTTAATCTATTAAGTATTGTAGCCGCATTACCGGCTATTATCATTGCTATGGCCATGCACGAGTTTGCTCATGCTAAAGTAGCCGATATGCTTGGTGATGATACACCTCGCCGAATGGGCCGTCTTACTATGAACCCGTTTGCTCATATCGATTTACTCGGCATGCTTATGCTTTTACTTTTACACTTCGGTTGGGCTAAACCGGTCGTTATTAACCCCGCCAATTTTAGAAACAAAAAACGAGATGATACCCTCGTATCGTTAGCCGGCCCTGCCGCTAACATCATCATCGCCTTCATCTCGGCCTTCGTATTATTTTTCATCAACAACCATAATATTGACGTGTCATCCGGTCTTTACTCCGTTATTTCACTCATGGTTATTATCAATATCAACTTTGCCTTGTTCAATTTAATTCCGATTCCGCCGCTCGATGGTGCTCACATTGTGTCTAACATGCTCTCGCCGTATTGGCAGATGAAATATTGGCAATGGGCGCGCTACGGCTTTTTAATGTTAATCTTGCTCATTTACACCCCCTTCTTGACTTGGGTGTTGATTCCGTTACAGCAATTTATTTTAAGCATCTTTACCATGATTCTTCAGTTCGTCTAATTGTTTAAAACAAAGGAAGCCTATGAAACCATTGCAAAAACCGATTCATGTACAATTCGTCTGTCACGGCAATATCTGCCGTTCACCCATGGCTGAATTTGTATTCAAAGACTTAGTAAAAAAAGCTGATTTAAGCGATTATTTTAAGATCGACTCAACCGCTACCAGTCGTGAAGAAACAGGCAATGATACGCATCACGGGACTAAGCAAAAACTCAAAACATTGCATATCCCCTTTACACCGCGTGCGGCCCGCCAAATTACTAATAGCGATTACAATTCCGCTGATTATCTAATCATCATGGATGAAAATAATCGTCGTAATTTAAACCGTGCAATCGGTCCCGACTCGGATAACAAAGTAAAGAAAATGCTGTCCTTTGTAGGCGAAACAAGAGATGTAAAAGATCCGTGGTATACCGGAAACTTTGATGAAACCTATGACGATATTAGTAAGGGCTGTGAGGCTTTGCTAACAGAAATTCGCAACAAATATAATATTTAACAAAAAATCCTCGAAATACTATGAACACTGCACTATTCATGTACTTCGAGGATTTTTTATTGCGTTCTGCTATTATAGTAAATTTTTTACTACCGAATTATTTTCTGGCAGCTGCTACAGCTTCAACGAATTTCTTAGCTGTTTCGGTAATTTCTGCCAAAGTTTTACCGCCACCGGTCAAGGCTCCGCCGGCACCGACTGCTACAGCACCCGCTTTAAACCATTCACCTACATTATCAATACTTACACCGCCGGTAGGCATCATTTGAGCCTGTGGCAATGGGCCTTTTAGGGCTTTAATGAACTTGCTGCCCACAACTTCACCCGGGAATACTTTAACAATATCGGCGCCTAATTCCAAAGCTTGGATTACGCCTTGAATAGTAGTCGTGCCCGGCATGCAAGCTACACGATAGCGATTACATAATTTAATTGTTGCTTCGTCAAAAGCAGGGGAAACAACAAATGCTGCGCCGTTCAAAATAGCCATACGAGCTGTTTCCGCATCAAGAACCGTGCCTGCCCCGATAACAACGGCGGCATTATCTTTGTATTTTTCAGACAATGTCAAAATGGCTTCATGAGCACGCGGCGTAGTAAACGCTACTTCGATAGCCGTAACGCCACCGGCGATACAGGCTTCCGAAATCTGAACCGCTTCTTCCGGTGTGTTACCGCGAATAACGGCTACAACGCCGATTTTTTTAACTGTTTCGATTACTTGTAATTTATCCATAACTTCCTCCAAGTCTTATCAACAACTAAGCTTACTATTTCATTATACTCGCTTTATATAGCTTCGTCTGCAAAAATATGAACTATGGCAAACTCATATATTCACAGCTTACCCGCTATATAGTCTTTATTCGCTAAGCTTAGCCGTTTTCTGATAAGCCTCTAATTGTTCACGCGTAGGTAGGCCTTCATTATCGCCTTCTACTTGAACTTGGAGTGCTCCGATAGCTGCCCCGCGACGAACCGCATCTTGCCAGCTAAGACCTTCCAAGCGACCGGTTACGGTACCAACGGCAAAACCGTCGCCTGCACCTACAGTATCGACAACATGGTCTACTACATAAGCCGGTGCATAGAATTCTTCAGTTTCGGTTTTAACAAAAGAACCTTTAGTACCTAATTTTACGATAGCTGCTTTAGCACCTTGTTTAAGGTAGAAGTCGGCGATTTCTTCCGGTGTATCAAAACCGGTCAAAATCTTACCTTCACCAAAGCCCGGTAATACAATGTCAGCTAAGGATGCCAAGTAATTAATGGTTTCACGCATAACTTCTTCGGATGGCCATAAAGCCGGACGAAGGTTAGTATCAAAAGAAACCTGAACACCATGATATTTAGCGGCTTTAATCATAGCGATTGAAGTTTCGCGGCAACTGTCGGATAAAGCCGATGGAATACCGGTAACATGTAAATGATCGTATTTATCCCAATCAACCGTATCAACGATAGACGGTTCCATATACGAAAACGCTGTGAAGCGACGGAAATTAACAACTTCCGGATCACCGGACAAAGTTTTTGCTTTCAACTGCATGCCCGTACGATTCACATCATCCAATTCAACATAGTCAGTCCCGATATTTTGTTCTTCCAAGAAGTCCAAAATATGTTGACCGAACGGATCATTGCCTACGCGGCTGATATATCCGATATCGTGGCCTAAACGGGCAATGCCGACTGCAAAGTTTATTTCCGCACCGCATACATAGCGGTGGAAGGTAGTTACATCTTTTAGTGCCTTTGGCTCGGTTGCCACCATAAGGCCCATAGGTTCTCCGATTGTCAAAACTCGTGCCATCTAATTTTCCTCCTCAACGGATATTAATAAAATACCCCATATAACAAGCAACACCTTGAAGCCGATGCCTCAAGGTGTGCGTGTTTGTTAACCATTTACCACGATGCGAGCGGCTTTAGTTTTAGCGTCATCGCCAAAACGTTTACACCAGAAAGCTGTTACGATTGGTACCAAAATGGAAGTTACAACTACGGAAGTTGCTACCAAAGCTGTAGCAGCCGGTGCGATTGGAGCAAAAGCCGGAACCATACCAGCGATAATGATAGGGTTAGTTACAGCTGCACCTGCAGTACTGGATGCGGCAAGGCCGGCACCGCCATTACCACCGCCGATGAACTTGTCAGCCAAGATCAAAGGAATACCGGTGATAATAATAACAGCAACGCCTAACAAGATACCCATCAAGCCTGTATTAACTACAGTCATTAAGTTGATGGTATTACCTAATGCAAAACCGAAGAAAGGAATCATAAGCATAGTACCTTGGCTGAAGAATGTTTTACATTCTTTATCCAAATTACCGAGAGCAAAACCGATTAAGAAAGGTAATACGGCACCAACGAAAAGATGTGGTTCAAAGCTTGCCGCACCTGTTGTACCGAGGATTAACATAGTTACTAACGGACCGGATTCAATAGACATCAATACGAAAGCACCGGCATCTTCTTTAGAACCGTATTGAGCCATCAAGGAGGCGTATAAACCGCCATTGGTCATGTCCATTGCTGCAATAATTGCCAATGTGGAGAGCCCTGCTAAAAATCCTGTTTCAACCATGCCGTTCGGCATAAGAATTACGCAAATATGCCCAACGAGCCATGCTACTATAATCTTTGTAATTACTAATGTACCGGATTTTTTCAAAACGGTACCGGTTGCTTTAATGTCAATGCTGGCACCCATACAGAAGAACCATACCGATAAAATAGGAACGGTGCCTGTGATTAAACCATTTGTAAAAGAACCGAAGTACTTGCCTGTTCCCGGTGCAAAAGTGTGTAATAACGCACCGAGTAATAACGGAACGAGCATAAGCCCGCCTGGAACACGTGAAATGCCTTTCATGATATTCATAGTAATTTCCTCCAATACCAGGGCCGGGCCTCAATTATGAGGCCCCTCCCCACCGACGATTATGGTTGTTTGCCGATATACGCTAAGATACCGCCATCTACATATAAAACATGGCCATTGATGAAGTCAGATGCTTCAGATGCCAAGAATACGGCGGGTCCCTGTAAATCTTCAGGTGTACCCCAACGAGCAGCCGGAGTTTTGGCAATAATAAAGCTGTTAAACGGATGGCCTTCCGTGCGTAACGGAGCTGTCTGTGGAGTTGCAATGTAGCCAGGTCCGATACCATTACATTGAATGTTGTATTCGCCGTATTCGGATGCGATATTGCGAGTCAACATTTTCAAACCGCCTTTAGCAGCTGCATAAGCAGATACTGTTTCACGGCCGAGTTCACTCATCATGGAGCAAATATTAATAATTTTGCCGTGACCTTTTTTAATCATGCCCGGAATTACAGCTTTCGCCATAATGAACGGACCAACCAAGTCAATATCAACTACTTGGCGGAATTCCGATGCTTCCATTTCTACCATCGGAATGCGTTTAATAATACCCGCATTGTTTACCAAGATATCTACACCGCCTAATTTAGCTTCGATATCTTTAATCATAGGGATGATTTCTTCTTCTTTAGTTACGTCAGCTACATAACCGAGAGCATCAATGCCCACTGCTTTATAATCAGCTACCGCTTTATCGCGAGTTTCTTCATCCAAGCAGTTAAATACGATTTTAGCGCCGGCGCCGGCTAAGGCTGTGGCGATGGCAAAACCGATGCCGTATACTGCGCCGGTTACCAATGCTACTTTTCCGTCAATACGGAATTGTTCTAAGCTGTTCATTAGAGCCTCCTAACATTTATCATGTTTGTAATCTCCTGTTTTCGAGATGTGTATCGATTTCGTAAACAGGTAAAAAATAAATCGAACCTAAGAAGCAATTTTCTTATTTCATATCAGTGATAGCAATGTGGTCCATGTCATCAAATGCCTGATTTTCACCGCCCATAGCCCAGATGAAGGTATAGTTGGAAGTACCGGCACCGCAATGCATGCTCCAGGAAGGACTGATAACAGCTTCTTCATTGTGCATTACAATGTGACGAGTTTCTTCTGCTTGGCCCATCATATGGAATACTACATTGTCCTTTGGAACTTCAAAGTAGAAGTAAACTTCCATACGACGTTCATGAGTATGAGGAGGCATGGAGTTCCAAACGCTGCCCGGTTTCAACTGAGTTAAGCCCATGGATAATTGGCAAGTTTGCAATACATCCGGATGGATAAACTGGTTGATTACGCGGTCATTAGCTGTTTCCATGGCACCCATAGGGCGTTTATTGGCTTTAGCCATTGGAATGAATGTTGTTTTGTAAGAAGTGTGAGCCGGAGCAGATACCATGTAGAATTTAGCCGGATTCTTAGGATCATTACTCTGGAAAGTTACTTTTTTAGTACCTTTAGTAATGTATACACAGTCTGTGTAAGTCAAATCGAATGTTTCGTCGTCAGCTACGATTTTCCCATCGCCACCTACGTTGAAAACACCGATTTCACGACGTTCCAAGAAGAACTGAGTACCGAAAGTATGCCAGATATCCATACCTTTTTCAAGGTCAACTACTTCGTTAACAGGCATACAACCAAGTGTTACCATGCGGTCTACATGGCTGTACACAGCTGTTACTTCATCAGCCTTAAAAATGTTTTGAATCAAAAATTCGTTGCGCAATTCTTCAGTCGTATAACGTTTGATGTCGCGCGGGTTTACACTGTAACGTGTATCCATACTTATCACTCCTTAGATAAAAATATGTATGTCAATATTTTAAAAACCTAAAAAATTAAAACCGAAATTAGTTATACCCTATCGGGCTTAGAGTTGCGGTCTTTATAATGAACCGCGTTCTACAATCTTCCCCGGCAAGATAAGTCGTTGAGCTTCCATATCCGGTGAATCTGTTTCTTTTTGCCCCTCCGCTATCCTGATTAACAGTAAGCGGGCACATTCCTGACCGACTTGATGTGTCGGGTTTTCCACTACTGATATGCCGGGGCCGATACTATCCATCCACGACCAATTATCATAACTGAAAAGCCCTAAATCATCAGGAACCCGAAGTTTATGATGTCGTACCAACTGAGCCATATCACTGAGTACCACACCGTTACCGGCAAATAAGGCCAAGCGTTCACCGGCTTTTTGAGCCTCGGCAAATTCTTTAAGAATAGCTGCTTCTAAAACGTCCTTATCATTTTTAGTATATTCCAGTGTTTTTGCGGTTCGTCCCGTCTTTTGCTCATATTGGGCGGTAAATTCATCAATACGTTCGCGGCGAATGCCGTTAGTTCCGATTTGTCGAGTTGCATACAAGATTCGCTCATACCCTTTACCGAGCAATACTTCCAAACTGTCTCGTGTCACCTGTTTTGTATCCGAAGATACCAGATCACATTCACAACCTTTAACCGGTCTGTCGGCCAATACAATAGGTAGCGTCGTACGATTCACTTTATTGAGATACTCTACATTAGCTCCTGTTGCATTCATAACAATACCGTCTACTCCTTGTGCTATCATCGACTGAATATAGCGTTTTTCCTTCTCAGGATTATCGCCGGCATCAGCCAACAATAAGGTGAAACCATGTTGTTCACAATACTCCGATATACCGGTGTAAAGAATTGCCGAGAACGGGTTTGAAATATCTGATACAATAACGCCAATCATATGACTTTGTTGAAGCCGTAAGCTTCGCGCCATGCGATTTGGCTTATATTCAATATCCTTAATAACTTCGCTGATACGTTTACGCGTAGTTTCGGACATAAATTCATACTTACCGTTTAAAAACCGAGATATCGTTGTTTTTGAAAATCCGGTTCGTTCTGCCACATCGGCTATTGTAACTCTTCCCATGCAACTCTCCTTACTTTCATCAAATCCTACTCTTTCCCCCCAAAGAGTGTCAAACATTAATTAAATATTTAACTTAGTCTTTAATTAATGCATTCTCAATTTTCTTCTTAATTAAGTATGTCATTTTGAAAGATTCAGCTTGTGTAACGATTTGCGAAATCGTTTTCTAAAATCGTTACACTTATCATACGCCACGAAAATTGTTTTTACAACATATTTACAATGCTTTATCGTCATAACAGGACCGTTTTATCAGGCCATTTTCTATTTTCAAAAATAAAAAAGTCCGATTCATCCCACAGTCATGGGAATAAATCGGACTATGTCCTTTGTTCATAAGAACTCAAAAATTTATATAATTTTAGTAACTTTTATTTATAAAAATTCAAATTTATGACGATTTGATGGTTTTAAATAATCATTTTAACATAAATATCGAATATTTTAGTTTTTAAAAGAGCTGTTGTACTAAAAACATATATACAATAGTGCCAACGGCTATACTGAGTAACAAATTACGTCGCCAATAATGAATTATACCTAATATAATCAAAGCAATAGCCTCAGGTATACCGTTCGGCGATTGCGTAAGTGAAACATCCTTTAAGGAGTAAACAACCAATAAGCCCATAACGGCAGCCGGTAACATATTCCCCAAGTACGTGATAATAGCCGGCGGTTTTTCCGATTTGGCAAACACAATAAACGAAATAAATCGTGTAGCCATAGTCCCCAGTACTACGGCACCGATCGTTAGGGTCATTTCCCAAGCAGTCATGGCAACGGCCCCCCTTCATTCATTTTAACAGGCTCATTTTTGACCTTAACTTTATAAAGCACACTGAATATGACAACCATAAGTGCCATGGCCGGTAACATGAATACATCGGGGCCCAATAGAATCCGCATCAAAAGCGATACACCAAGACCGATAAAGCCCGGTACCATGTTTTTACCACCCAGTATCATATCCAAGAAGATAACAGCAAACAATGCTGTCAGTACAAACTCAATCCCTTTGAGGTTCAACGTAATAAATTGACTGCCTATGGAACCGACGGCTACGCCAAATACCCAGTAAACAAAATTTAGCCACGTCACATGTAAATAAAACCAGCCGCGGTCTACAGTCTCCGGCAAGTTAACCGTTGCATTAATGGCAAAAGACTCATCGCACATACCGAAAATCAGAGTATATTTTTTCCAACCCAGTGATGTATAACGAGTTAACATCGTCAAACCGTAGAAAATATGACGCCCGTTGACCATAAAGGCCAAGATAAAAGCACCTAGCGGATCAAACGGAGCGGCTAACAGTGCGACGGTCACAAATTCCATGGAACCGGCAAAAATGGTGGCACTCATTATAATCGGCAAATACCAAGGCAGTCCCTGCCCTACGGCATATAAACCATAGGAAATGCCGAGAAATAAGAATCCCACGCAAATCGGTACCGTTAACGGGAAGGCATAACGAAAGGCATCATTCTTCATAAGGCCCCCAAGCCTTTTCCGCTACTCGTTTGATAAGGGCCAACTTAGCAAACTGCTCTGCTTCAGTCAAATTATTACCTTCTTCCGTGGAAGCAAAACCGCATTGCGGACTCAAGGCCAATTGTTCTTTCGGTACATATAAAGTAGCTTCTTCAATACGGGCCAGCAAATCTTCTTCTTTTTCAAGTTCAGGGAACTTCGAAGTAACAAGCCCTAAGACTACCTTCTGGTTCTTTATAAAACGAAGTGGAGCAAAGCCGCCGGCACGATCGGAGTCATATTCCAAGAAGAAACCGTCAATATGGCACTGGCCGAACAGAGTTTCCGCAACCGGTTCATAGCCCCCCGACGAGAACCATGTGGAACGGAAATTACCGCGACAAATATGCATGGTGACAGCCAAATCGTCCGGTTTACCTTCCAAGGCATAATTGATGACTTCTACATATTTTTTGGCAATGTGATTTAAATCTAAACCGCGAGCCGCATACTCTTTGCGTTTCGTTTCATCGCAGAATTCACCCCAAGAGGTATCATCCAACTGCAAGTAACGACAACCGGCATCATAGAATGCTTTAACAGCCTTACGATAAGCTTTGGCAATGGCTTCAAATAAAGCGTCTTCATTTTCATACTGCGGAATCGCTTCATAATGTTCTTCACGAATACAGCAAATCAAATGGAGCATGGATGGAGACGGAATCGTAAATTTGGCAACCGCTCTATCACCGGCGGCTGCTTTTACAAATTTGAAATCTTCAAGGAACGGATGGTTATCCGGGAAGTCGATATCCCCTACAATTTTAAGCGTCGCCGCTTTTGGTTGATGCCCTTTAAAAGCTACCGACCAGTGTTCGACTTTAATGCGTTCAACTCCCACAAGTTGTTCCAAGAAATCTAAATGCCAGTAAGCACGGCGGAATTCACCATCGGTTACGGCTTTTAAACCTACGTTAACTTCTTTATCGATTAAATCGCGAATCGCTTCGTCTTCTACCTTACGGAGTTCGGCTTTACTCAGCGTGCCCGCTTCTACTTCCTGGCGTGCTTTTTTAACTGAATCAGATCGTAAAAAACTGCCTACTACATCATAGCGAAACGGACCTTTCCCAATTGTCTGTTTTGTGTTACTCATATTCTCAATCTCCTCTCAAGTTTGGCAGATATAATAAAAAAAGTCGTCAACAAATGACGACCAACTGTCTTATCATCTGCCGGTTTCCCGTTGGACTTAGCACCTTTCTCTACAAATAAATTGCAAAGCAGGTTGCCGCAGCATCACCGGGCCAGTTCCCTCCGCTGCTCTTGATGATCTATAAAATTATAGCTACCTTGGGGTAAATCATTACCCGTTAGATGTATATTATAATACTTCAAAGAATAGATACCTGTCAACTATAGACATACAAAAAGAGCATCGAAAGCTGTATGTAGCACAAGCTTTCAATGCTCTATTAAGTCTAAGTCAATATGACCGATCCCTATTATTCAGGCTTTTTGAATTTAGGGGACGTTGGGCAAGTTTCAGGCGTTACATCTTTACGAACACCAAGATCACTGCTGCGGTCAGTGAAGTAAGTGTGTAATAACTGTTCAGACAATTCGCCCAATGGTTTATCAAAGAATTCGCTGTAAATAGCTTTGATTTCAGGGTTTTCATAGCTGGAACGAAGTTTCATGTTGGAGTCCATATCGTAGATACCTTTGATACGAGCTTCGCGAACTTTGTTAGCTACAGGCATTTTTACGCGTGGCTGTCCGCCGCCGCCAATACAACCGCCCGGGCAAGCCATCATTTCAACGAAATCATATTTTTTGCCATTAGCTTTCATGTCGTCCAAGAACGTACGGATATTTTTACCGCCATGAACAACAGCCAATTTTAATTTTTTGTCGCCAATTTCAACTTCCGCTTCACGAACGCCTTCCATACCGCGAACTTCCTGAAGGTTAGTGTAACGTTCAGGAGTCGGTTCTTCACCTGTAATGAATTTATAAGCACTGCGAACAGCTGCTTCCATAACACCGCCGGTATTACAGAAGATTACGGAGCCACCGGTTTCAGCACCGATGTATTTATCCATCTGGGATTCTTCCACTTGAGTGAAATCGATACCGGATTCACGAATCCATTTACCGAATTCACGAGTCGTAATACAGTAATCAGTATCGCGAAGGTCTTCTTTATCCCAGTAAGCAGCAGATTTATTCTGTTCAGGACGACGAATTTCGAACTTTTTAGCCGTACAAGGAGCCACGCTCACGGATACGATTTTTTCAGGATCGATATTCATCTTCTTAGCGAAATATGTTTTAATAACAGCTGCTTCCATAGCGATACAGCTGCGAGTTGTAGAAATATTCGGTAAATATTCAGGGTAGTAAGTTTCAGCAAATTTAACCCATGCAGGGCAACAGCTGGTAAACTGTGGCAATTCGCCATGGCCGTTTACAACGCGTTCAATCAATTCGCTGGCTTCTTCCATGATAGTCAAGTCGGCACCAAAGTTGGTATCTACTACATAGTCGGCACCAAGTTGACGTAAGGCGCCAATCATTTTACCTTCTAAAACGGAACCCGGTTCATAACCGAATTCTTCACCAATACCTACACGTACAGCCGGTGCAGTCTGAATAACAACGATTTTTTCAGGATCGGCGATAGCTACTTTTACTTCATCCAATTCGGAACGTTCGTTCATGGAATCGAATGGGCAAGCGGCTGCGCACTGACCGCAATGAACACAAATCGGTTCATCACCGGTAGATTCTAAATCGTAATAGTCAAGTACGCTCATAACGTCGGCACAAGCACGACGGCATAATGTACAGTTTTTACATTTACTTAAATCATGAATGATTGCAGGGTTATTCTCTGAAATCGGAACACGACGATCAATATGTTGGAATCGACTTTCGAAACTCATAGTTTTGCACCTCACACAAATAATACTAGTTATGTATTCAATATAATCCAACCTCTGTTGGAACCGACATCGACCAAAATTGTATGGTTGTGAGTGATGTCTCTTTGTAGTATAGCATCTTAAATGGCCTACTTTCAAATAGGAATTAGATAAACATTGTGCAATTTTACTATGCTTAAAATACGATAATACCGCCTCTGAGAGAAGTTTTTTAACGCGCTTGCAACAGATACTATAGAATGCTTAATATAAATCTGTCGCTTATCATTTTGGATGGAACAAACGTCTCTTGTCTACTGACAAAAGATATATTTAATCTATTTTCAATCATTGAATACAACTTTCAGTTGGCGTATAATCAAAATAGAGTTATTTATTCATTTTAACAGAGTCATTTATTATTTTTAACGACGTATGGTTGAAATAGTGACAATCAGTCAGCCTAGAACCTTGAATACCAAACGTCCTTTTCTTACTTTTTTAAAACGAGGTGACAAGATGAAAATCATCGTAATGGAACCATTAGGCGTATCCGCCGCCAAAATCGAAGCTGTCAGTGCGCCTTTAAAAGCAGCCGGTCATGAATTCTTCTATCCGGAAACGCAGGAATTGGATCAAACTAAACTATTGGCCCGCGTTAAAGATGCGGATGTATTGATTTTGGCCAATCAAAAACTCTCCGGCGATATCATCCGCCAATGCCCTAATCTTAAAATGATTTCTATCGCTTTCACCGGCGTAGATCATGTAGATTTGGAAGCCTGCCGTGAACGCAATATTACTGTTTGTAACGCAGCCGGTTATTCTACCAATGCCGTGGCCGAACTTGCTTTCGGTCTCGCCATTTCTGTAATTCGCAATATCGTACCATGTGACCATCAGGCTCGCCATGAAGGCACTAAAGCCGGTTTAGTTGGTTTTGAACTTTATGGCAAAACTTTCGGCGTAGTGGGTACCGGTGTCATCGGCCGTCGCGTAGCTGAAATCGCACTTGCTTTCAGTTGCAAAGTTATCGCCTATAATCGCAGTGAAAAACAAGACCTCATCGCTAAAGGCGTCAAATTCGTTTCCAAAGAAGAATTATTCCGCGAAGCCGACTTTGTTTCTTTGCATACACCGTTAACAGCTGAAACTAAAGGTCTCGTAAACGCCGACATGATTAAACTCATGAAACCGACTGCCGTACTTATCAATACGGCTCGCGGTCCTGTTGTTGACAGCGAAGCCTTAGCTGCTGCTCTTAATGAAGGTCGCTTAGCCGGTGCCGGCATCGATGTATTCGAAACGGAACCGCCAATTCCGGCCGATCATCCGTTATGCCATGCGAAAAACACCGTGCTCACCCCACATGTAGCTTTTGCCAGCAAAGAAGCTCTCGAAACAAGAGCGGATATTGTTATTGAAAACATCAAAGCTTGGGAAGCCGGCAAACCGCAAAACTTGGTATAATTACTATAATTTGTGTAATTATCGCTGACATGATGCCATGCGGTACAAAATACAACGTAACTTAGCACCACAATAAAATCATATCAATAAAAACAAAAGCAACCGCACTTACAATGTGTTATCACCGTAAGCATCGGTTGCTTTTTATATTATCAATCCCTAATTAATCAACGCTTAATACTGGTCGTCAATGATTTCCGTGCCCTGCTCTTTAAGCAAATCCTCTACCCACTGACGATCGGCATCGCCGGTCAAAGCTGCATGCACATTGGCTGCATCTTTGGCTTGGATTTTTTTAGCCCCTTCCAAAATTTCGTCCGCATCTTGCCAAGGCACTACGATTACACCGTCGCGGTCCATCACGATAATATCCCCCGGATTAACGGAAATGCCGCCGCAAGCAATTGGTGTGTTGATTTCACCGGTACCGTCTTTATAAGGGCCGGCCGGATTAGTGCCGTTTGCATAAATCGGCAGGCTCATGTTGGCCACCGCATCACTGTCGCGAATCGGGCCATCGATAACAAGGCCGGCGATTTGTTTATAAATCGCATAACCAAGCATGATTTCACCCATTAACGCCCGATATTCGGTACCGCCGTCATTGGACACCATAATTACGTCGCCCGGTTGTGCCATATTAAGTGCTTTATGAATCATCAAATTATCACCACTGCGCGTTTTTACCGTCAACGCACGCCCCACCGTCACCGGTTGTTTCGGTGAAGACTTCAAAGAAATACGTGGATGCAACGCACAAAGTCGCCCCATGCAATCTGCTACGTTTGCGGCCGGAATTCCCTGATACTCTTTTAACAATTCATCACTTACCATAGGTCGTTTTAAATAGACACGATTACCTACTGCCATTGCTCTCACTCCATTCTTCTAAATTTAAAATATAATATCACTTTTTACTATGAGTAATCTCTATATCTATAATACTAGATATCCTTTCTTCTTTTCAAGCAAAAAGAGGTATAATAAAAGTAAGCACAGTTAATTTAGATTGACTTTACCTCGTTTTTATGCAAAAATTATTTGAATATAAAATCAAAGGAGGCTAATGATGGCAGACGACAGACTTATAGTAGCCCTTGATGTGGCCACCATGGAGCAATTAAAAAACTTGGTGACTACCTTAGGTGACTCCGTATCGTATTACAAAGTGGGCATGGAACTATTTTATGCCGCCGGTGCGCAAACCGTAACGTATTTGCAAGAACAGGGAAAATCCGTATTTCTCGACTTGAAATTACATGATATTCCCAACACAGTAGCACAGGGGGTAACATCGTTAACCCGCTTAGGTGCCAAACTTATCACCTTACACAGCCAAGGCGGACCTGTCATGATGGCCGCTGCCGCTAAAGCTGCTACCGAAGCTGCCGAAAAACTGCAAGTGGAACGCCCTAAACTCTTGGCGGTAACCGTACTCACCAGTTTTGACGATGATGCTTGGACTGCCATCGGAGGTCAATTGCCAATTCGCGATCAAGTACTTCGTTTGGCAAAACTCGCTAAAGAATCCGGCATGGACGGCGTTGTAGCATCACCATTGGAAGCTAAGGCTATTCGCGAAGTATGCGGTGATGACTTCCTCATCGTTACACCGGGCATCCGCCCAAGTTTTGCGGCTGCCAATGACCAGAAACGAATCGCCACACCGAAGAACGCCTTGGCGGACGGTGCTTCCAAACTCGTTATCGGTCGCCCTATTACCAAAGCCGAAAATCCGCAAGAAGCGGTTCGTTTAATTGTTGAAGAAATGGAGGCTATTTAATCATGATGACAGAACAAGAAGTTAAACAGTTATTAATCGACACTAAAGCTATTTTAGAAGGCCATTTTCTTTTGACCTCCGGACTCCACAGCCCAATGTATGTGGAAAAATTTAACGTTCTTCAACATCCTAAATATACAGAACGTCTTTGCCAAGAATTGGCTGAACGTTTCAAAGATCAAAATGTAGAACTTGTTATCGGACCTATGACCGGCGGTATCTTGTTGGCTCATGAAGTGGGTAAAGCCTTAGGCACCCGTGCTATTTTCACCGAACGTGAAAAAGGCGTTATGACTTTACGTCGCGGTTTCCGCATTGAACCGGGTACCCGCGTGCTCATCGTTGAAGACATCGTAACTACGGGCGGTTCCGTTCGTGAAGTAGTTGATGTAGTTAAAGCTTCCCAAGGCGAAATCGTTGGTGTCGGTCTCTTGGTTAACCGCAGCGGCGGCAAAGCTGATTTCGGCATTCCAAACGAAAAAGTACAGGCTTTGTTAAACCTTACCGTTCCTACTTACAAACCTGAAGAATGCCCACTTTGCAAAGATAATGTGCCAATGACCGAACGCGGCAGCAAACACATTAAATAAGAAATACTATAAACCGTAATAGGCCGATTCCTTATGGAATCGGCCTATTTTAATTTGTATCCGTATCCGTATTTAGTTGAACATATTTGGGGCTTATTTACTCATCATACGTGAAGGTAGCCGTCTGTTTCAAATCGGCATTCAAGCTGCGACCAACAACACATTTTTCGTGAAGTAAAGTTTCGATTTTTTTACGGTCTTCTTCTTTAACAGCTTTTGGCAAATGGAAGTCAATTTTAATTTCTTTAACTCTAAATTCTTCCGAGCTCACATCCGTCGCTACTTCGGCATAGGCGCCAACAAAATCATAGCCCATTTTACCGCCGATAAGGCCCATAATGGAGAGTGCGCACGAAGCAAAAGTATCGGCTAACAATTCAACCGGTGAAAAAGATTCTTCCAAACCGCCCACATCTTTGCCTACATCAGTAAATACAGTGTGATTCTTTTTAGCGTTTGTTAATTCATTTCTCAAATGTGCTTGCATTACAACTCGTGACATACTGCTACCTCCTTACGAATAATCTGCCAAATATTAACTTCAAAAGTTTATTATAAGCATAGCCTTCGCTATTTTATAAACCGATCAATCGCTTCGTTAAGCTTAGCCAACGTTTCTGTATCATTCTCTTTAACCGCATCAACGATGCAATGTTCAATATGATCCTTCATAACAACCCGACTGACACTTTTCACCGCCGAATCAACGGCAGCGAGTTGCACCAACACTTCACTGCAATCGCGACCATCCGCCACCATACGTTTTACCGATTCCAAATGACCGATAATCCGTGACAAACGATTCATAACCGCCTTGGTTTGCGTATGAGAATGGGTATGACCGTGTTCATGAGAATGTTCATGGGAATGTTCATGTGTATGTATATGCTCATGCATTGCCTCATGGCTGTGAGCAATGCCTAATTCACGTAATTTATCATGTTCTGTTTGTGACACGCAATCACCACCTTGTATTAGTACGTCATGTGTTTATTATAACATATAAGACAAGACAACCATTATTTTGAAAACGCATGCCGCAAAGTTTTTATTATTTTAAAACACTTCCTCTGCCGACATTCAACGATGAGGATTACAAAGTGTATTACTTGCGATTCAACAAGGAACGCGCTTGTACTAATTGTTTTGCCAATTCCGATTGAGGATGCTTCAAAACAGCCTGAACAGGGCCCTCTTCTACAATCCGTCCGTCATCCAACAAATATATATACTCACATAGTGCTTCAACTACCGCCAAGTCATGCGTAATGACTAAACCGGCAAGCTGATTTTTTTGTTTTAAATTATTCAATACCGCTATTACGTCGGCCTGTGTTTGCCCATCTAAGGCTGAGGTCATTTCATCACACAATAATATTGACGGATTGCCGGCAATAGCACGGGCTAAGGCCGCCCGTTGACATTCACCACCGCTTAACATGTGCGGATATCGCTTGCTGTATGAGCTTGGTAAGTTAACGGTCGCCAATAAGCCGGCAATGCGTGCTTTACCTGACTCGCCGCCAGTCGCCCCGGCCGAAAATTCAGCTCGATCTTCCGGTGACAGCATGGTACACTCTTGTGATAAAAACTTCACATTCTGCGGCTGCAATCCTTGCATATCCCCTGTTCTGTTGTCATTTTTTGCATATTTTAGAGTTTCTTCAAGACTCCAACCTATCGTTTGTCGCGGATTAAAAGAGCTTTGCGGATCTTGCCAGATAGGCTGTACGACTTGTCCAAGTTCAGCCGCCGAATAATTTTGTAACGGCTTCTGATTATATAAAATCTCACCGCTAAAAATCGGCTGCCAAGCTAATAAGCACCGAAACAACGTACTTTTACCGGCCCCGCTGAGCCCGACTAAAGCGACCCATTCGCCGTGCTTTAAAGTTAAACTTACATCATGTAATACGGCACGATCTTCACGATCGAAAGAGGCCGAAAGATTCTTGATTTCTAAAATTGACGAAGCATCAAAATCTCTGACATCCAATGAACTAACTTTTATGCCATTTGGTCGAAGCGCTTCCGGAGTTACCGCCATATCGCTTTCTAACTTGCCGTTACGCAATTCGTATATCGTATCGGTAATGCACTCAGCCAATTCTCGCTGATGCGTAACAAAAACTAAAGTAAGCCCTTCCAAGCACTGTACTTTTTTCAACAGCTCCGCCACCTGCAACTGACGAACCATATCAAGGCTCGCCGCCGGCTCGTCGGCCACCAAAATATCCGGCTCAGGAAGTAAGGCGAATAATAACGCCACACGCTGTGCCATACCACCGGATAACTCAGACGGATATAAGGATAATACCTGTTCCGGTAAGTCTAACGCAACACTCAGCGATTCAATCCGCGCAAGTGCCTTAGGCCACCCAAGACCAATTGCTTTCGCCAAATCACGGCTTTGTTCCTCAATGGTAAAAAAAGGACTAAAAGAGCTTATGGCCCCTTGTGCCACATAGGTGATGCGTCGACCGCGTAAATTGTGCCAAGCCGTTTCGGATTCAGGCCATGAGGTGCCACAAAGACTGGCAGCTTCATATGAAACTTGCGCCTGGGGAGGTAATAGCCCCAGTAAGGTCTTTAATATGGTCGTTTTTCCCGCCCCTGACGGACCCACGATGGCCACCGCTTCACCGGCAGCAACAGTAAGATTCACATCTTGCAGCACGGTTTGACCCTCATACGTGACCCGTAAATGTTTTAATAAAATAATCGGTTCTGTCAACGCTTCACCCCCTTCCGGCAACTTTACATATCTACATCTTTGTTAAGTTCATAATAATCGGTCGGCGATGCTTTAAAGTTAACGACCTTATGTTTCATAACAAGATTCATTTTAAGATGGGCCACGTAGATAAAAGCCGCATCATCGAGTACAGTCTGAGTCATTTCTTGGAAAATCGCCTGACGCACTGCCGGTTCCGTCGTTTGATCCAGTTGTGCCATTAATTCCTGAATACGCGGATTATTGTAATGCCCCACATTATCTACGGCATCTGCCAATACATTCGTTTTAAAATAATACGAACCTTCTCCGGTCGGTGCCGTAACAAAAGCCTTGGCAAACACATCATAGTTGCCCTGTTTTAAAACGCTGCGATAAGCATCGGTGGCATTGACTTCCACTTTAATACCAACTTCTTTAAGCGTAGCTTGGGCGGCTTCCGCCAATACAGGCAATTCTTGACGCGAGGTATACGTCAACCAACGTACCGTGAGAGGCCGGCCGTTTTTATCGACATAACCGTCACCGTCCGTATCGCGATAACCGGCATCCGCCAACAGCTTTTTAGCGGCTTCAATATTATATGCCGGAGCCGTCAATTTCATGTGGCCTAAGGCAGTATTGCTTGGGAACGGACCTACGGCAGCCAAACCGTTGCCTTTTAACAATACATCGGCAAACTGGGTTTTATCAATGCTCATAGCAATAGCTTCGCGAACTGCCTTATCCTGCATAGCCGGACTATCAAAGTTGAAAGCTACCTGATACACCCGTGATGTAGGCATGGAACTAATGGTATAGGCTTTCGTATCCTTAAATAAATCTAAGCTGCTATAAGGGAGTCCCTGAGCCACATCAATATCGCCTTTTTGCAAAGCCATAGTAAGCGTATCGCCTTCCGTTATACGTACTACTTCAACACCGTCCAATTTAGGCTTGCCGCCCCAGTATGAATCATTGCGTACGAGGCTGACCGATTTTTCCGTAACCTTAGTGGCTTTGAACGGACCGGTACCGATATATAGACCGTCTTTCGGTTTTTCAGAAACATCAATAATCGCACTGTACGGATCTGCCAAGTATGTCAGTAGTACAGTGGCCGGATTAGCCGAACGAATCGTAAGATATTGACCGTCTGCCTGCATAGCTTGAATGCCCAAATCTTTAGGTGCCCTGTTGTGAACGGCCAACAAATCTTCAAAATTGGCTTTCACTGCCTCAGCCGTTAACGGCTTACCGTTTGAAAACGTCACTTTATCCCGAATATGCAGTTTCACCGTATGGGCATCAACAAATTGCCACGAATCGGCCAACCAAGGCTTGACCTCCATAGCATCATTAAAACGAACCAGCGTTTCCGCTACACCGTAGCGCACCGCACTCCAGCCTTGATACGATTCATGAGGATTTAACCCGGCATTTTCCATGGCCGGTCCGTACGCCGTCGTACCGTAATGCAAAATTTTACTGCCCGCAGCCGTATCATTGCTACCGCAACCGCCGATTAAAACGCCTATAATAACACACATCATGATGATCATACTTCGCCAAAAACCGTGCAATTGGGCCCTACGCTGTAATCCCATGAGTAACCTCCATATCTACACACCACTATAAAACTTAATTCTAAAGACCTGATAAACACTATATCTCTATGTCCATTACTTACCGCTTGTTCAAATATTTCCGCAAGGTTTCCCCCACATAGTGAAAATACGCCACGGTTAATACAATCGCGCCGCCCGGGGCCCACAAGAGCCACGGTGCCGTCTGTAATAAGCTGCGATTCAAACTGAGCATACTGCCCCATTCGGCCATAGGCGGCATCGCCCCCAGTCCCAAGAAGGACAGACCGGCCAGCTCCATAAGAATCACACCAATATCAAGGACCGCCGTTACTGCCAAAGGTCCGGCAATTTGCGGTAATATATGATGATAAAAAATACCGCCCTTAGACTGTCCCTGCAATTCTGAGATTTTTATATACGGCGCCGCTTTAATTTGTAACGTCAAACTCCGTGCCAAACGAGCGTATTTCGGCCAAGCCACACAAATAAGAGCCAATGCCGCATTCCCCATGCCGCCGCCCAACACCGCGGCAATAGCCAACGCAAATACCAAAGACGGCACGGCCAGGGACACATTAATACCGGTTGTGATGAGCTGGCTTACCAAACCGCCTGCATAGGCGCTCACAATCCCCAATACGGTTCCCATGACGGCAATCGTTACCGTAATTCCTAACGTAAGGCCTACGGTAATCCGCCCACCGGCCAATACACGAGCCAACACATCACGTCCGTATTGATCGGTACCAAACCAATGTGTGCCACCGGGTGCCTGCAACACATCAGTTAACACCTGTTTATACGGATCAAAAGGCCATAATTGCGGTGCCATAACCAGCAACCCGATTAAGACAATAAAACCGATAAAGACACCGCTAAAATCTTTATATTTCATCGCCGGCCTCCTTACGTTGGCTGCGATTCAGTCTTTTTTGCAAAACATCGGCACCCCAATTAAATACTAAATAAAGTGCGGCCAACCAAATCACATAGGCTTGCAATACAGGATAATCACGCGCCGTAATGGCATCAAACGCCATTTTGCCCACACCGTCCCACATAAAAATGGTTTCTACAATCGTCACCCCGCCCAAGAGGGAACCGCAGGATAGAGCTACAAGGGCTACCAACGGGCCGGCTATGGCTCGTAAAATATAACGGGTAAGAATCGTAAACCAACTTAAACCGCGGGTTCGAAGGCCTATAATATACGGTTTAGCCAATTCATCTAAGACAAGGGCTCTCACTTGCTGAATATATTTGGCACTCATGGACCAAACTAATGTTAACGTAGGCAAGATTAACGCGGCCGGATCATTATGGCGTGCTATAACGGGCAACCAATTTAACTTCAAAGCTACCACATACAGGAGCAATAAGGCTGTAAAGAAATTGGGCATAGTATTGCCAAAAAGCGTAAGGCTTCGCACGAATTTATCGCCCATGCTACCGGCTTTATGAGCCGTCCAAAGCCCCAACGGGATAGCTACCAATAACGTAATTCCCACGGCACTGCACATAAGGAGTAAGGTGGCCGGCAACTTTGACCATAATATGGAGCTTACCGCCTCCCCGGTTACCATAGACTGCCCGAAATCGCCCTGTAAACCTCTCCCCAGCCAACGGCTATATTGTAACCACACCGGTGCCGTAAGACCTAATTCTGCTCGCTTATCGGCTTGCGCTTCAAGCGATAAGCTTTGCTGTTGCGTAAACACCCGGTCAACTACATCATCATTGGTTAGTTGCATTAAACCAAAAGTAATGGTGGCTACGAGCCAAAGTATGCCCAATATCTGCCACAGTGGCTGCAAGCGATTAGCAACTATATGCCGTAACGTATTTTTAGTATGGGATGGACTGAATTCATGCACGTCAATATTTTCTTTGTCTGGCACCGTCACACCCCCTAAATCTATAAGTCAAACTTTATATGTATCACTAAGCTTTAAATCGACTTGTGTAAAATCCTATATGACTTTTATTTAAAAAAATTAATTGCAAGCTAAATTCATCTTCTTTATATTAGTGTACCCACTATCGACTACTTTGAAAAGCCACCCTAGGGGATACTTTTTTCAAAAATAACCCCCACCCCCGCTTTTTTTACTCTTGAATTTCCTCTATACTATTCTATAGAAATATTTTATGTCATAATATGAACCGGATACTGTTCCGGTTAATCAGCAAAATAACAAGATTGTACGAACAGGAGTCTGTCATGGATATAAATCAACGAATAGAATCTTATTGGGATAAACGCAGCGAAGCCTTTAATGAACTGCGTCTACAAGAATTAAAAAGCCCTAACGCCAAAGCGTGGCACGCCTTATTGGCTCAGCATATCCCCCTCGACAGGCCCCTTAGAATCTTAGATGTAGGAACTGGCACAGGGTTCTTCACATTTTTGCTGTGCCATCACGGACATACCGTAACCGGGATTGATATGTCTCAGCAAATGGTCAATCATGCCCGACAAAATGCCTCCACCTTTCATAGCACGGCTACCTTTGAAAAAATGGATGCCACGAAGCTCGCCTATGAGGACGGCACCTTCGATGCCGTCTTGAGCCGCAATCTCACCTGGACTTTGCCGGATCCGAAAGCAGCGTATACGGAATGGCTTCGCGTTCTAAAACCAAGCGGTGTTATTTTAAACTTTGATTCCGACTACGGCAAAACAACCTTTGCCCGTAACAAAGGTCATGTTCACGCCAATGTAGACGGTCATATTCTCGATGAATGTACGGCCATCAAAAACAGTTTGGCCATTAGTCAAGAAACACGCCCGGCCTGGGATTTAAAAACCTGTAAACAACTGGGTGCTCACGAAGTAAGTCTTGTTCCCGATGTGCGTCCTTATGTACAACAAGATACAAATTTACAATACGAAGAAATCCCTATTTTCATGATGCGCGTCGTGAAATAGGGATTATAGGAAAAAACGGTTCTCTAAGCTGCAGTATTAACTGCAACCGGGAGAACCGTTCTATTATGCCTCAAATGAGACAAATACTATTAAATACCAATATAAAAATAACCATGTTACTCAAGGTTCCGTACAAACAGTACAGGCTTTAGAGCAACATGGTTATTTATTTAGACTGACAATCTGTCAGCTAAGTTCATTTGTTACAAATTATTCGCGTGGAAGGTCGATTTCTTTAAGAATAACTTGTTTGCTGTGTTTTTCGAAGAACTGTAAAGCTACTTCAGGGAACATAGCATAGGACAATACGTCTTCATCAGTGAAATTCTGGTAACCAAGTTCGCCCAATTTCTGACGATACATTTCCAATTCAGGTTGGATAAGGTCAGCAGGACGGCAAGTAATAGGTTCTTCGTCGCCGATGATTTTCTTACGAATATCTTCGCTGATAGGTGCAGGTAAACGACCATATTTACCGCGTACCAAGTCTTTAACTTCGCTAGGAGTCATAGTGTAACGTTCCATTCCGTTTGCCATGAAGTTAACGTTCATCATAGCCATAGTACCAACGATCTGGCTGGTAGGAGTTACCAATGGAGGGTAACCGAGTTCAGCACGAACTTTAGGCATTTCGTTCATAACATCAAAGAATTTGTCAGCCATGCCCATTTCACGAAGCTGGTTCTGAGTGTTGGACAACATGCCGCCAGGAATCTGGTAATGACGAACTTCAGGTAATACTTCATGTGCAGGAGTAATGCCGAATTCATCAGCGATTTCTTTGCGAACGCCACGGAAGTATTCAGCCAATTCACGAAGAGCGGCTAAATCCAAACCGGTATCATATTCAGTACCGCGGAACATTTCAACGATACTTTCAGTTGCAGGCTGGGAAGTTGCATGACCGAATGGGCTTAAAGCTGTATCGATTACGTCAACACCGGCTTCAACTGCTTTTAAGTAAGTAGCGCTGGCAAGACCGCAAGTGAAGTGACTGTGTAAGTCGATCATCATGTCTTCGCCCAATGCTTTTTTAAGATCCTGAATCAAGGATACTGCATCGTATGGAGCCAACAAACCGGACATATCTTTAATACATAAAGAATCCATGCCCATTTCTTTTAATTCTTTGGCTACATCAACGAACATCTGGTTGGTGTGTACAGGGCTGATAGTGTAAACCATAGTACCTTGTACATGAACGCCTGCTTTTTTACCTGCTTTAATAGCAGCTTCCATGTTGCGAGGGTCGTTCAAAGCGTCGAAAATACGGATACGATCGATACCGTTTTCTTTAGCTTTTTTAACGAATGCTTCTACTACATCATCAGCGTAGTGTTTGTAGCCCAATAAGTTCTGACCACGTAACAACATCTGCAATGGAGTATTTTTAAGATGAGCTTTTAACGTGCGAAGACGTTGCCATGGATCTTCGTCCAAGAAACGAAGGCAGCTGTCAAATGTTGCGCCGCCCCAACATTCCAATGCTTCATAACCTACCGCATCCAATTTTTCCAATACAGGCAACATCTGGCTGGTACGCATACGAGTTGCCAAAATGGATTGATGACCATCGCGGAGGACGGTTTCCATGATTCTTACTTTTTTCGCTTTCATAACTCCTTCTCCTTCACTGTCGAGATGAATTGTTCACTGCCACTCCATAAAACCTTCCACATTTTACAGATGTTTACAATTCATATCCTCTTAAATTACGCTTATGACGGATACCTGCTGTCTGCCTCAAAGGCAGTCTCTGTATTCGTCTCACATATCTATTAGACTACTAATGACTTTCTTTGTCAACATATTTACAATACGGATTACTCATAAATATATATTTATATTTATTATTTATTTTTTTAGGAGCTGTTTCAATTAGAATATTGCGACCATCTTTCTTAACTTGAATAGAAAAATCACCGTAACCGTCTTTATAATATTCCATCTTGATATCCAATAAAAGTTTACCGATTTGCGTTTCCACTTTTTCCGTCAAAAACTCACGATAAAAGGCTTCCTGACTGTTTGCCGGCGACTTTCTTAACGGTGCCGGACGACGGGCAGCCGCTTCCCCTTTAAGCATGGCGGTCTCAAAGGTTTCTTCTTCCTTTACATTTTTGAACATATCGGCATCACTCAAGCCTTTTTGAATTTTAAATTTAGCCATAATACTCTTCCTTTCAACTATAAAACGAGAAAAGGCCTGCTACAGCAGACCTTTTTCTCTTACCTATGCATAAACCTCATAATTAACACCAAAAGTCTGTTTATGCTCTATTTATTACTTTTTATTGTCACCGCCGGTACTCGAACGTTTGTCTTCAATCGTTTTCTGAATGGAAGCAACCGTAATGTCTTTTAAATCCTGTGGTGTAGCAAACGTATCTACCGTTTCAAAACCTACGCCGAGACGGCCCTGCATTACCGATAATGCTTTGTCGTCCTCATCTACTTTAGCGATATAAATATCCTTGTCTTTATCTACACCGATCAAACGATAACGGCCCGGCGGATTAATAACACGCCAGCCCCCTTCGGTGCCGTTAAACATAAACACATCACCGGTACGCACATTATCATAGAAGAAAATATCTTCATCATAGAAAACGGCAATACGACCGATATTGGATGCCTGCATATAAACGCGGCGCGTATCATAGTTCGCATCCGTACGGTAAATACGGTACGCATTATCAGCCACTTTAATTTTCATGTACACCACGTTAGTCGCTGTGGAGAACGCAGCATCCACGATTTTGCTGTCAGACGGCAAATCTTCCATGGTCGTATCCACTTCATGTTCCGGACTTTCCGGGTCAAATCGAGCGAGTACCACATTGCCCGATGTACCGCCATAAAGGCCCATAATAGCCAAGTCACGATCCGGCAACCATTCGAAATAGCTTACCTGACGTCCTTTTAAATCAATATTGGTCGGTGTTTTATCACCGGACTTATAAACTTTAACGGAATCCTGAGTTACCACGGCCATATACTTATGACCTTCGGAGTAATATTTATTACCGTCCCCTACATCAGGGAAATTACCGTCTTTTTCCTGACCGTCACTGGCCGTTACTTCAAAATCCGTAGTCGGGGCGAAGTAAACTTGATCTAAGTAGTAATAGATGCCGCCCTGCAAGGCCAAGCCCAGTGCAAAAGCTGTCATTATTTTACCAAACGATGCCATAGCCCCTCCTATTCAACAATAAAGGCAGTCGGAATCATCCGCTCACCCAATAAATCTGCCGGCTTATTCACAACTTTGCCGTTATAATACAAGGTCGTACTGGATCCGCCATCCAAGTTGGCCGCAATGTAAGCGCCTTCTTCATAGAGTACATCCTGTACGTCACGAAGCGTGGCCCCCGTAGAATAGCCCGGTTGACGTCCGTCGATAACAACGAAAATAACCGTACCGTCTTTTTTCTGACCGATAGCCGTACGCGGGCCGATGCCCCAACCGCCGTCACCGTCGGTAATCATCTTTTTGCCGTCAACAATAAGCGGCGGTCCGAATGTAATCCCTTCAACCGCATCCATATCGGACAATTCCATCTTAGTATACGTACCGGCAATCAAGTTGCCCTGTTTCGTAAAGCCGACAAAATCAACCGCTTCATCAGGTCCTACATCTTTACCGATAACATAATTGCCGTCCTGCATAATGAAACCATATGGCAAACGACCCGTACCGGTACCGTTCGGATCATGGAAGCCGCCGGCGTTAATAGCCGCTACCGCATCATTATCCTTGGCAATATTACTTACTGTTTCCCCTTTTTCCTGAATGTTTTTAGCCGTAGCTACTTTAACACGACGAGGATCCGGAATCTCCAATACATACCCCACATAACGAGTGGATTCAATCTTACGCAATTTAAGCGTCGTATCCTCACGAGCTTTAAATTTGAATAAGTCCTGACTCCGTACCGTACCTACGGTGCCCAGAATCATATTGATTTCGTCTTGATTAAACAACCAAGTTATATACTGTGGATGACGCGAACGCATAATCGCCCCCACAACGGTTCGTTTCAGATTATCAAAAGGGCCGAACAACACAACAATCGGTGATGTTACTGCGGTAAAAATAAACATTACGAGTATAAATTTTACCCACCCTCTGCTAAAAAATCGTTTCATCCTTTACTCCTATCTTCTATAAATCGGTATAATCCTCAGTCGTAATACGCTCTTCAAAATGAGCCAAATCTACCGCATTACCTATCCAAATACGATGTAAAGCATACGGATTATCACCTTGGTGAACCCAACCCGGATTCATGGTTACAGCAAGCAAAATACCATTTTCTTCGGCTACTTTTTGCGTATAATCATCTTGACGACCATATGGATAACAGAACCATTTATTGTCGATACCCAACTGCTCTTTAAGAGCCGTTTGCGCTTTCACAATATTAGCCAACTGTTCTTTATCCGACAATTCGTTCATACGCACATGATCATAGCCATGGCTGGCAATCGTCACGCCGCCTTTTTGCATTTCTTTAATCTGATCCCAAGTCAACCGTGTGCCTACATCACCCGGATTTACATACACCGTAGCGGCAAATCCGTATTCTTTAAGCACCGGATATACGATACTGTACGTATCGGCATAACCGTCATCAAAGGTAAGTACGACCGGCTTTACCGGTACTGCTTTACCATGACGAACATAATCATTTAATTGTTCCATCGTAATCGGATTGAAGCCTTTGTCATGCAATAACTTCATTTGCGCTCGGAATAAGTCTTCTCGAATTACCGCATCATTGTCTGCATCGGGTCCCACTTTGTGATACATGAGTACCGGAATCCCTTTAGGTACCGCTGTAGCCACTGTAGTCTCTGTCTTAACTGCAGCCGGTTTTGCCGCATCGGGAGCCGGCTCTTTTGTATCGGCCGCACAGCCGGCGATTAGCATCATAAGCCCCCACATTAAGCCCAAGACCAATATGAAACGTTTCATAATAAGCCTCCTACTTATTCAATTGTCTTCTAAAAACATTTATACACTCTATATTATATCACAAAGAAATGCGCTATGCCTATTGACAGCGAATCAAATCGGCTCCTATACTCTAAGTATATTCGAATAATAAATATAACATTAAAGCAATAAACTCAGATGAAGTTATTTGTAAAAAATCAGAAAGGAGTTTTTATCTTATGGAAAAGAAAATCGCCCTTTTGCAAATGAATATCGCAGCCGGCGAAGTTGAACGAAACTACGCCCACGCGGCAGAATTAATCAATACTGCAGCAGAATCCAAACCGGACATCATCGTGCTTCCCGAAACCTGGAACACCGGCTTTAAAATGACGGAAAAGCTACCGCAAGAAGCCGATGCAAATGGTGAGCGCACTAAAACCATGCTCAGTGAACTGGCAAAAAAGCATGACATCAATATCGTGGGCGGCTCAGTCGCCACCTTACGTAATAATAAAGTATATAACACCACCTTCATCGTTGACCGTAAAGGCACTGTAATCTCAGAATTCGACAAGCTTCACGGATTCTCACCGGCCAAAGAAGATCAGTACTTCCAAAGCGGTGACCATACACATCGTTTCTTCTTAGACGAAATTCCTTGTTCCAGCGTCATTTGCTATGATATTCGCTTCCCGGAAATCATCCGCAAGACAACCGTGGAAGGTGTCGATTTATTCTTCGTACCGGCCGAATGGCCAACCTTACGTCTTCGTCATTGGGAACTTTTGAACACAGTCCGCGCCATTGAAAACCAGGTGTTCTTATGTGCCGTGAACTCGTCCGGTCACATCGGCAAAGTGGAAGCAGCCGGTAATTCTTTACTCCTCGATCCGTGGGGTGAAGAAATTCTCCACCTCGGTAAAGACGAAGAAATTGCCATCGGCACCATTAATTTGAGTGTCATTCAGGAAATTCGGAATAAGATTAATGTGTTTAGAGACAGACGGCCGGAATTATATTAAAATCAGCTTATCGGCTTTGCACCAAATATACTGCCCTTCACATTCAACTTATGCTTGGTTTTAAATAGCAGCCCATTTGGCTGACTATTCTTTTATAGACAACAAAGAAAGGTTGTGACCGGTATGAATTTATTTCTTAAATCTGTAACTGTAGCGACATTGTTAATCACTATGGCTTTACCGGCCTTTGCGTACACGGGGAATTCACGAACGGCAAAATTCCACTATGACGGCTGCAAGTAAGCTCAAAAAATAAGCCCGGCAAACCATGTGTATTTTGATAGTCGTGATGCGGCAGTCAACAGTGGCTACGTACCTTGTAAAGTATGTCGTCCTTAATTAATTGCTGAAAACATGACAGTCACAGACATAATAAGCATAATTACCTCCCCATTAGAACCAAAAACTGTTAGACAAAGCAGTAATTAAGGCGTATGATATAGACATTATTATAAATTATACATAATTTTGAAATGTTTATATTCTTTGTAATGTTCAATGTAGGAGTCAGTCATCATCCTGCGGCTATCCTTCTCTATTGCATAGAATATACCACAACGGGGAGGCGTATGTGGTGAATCCTAAAGACAAAGAAAAAAAGTATGTTACTCCTGAATTAAGAAGTCCTCATGTTGCTGAAGCCACTGAATCTTCAAGATTGGCTCAACGCACAGCACGCCGAATGATTGCCCGACGAGCCCACTTCAAACTGTTAAACGAAGACGACAGTGTGCTGGCATTCTCAAAACTTTGGACTCCAAGAATTGACGTGAAGGTTCCCGGCGACGGAGATCCGCACGGTGATGCCCTATATCATTGCCTGGGCTGTAAGATTTCACATTTACGCAAAAGCAAAGGTTGGTTGCAAAAAGACTTAGCCAGAGAAACAGGTATTAGTGTCAGTTACATCTCGAAACTCGAACGGGGCTACCGCATCGAGGGTGTAACGCTGGATATATTAATTACCCTTGCCAATATTCTCGACGTAACCATTAAAGAGTTATTCGATTTTTCAAAAGAAGAAATTACCTTAGCCTACTATCAGCTGGAACTGCAAAACTACTCGTAACCCGGTCCTGCCCCGGATTAAAACGCAACAAGTTCACATAATATCCGTTTAATATAAATATAAAATCTTTTCGACACCAAAATCTTCGTAAATTTATAATTTCGTGATTGACAAGTTATTTACTTTCCCTTATACTATTAAAGTACGTTACACGACATGGAGAGGTGTCCGAGCGGCTTAAGGAGCATGATTGGAAATCATGTGTGCGGTGATACCGTACCGAGGGTTCAAATCCCTCTCTCTCCGCCAGGTCTAGAAGAGCTATCTGATTAATCAGATAGCTCTTTTTTCATGTCTGCTTTTAACTTCATTATTTACTCTACTATTTTACATACTCCTTACTTTTTCATTACGAATCATTGATAATCCCTTGATATAATCAGCTTACATATGCGAAATACATAATTTTCTGGAGGTGCATGATGAAAATGAAAAAACAATGGAAGTGCTTACTCGCCCTAGGTATGACTCTTACAACCATAGGAGGCATCGGCTTTGCGGCTGATGGTGTACAAACAACATCCTACATCGTCAATGCTGACAAATTCCAATTGCCTTATGCCGGCAATGAAGCCGCTTTTAACCACAAAATCAACCCCGGTTACGGCTCCGCTCTTGCTTTAAAATCGATCAACAAAGACGGCACAATGGAATTCTATGCCATCACCGACCGCGGTCCTAACGGCGACATTCCAACCTATGTGAAAGACGGTAAAAAAGTATCCGGGAAATTTTTCCCAACACCAAACTTCACACCTAGCATCGGCATTATTAAAGTTAATCCGGCCAAAGATCGTGCCGACATCATCAAATCTATTCCATTGAAAGTTAACGGTAAAGCTATTACCGGCAAACCGGTTCCATCCGGTCTTACGGGCTCTACCAATGAAGTAGCCTTAGATTTCAACATGAACAACTTGGGCACTGACGTAAACGGTCTCGATACGGAAGGTATCTCCCTCGATAAAGACGGTAACTTCTGGATCAGTGACGAATACGGTCCATTTGTAGCCAAAGCAGACAAAAAAGGCAATATTATTGAAAAATACGGTCCGGGCATGGGCTTACCTTCAATTTTAGCCAACCGTGTACCTAACCGCGGCAGTGAAGGCGTTACCGTTGATGAAAACGGCAATGTATTCGCTTTCATTCAAAGCCCGATGGATATTAACGGTAAAACTGCCAAAACAGCCAAATATATCCGCATCGTTGAACTCAACCCGGTAACCAAAGCTACCACTATGTATGCTTACCCTGTAGATACAGGTTATAAAAACACCGGTGCTGCCAAAATCGGCGATATTACCTCTATCGGCAACGGCCAGTTCCTCATGATTGAACAAGGCAAACAAAACGGCAAAATGCAGAACCTCATTTACAAAGTAGACCTTAACGGTGCTACCCCTATTCCTAACAATGGCGATCTCGAACTTGGTCTTTTAGACGGCCAAATCGTTCCGGCTCATAAAGAACTCGTACTCGACTTACGTGCTCAAGGTTGGGATATTGAAAAAGCCGAAGGCCTTGCTCTCTTGCCTGACCGCAAAACTATCGTAGTTGTTAACGACAATGACTTCGGTATGGACATCAACTTAGAAGACAAAGCGGTAGCCAAACCTGAATTAGACGACTACACGTATGACGCTGACAAAAAAGTCATGATTTATGATGAAGACAAAACACCTCATGACGTAACCATCAGCCTTAAGAAAAATGCTCCGGGCGAACAGCAAAGCCAGATTTGGTTCTTCACTTTACCAAAAGCTTTATAATACTTCAAACAACCTCTATCAACCTCAACAGCTTTGGTAAATAAAGACCAATCAATACCTACTAATAAACAACAAAACCTCACAACCAATAAAAAAGTGCAGCAGCCTTGCGTTGTTGCACTTTTTATTTGCCTTATATCATTGAAATCCGGACCGTCCCTTGCTATTTCTTTTTCCACGTCCATTTACACTCCCACTTCCACTATGAGCATATCATTTATATTTTCTAAATATATTTTTCAAAGTATTTTTAAATTTTATTTTTCCTACTTTACAAGTATGATTTGCTCATGCTATAATCACAAAAAAGAAATTCAATAGCGATATTATCAAGAGTGATGGAGGGACTGGCCCTATGAAATCCGGCAACCATTCGATGGTGCTAATTCCTGCGGCATGTACCGAGAGATAACAAAGAGGTAACGATGACATAGGAATAAACGGTCATCGTTTTTTTATTACTCACATCACTACCCTATTTTTGTATCGGGGATGCAATAATAGGCATGAATTTCTGTTTGCAATTATTTCATTTGAGAGAAAAGTAGAATTTTAACTATGAAGAAATTTTTATCCGTAGCCGCCACATTTGTATTAGGCAGTGCTCTACTACTTGCAGGCTGTGGCAGTGACCAAGGCAATGCCGCATCCGGCTCTGACAAAAGAGTAACGTTAACTGTAGGGGCCGCCCCTGTTCCGCATGCTGAAATTCTGGAACAGGTAAAAGACAAATTAGCTAAAGAAGGTGTAGACCTTAAAATCGTTGAATTCAGTGACTATGTCAAACCTAACCTTGCGTTGCATGATAAAGAGTTAGACGCCAATTTCTATCAGCATATTCCTTTCATGAAAAAATTTGAAGAAGAACATAATATGAAATTTGTGTCAGCCGGTGCTGTTCACATCGAACCAATGGGGATCTACTCCAATAAAATTAAAGACAAAAATTTACAACAATCGGTTCCAAACGGTGCTAAAGTTGCGATTCCAAATGACCCGACCAACACGGGCCGTGCTTTACAGTTATTGCAACAAGCGGGTCTGATTACGTTAAAAGATCCTAATAATATTTATTCAACCAAATTAGATATTGTCGGTAATCCTAAAAACCTTGACATTATTGAACTGGACGCGGCGCAAACACCAAGAAGCCTTAGTGATGTCGACCTTGCGGTTATTAACGCCAACTATGCACTGGGTGCTCAATTAAATCCGTTAGCCGATGCTTTATTCTTAGATTCCAAAGATTCTCCATATGCTAACTTAATTGCCGTTCGTCCCGGGGATGAAAATCGCCCTGAGATTCAAAAACTCGTAAAATCTATTCAATCGCCTGAAATTAAAAAGTTTATTGAAGAAAAATACAAAGGGGCCGTATTACCGGCTTTCTAAATGAGGGTTTTACACACATTTGATAATTCTGTTCTTTCCCCCTTTACAAATTTGTCCCCTCATGCTATACTAACGAAAGAATTAAATACGGACTGTTATCGAGAGTGATGGAGGGACTGGCCCTGTGAAATCCGGCAACCATTCGATGGTGCTAAATCCTGCGGTATATACCGAGAGATACGAATTAAATGTAGGCGACTCGGTTTTACCGAGCCGCCTTTTTTATTCCCGATGCATTTCGTAACCGTTTTTCTATTTTGAGGAGGTAGAGATATGAGAAAATTATTTGCGTTAGCAGCTGCTGCTATTTTGGGGAGTGCCTTATTATTGGCCGGTTGTGGCAGTGACAACACAGCATCCGCCGGCAGTTCCGGCAAAACAACGATTACAGTTGGTGCATCACCGGTTCCACATGCTGAAATCTTGGAACAAGTTAAACCGTTATTGGAAAAAGAAGGTATTGACCTTAAAATTGTTGAATTCACCGATTATGTAAAACCTAACTTGGCACTTAATGACAAAGAATTGGATGCCAACTTCTTCCAGCATTTGCCTTATCTTGACAAGTTCGATAGCGAACATAACTTAAGTCTTCAATCTGCCGGTAAAGTTCACATTGAACCAATGGGTATTTACTCCAAAACAATTACCGACAAAGACTTGAACTCCGTTTTACCTAACGGCTCTAAAGTAGCGATTCCAAATGATCCAAGTAATGGCGGCCGTGCCCTTCTTCTTTTACAAAAAGCAGGTCTTATCACTTTGAAAGATCCTAACAATATCTATGCTACTAAAGCAGATATCGTTTCCAACCCTAAGAATCTTGAAGTCGTAGAATTAGAAGCTGCTCAGTTACCACGCAGCTTAGATGACGTAGCTTTTGCTGTTATCAACACTAACTACGCTTTGGAAGCAGGTCTTGATCCACTCAAAGGTGCTTTATTCTTAGAAGATAAAGATTCCCCATATGCTAACATCGTTGCCATTCGCAAAGGCGACGAAAATCGTCCTGAAATCCAGAAATTAATGAAAGCCTTACAATCTCCTGAAATTAAAAAATTCATTGAAGATAAATACAAAGGCGCTATCTTACCTGCATTCTAAATCGTAAGATAATTTGAAACACAACAACAAATACAACTAAAAGCCCGCTGAAGTGATTCTCATCTGAACACTTCAGCGGGCTATTTTTTTATGCAGTTAAGTAGCAAACCATATTTTAAATAGTGAATTATGTTTTAAGTAGTGAACCATGTTTAAAGGAGCGTAAGTGACGCATAAACATGTGTGAATCTCTTAGTTCGCTGCGTAAAATTTTACGAAGTAAAATTCACAGCCGCCGAACAGGACGCATTTACAAAGTACTTAGTGCTCATATCACACTAAGGCTTTCGGTCCGAAGCTGTGCGGCAACAATTCATCCATCGTATAACTTATAACCTGCCCCGCTTCATCTTCCAGAAAAATCTGCGGAATATCGAATTCAAGCATTACCTGCCGGCAAGCACCGCAAGGCATACAGGGATTACTTTTCAAGCCGACGACAGCGATGGCCTTAAACGATGTATAACCTTTCGCAATAGCAGTCTGAATTGCACCGCGTTCGGCACACATGGTGAGACCATATGAAGCATTTTCTACATTACAGCCGGTTATGACCGTACCGTTTTCACTGAGTAACGCCGCCCCAACAGGAAAATTTGAATACGGACTATATGAATGCAAGGCCGCCTCTTTGGCTGCCTCAATTAATTTTTGTTGCCATGCTTCCATGGTTATCCTCCTCGGATTATTTCATAATTGATTACACTTATTCGTGATTATATATACCGTTCCGTACCTTCGACCGTAACTCTGGCAAATACCAACGGCCGTTTAGCCGGTAGTGCATCCTCAATCGTCAAAGCATTTAAATAGCGCGTTTCACCTTCTGCCAAGGTATTTTTCGAACTACTCTGCAGATAAGCAATAACTTCGCCTTCTGTAACTACATCACCTGTCTTTTTAAGCATCCAAATTCCAGCCTTATAATCGATGGTATCTGTCTTTGTATAACGTCCGGCTCCCAAAGCTAAAGCCGCCCTTCCGCAAGCTTCCGCATTCATATGCGTAATATACCCCGATTTAGGTGCTGTAACAGCCTTTTTATAAGCCGCTTCGGCAAAACTCGGATCAGTTAACACGGACGCATCACCGCCTTGAGCAGTTACCATTTCAACGAATTTATTAAAACCGCGACCGCTAGCCAATGTAACCTTTGCCATGGTTACACAGTCTTCATAGACTCCTTTACCGCCAAGATACAGCATATTGGCCGCTAACGTTATTGATTCTTGAATCAAATCAGCAGGACCTTCACCGCGAAGGACTTGCACGACTTCAGCGATTTCCGTCGCATTGCCGATAGCCTGCCCCAAAGGTCTATCCATATCGGTAATAAGAGCCACCGTTTGACGTCCGTTGTGATTACCGATAGCCACCATCGTTTCCGCCAAGCGTACCGCATCATCCAGCGTTTTCATAAAAGCGCCGCTGCCGACTTTAACATCCAGCAAAATAGCATCACTGCCGGCTGCTAATTTTTTACTCATCACGGAAGAGGCAATGAGCGGAATACTGTCCACCGTTCCCGTCACATCGCGCAGAGCATACATCAATTTATCCGCCGGTGCCAAATTACCGGATTGCCCCGTAACGGCTACACCGACTTTTTTGACAATATCCAAAAACTCATCTTTAGAAAGAGCCACATTCACATGTGGAATAGATTCTAATTTATCTATAGTGCCGCCCGTATGACCGAGGCCTCGGCCCGACATTTTGGCTACGGGCACACCGCAAGCCGCCACGATTGAGGCAATAATAAAGGTCGTTTTGTCGCCCACACCGCCAGTACTGTGTTTATCCACCTTAATACCTGCTATCGAACTCAAGTCGATTTGTTCTCCCGACTCCGCCATAATCATGGTCAAATCGGCCGTTTCCACATCGGTCATGCCTTGAAAATAGACAGCCATGAGCCAGGCACTCATCTGATAATCGGGAATCTTGCCGCTTACGTAATTATCTATGATGTACTTTAGCTCGTCCTTCGTATGAGCCTCGCCATTGCGTTTTTTGATAATTAATTCATTCATATGCATAATATCACCTGTTTTCGTGAAAACCGCCGCAGCGGTACTCATGTTGCCAACCGCTATGAAATATCGTCGCTATTTCTCCGACATTGTATCCGACTTGAATGTTTCATCCAAACGATTCGTTAAAAGACCTACGGCCGCACTGGCGCCGATGCGATCACAACCGGCTGTCAAATACGCTACCATGTCTTCGATAGAGCGAATACCGCCGGCGGCTTTAATTTTAACCCCGGCACCGATATGTTTTTTGAATAGTAACACATCATCCAGCGTAGCTCCCGCTGTGCCGAATCCGGTTGAAGTTTTGATAAAATCAGCACCGCCATCCGTTACCGCTTGGCAAAGAGCGATTTTTTCAGCTTCTGTTAAATAGCAGGTTTCGATAATGACTTTAAGCACCTTTTTACCACAGGCAGCTTTAATAGCCTTGATTTCTTCCACTACGTTCGCATAATGGCCGTTTTTAACCATGCCTAAGTTGATAACCATATCAATCTCGGAAGCACCGTCGGCAACAGCTTGCTTAGTTTCCGCCACTTTAGCTGCTGTGGTCATGTAGCCCAACGGAAAACCGATAACCGTACAGATTGTTACCTCTTCTCCGTATTTTTCATACACCGGTTTCACATAGGACGGCGGAATACAAACAGAGGCAGTTTCAAATTCCACTGCCTCTTCCACTAACTGCTGAATAGCTGCCCAATCAGCCGTTGCCTTCAACAAAGTATGATCCACATGTTTTAAAATATCTCGTCCCGTATAACTCATTACTGCCATTTTGTCGCTCATACGTCACCCCGCACCTAAATACCAATACCTATTCACATCTCTAACTATTATTATCGATTAAAAGAACGACATCTGTTCACCGGCTGCCTCTTCTTGTACTTTTTCACGACGATCTTCGGTAATGAAAGATTCTTTAGCAAGTCCGATATTAGCCAGTAACTGTTCCATAGAATGCACACCGCGTTTTTTAGCGGCTGCAATAGCCACCTGAGCACAAATTTCCGCATCATCCAAAGCGTAGTGATGTTTAAATTCATAACCCAAATAAGCTGCCAATGTATTTAATTTATGATTTTGCAAATCAGGCCAAACGCGTTTGGAAATTTTTACCGTACAAGTAAAATCGAGCTCCGGCCATTCAATATTATAATGATCCAAAGTAGCTCGTAATACGCCGATATCAAACTTCGCATTATGGGCAATGACCAATTTACCTTTTAGGTGATTTTCATAAATAGCCGGCCATAATTTATCAAATGTCGGTTTATCCATGACTTCCTGCGGTTGAATCTCATGAATGGCGATACATTCTTCATCGAACTGCATGAAAGGCGGTTTAATGAGACTGTAACCGCGTTTAGTAATTTGTCCGTTTTCAACGGTTACCACAGCTAACGAGCAAGCACTGTTCGCATATTTATTGGCTGTTTCAAAGTCAATAGCAACAAAGTTTATCATAATCATACTCCTTATGTTATAAATCAAATAATCAATCTACGAATTTATTCATATTTTTATACGGATAATACCACTAAGCTTTATTATCACTGACTTAATAGCGATATTCCGTACCGATAGTATATCGAAACTTCTACCTTTTATTATACTCCATCTGATAAGTTTTATCATCTTTTTATAGACGCTAAATTGTACTTTTTAAAACAGTATTTGGCCATTATAATCCAGCCATTGCAGTAAGACAAAAACACCGCAAGTGACGCGCATGGCCTCTCATCCATACGTGCCGTCTTACGGTGTATTGTGCAATATTAAATCTGAAACAGATTTTGATTTATATAAACTTCCCTCTCAGGGAAGGCGCAATATTATATTAACAGATTATCTATGTAAAAGCCGGAGGCTGTAATTATTCTCAAGGCAACTTGTGCCTGTTTTTAACAACAATTCACGTTGTCTTATTTAACAAGTAAATGTGGGGTTTTCATTTCCATAAAAGCATACGTCCCCGGTGCAATCATAAGCAAATCTTTATCCTGCAAATTCAATTTAGTGCGGATTTCGCTGTCGCGGTTAGCCAAAATTTTGTGGAACCATTTAGGGTCGATCAATACGCCGGTGCCGATAGCGGCAATATCCGAGTACTGAAGAACCCATTCCACGTCTTCGCGAGTGTGAATATCACCTACGGAAACGAGCGGTAAACGACCGTTAATTTTTTCATACACATATTGCAACATAGATTTGTCGGCATATTTTGCTATATTAGTAGCACGATCATAGCGCGTTAAGGAAATGTGCAAGTAATCTAATTCTTTGTCGGCTAATTTATCAACGAGCCACAAAGTTTCTTCCAAATTGAAGCCCGAATCGGTTTCTTCACGTGGGGAGAAACGATAACCTACGATGAAGTCTTTTTTACCGGATTCTTTAACCACTTCAATAACACCATCTACGACACGTTCAATAAAGGTGTAGCGTTTTTCCATGGAGCCGCCCCATTTATCGGTGCGACGATTGGATAATGAATAAACCTGCACCGCCGGTTCGCATGCCGTAGTAAGCAATTTCGTCACCGGTCACTGTGCCGTCATAATAACTCATACGCGTCGTCATTGGCGGAATAGCCAAACGATTCTTCAATACGACACCGTTTCTTAATTTAACTTGTTCCGTTAACTGTTTCATCAAATAAATCTCCTTATCTGCTGACTATGACGGCTATTTCAAACGTCATTATTTCTTCTCTATCTGAACAATAGTGTTGCCTATTGAAATTTTCACCACAAGCACGCTTTTACTAATATGCATGCTCATGCATGTATCTATGTAAAAAAATATATGTAAACAACCTAAGCAGTAATCACGTCTCATTACTGCTTAGATTGGAATTACTGACAGCTACTTAACTTCATAGCCGGCCATTTACCGGTCGGTTGTCTCATACAGCCTTACTTATAATAACGCTGAAGCACTTCTTCTACAACTGTTTTCGCTTCTGTCAGTCTCTTCAAACCACAATCCGTAATGGCGATATAAACGCCTCGTTTATCGCAATCGCAATCGACCCGTCGAATAGAGCCGCAATTGCTACCTTCCATGCGAACGATCATACGCGACATAGCACTTTGGCTAAGTCCCATATACTCTTGCAATATATTCAAACGCATTTTCTTTTCTTCGCTGTGCGCCAAAAAGTATAATACGTAATACCCGTTTAATGTTAATGATGTTCTCGCTTCTAACTCTTTGCTCAATGCATCGGTTATATCTTTAACTCGTCTTATATCGACTAACCATTGATTCATGAAAGCCATCAACTCACCTCATCTAAATGCATGCACATGCATTTACTTTGTTTAGTATAAAGCATGCTCTAAAAAAATGCAACCCCTAAATTTAAAATTTTCTATCTTTTTAAACTTAGGGGCTGCGAAGCCTTTATATATCAAGGTTTTTCTGATTTATTTTTTTACAAAATTAAGCTGATTACATCAATTCTAACCGTAAAACTGATGGATTATTGGCTAAATTTTATCTTTTATTTCAAAATAGGCACAGTATAGGAACCGTGTGGCATCAACAAGATTTCAGCATCTTTACCGAGTTTTGCTTCAGCCAGTTTCAATGCTTCTTCTAAAGAATGAACCGGAGTGAAAAAGGCTTTACGGGCGTACTCGTCATCGAGGCTGGACATCAAGTAGAAATCGGCTTTTTTCATCAAACGAGTAACGGCATACGCTTTATGACGACCAATCTGGAAGTCACGGCGAACTGAATCTTCGATAGCCTGTATAGAATGGAAATCATTCACTGTTTCATCAAAAATAGGCGAACCGGAACCTTCACGGCATTCAGCCAATAAGATGACTACGCCGCCCGGTGCTACGGCACGAACCGCATTGTCCATAGTCTTTTGAGACTGGTAAATATTAATATCCTTTGGATAACCGCCGGTTGAGGCAATAACAATTGGAGCCTGTCGTTCAATGACTACACCGTTTTGCGAATTTACAAAATCGCAAGCAGTTTTATGTGCAGCAATATAATCACCGGCAAACACGCCGGTAAATTCTTTTTCACCGTTTAACACTACATTGAGCAAGAACGTTGGTGGGCACATAGCCACGCCTTCCATTTGGTCATCATAGATAGGGTTGCCTTCCAAATGACCAAGTGTCGCTTTATCATCAAGCATGAGGCTGTGGTTTTGACGAATCGTTTCATAGGAAGCTACGCCCGGTAAAATGGCTTTACGACCGCCGCCGAACCCGGCAAAGAAATGATGTACTACAGAACCCGTACAGATAATATGATCCGCTTCAACTACATGACGATTGAGCCATACATCGGTACCGAAGGAAGTTGTGCCCACATGTACGAAATCTTCCTTTTTCTTCGAACTGGAGTTGTACATGGCAACACGACCGGCTGCTTCTATCCCCACCTCACTAATCATTTCAGCCTCTGTCATGTCACGATGTGTCCCTAAAGCGAATATAATCTTAATATTTTCGTCAGGAATCCCCACTTCGTTCAACTCATCAAGAATAATCGGCATGAAAACATGGGTATTGGCAATACGGGTCGTATCATTGGCGATGATAGCCACTGTTTCGCCGGCTTTAAAGAGTTCTTTGAACGGTTTGGAATCAATCGGATGTGCCAAAGCCTCTTTAATCGCTGCTTCCGGATCTTCTATCACCGGCGTTTCTGCCATATGTAATTCCCCAATAATTCTCTTTTCATCCAAGCTGCAATCAATCATTTGATTGCCATAGTGAAATGAGTAAGTTTTCATGCGTAAGCCCTCCATTGTAATGCCTATTTTATACTAATAATGTGTATGTCTCCGTATCCTGATAACGGCCTTTTTTGATGCCTACTTCAGGCACAGTACCGGAGAATGTAAAGTTAAATTTGTTATGTAACGATACGCTCGCATCATTGCCTGCCGTAATAACAGATACAACGAGATGAATGGAGTCATCGTCTTTAGCCAATTGCAAAATATCCCCCATTAAGCGACTGGCTACGCCCTTACCGCGATAGTTCGGGTCAATGTAAATAGATAATTCCACCGTGCTGGCATAGGCTTCTTTGCTGCGATATTCGGACAACGTTGCATAACCGCAAACTTTACCATCAATTTCAGCTACCAAGAGCGGATGGTTTTTAATATTGTGGTTTTCAAACCAAGTAATCCATTCATCAATGGTACGCGGTTCAATGTCTAAAGTTGCCACACCATGCACTACTTCATAGTTGTAAATGTCTAGTAATATTGGAATGTCTTTGCGTTCGCCAACGCGAACTTTAATTTCTGCTTTCATGTAAAACACCTCTTCTTCTCAAGTTTATTATTATACAATTATAGCACATGAGGAGATAATTGGGGTAAAAAGGTAAAGGTTTGAAGGTTTAATAAAGTGGTAGCCATATAAAATAAAAGGCACGGTCGCTAATACGACCATGCCTTTATTTATTAACTATATAATATCTTATTTAGCAAGGGCTGCTTCCAATTTTGCCAAACGAGCTTTCAATTCATCATTATCTGCTTGTAAAGAAGCAATACTCTTGTTCTTGAACCGCTAGTTTCTGATCCTGTGCTTCCAATTTATTAGCCATTTCAGTTTTACTCATATTGTTATATGGGGACAATTCACCGAATTTGAAGGAAACACCTGCATTATACATATCGTCGCCACTGCCTATCGAAGCTGCAATGTTGAACATGATATCGTTATTAGGACGATAGAATGCACCTACAGCTGCTGCTTTTTCACCTTTATAACCACCCATGCCAACGGCAAAAGATACTTTTTCATCAGAATCAAAATCCAATGGATGTAAAGCGGCTAATGCAGCCGAACCGGCAGCTACTCTATTGATTTCCGTGCCTAAGCGTGAAATCTGCTGACTATTGCTCATCGTTTGAGCTGCTACATTGTCGATAGATTTCTGCAATTCATCACGAACTGTAACAACCTGATTAACTGTTGCCGCATTCATAGAACCGGCTACTAACGGGGCTTCACCTACATTGCTGATTACCTGTCCATTAGCATTAATCCCGTCAGTGGTAATGTAGGTATTACCGCCTACCGTGATGCTGTTTTCTACTATAAGATCAGTCGGTACATCATTGATTACGGCTGTGACAGAGCTTGAAGCACCACTATCGTCAACACCTGTACTGCCTGTATTACCTGTATTACCTGTATTCCCCGTATTTTCTGTATTACCGGTATTGCCTATAATCCCGGTATTGCCTGTATCTCCTGTATTACCGGTATTGCCTATATTCCCGGTATTGCCTGTATCTCCTGTATTACCTGTATTACCTGTACTACCGGTCTTCCCGGTATCACCTGTATTGCCTGTATCACCTGTGTTACCTGTATTTCCGGTGTTATCGGCTGATCTATCATCACCCGGATTAGTAGTACCTTGATTACTGCCTTGTCCTCCGGTTGAATTATTGTTATTTACTAAATTACTAACTGATTTGTCAATGTTATCTACACGATTCGTAAGATCGGTAATATTTTGATTTATGGCATTGTTAAATTCAGTTACCTTTGAAACTACAGTTTTTAACTGAGCCACATTAACGGCATCAGTATCGGCACTACCGGCTGCTACGTTAATAATTTGACGTGTTTGAGCCTGTCTAATAATGTTTCCATTAGCATCATAAACAGCAGAACGGCCCACACTTACTGCACCTTCGGTAGATTTATAGGTAGCTAAAATAGAATTTTTAGCGGCAACACTTTTTTCATCTATGTTATTAGCGGCTTCGAAGGCATCTAACTCACTACTAGCATCTTTTTGTGCCTTATCCCATGCCTGCAAATTCTTATAATCTGCTTCACGTGCAACTTCATCAGCATACGTCGTAGTAGTCATTTTGGCCAGTTGCTGATTATAGCCCTGATAGTATGCCATGTAAGTCTGACGTAACCGTTTCCATTCACTATATGTATCGGCAGATATATTATTATTTTTGTAAAAATCAGTGACCGTCTTAATAACTGCTGCATCTCCACTGGCTTTAGCTAATACTATATCATTCGCTCTTGCATCACCATAACGCAGACTTAAATCAGCAGTAAAATTCTTATCAAATGGAATATAGCCATACTTACCAAATGTGCGATCCGCCACAGCTCTATCACCTAAAGCAACTGCACCGCCTCGATGAAGATCATAGGTAGCGCCACCAATAGTAGTCCCGTTACCAAGTGCTGTACCGCCATTCAATGCATTAGAGCTCTCCCCTATAGCTACACCACTATTATTAGATCTCGCATTATAGCCAAAAGATGTCCCGTCAACGGCTAAGGACGAATTCCCAACAGCAGTAGCATATTCATTAATATGACGTTTTTGTAGCGTTACACCGGTATTAAATTGGGAGGCAATTGCACCTTTGCCAATAGCTATACCTCCAACGGCTTTTGAATTAATCCCAATTACAGTAGCCGAGTTAACACCGAAGTTACCACTACCAACCACCACTGAGGAGGTCCACCCTTCATTTGAATAGCCAATGCTGGTTGCTCCATTATTAGCAAAATTATCAAAACCAATAGCAGTAGTCGTCTTACCATTTAATGATTGGACATTATTTGGTTTAGCTGTATTACTCGCTGTCAAATCAAGTTTTTCTGCCGAAACGAATGAATAGCTGCTGATTAATGCCAATAAGGTTGCTGTAACACGTAACGATACTTTTTTTTATTTTTTAGAAACGCCCAATTTTTGTTTTAACATAATTACACCCCTAAATCCCCCTCATTAAACACCTGTTATAAAAAGATAAAAAGTTAATTTTTAATGAAATTTTCATTAACATTATCAATTAACTACTATATTAATCCATTATTTTATCAATTGCAATAGTGTAAAGATTGAATGAATTCCATTTTAGTCCATTTTCTACGTATTCATAAGGTAAAATAGCCTAATATTAATCAATAAGGAAAATTAAAAAGACACACCAGAAGGTGTGTTGAAGAGATTATACGTGATTTAGAATGCGGGTGCATTACTTTGCTTGCTACAGAATAGTCTGTCATGTGATGCTATGAGCTCTAATGGGTTAATGCTCTATTTAGTGCGTGACCGCATTACTTCGCTCGCTGCGATTGAGGCTACTATATGATGATTGTATGTATTGTAATGGCTTAATGCTCTATTTATTTAGCAGGTGGCCGCATTGCTTCGCTCGCTGCGTTTTATGTTAGTTAGGCACGCTGAGTACGTCCAGCTCTAATCAGCGACTACCTTATCACTCTCGCCTTTACTTCGTTCGGCTCGAAAGAAAGTGATGCAATACAATTTGCGCGTCGCACTCACTTCAATCAGCGACTACCTATGTGTTCGGGCCTGTGGATTTTGCAAAGCAAAATCTTACGTCCCGAACTACGCGATGCTCTATGTTTTATGCGTCGCTACGCTCCTTTAAAACATGAGCCCTGCGTATC
>OIEV01000036.1_pt1 | contig 158642 bp, 135 predicted proteins | sample 1581881 | NCBI WGS metagenome assembly OIEV01 (sample SAMN03279760, study PRJEB24777) | human gut metagenome | isolation source: fecal sample PR121 from 1 month old male Malay infant, vaginally delivered... | place: Singapore | collected 2005-09-16 | reverse complement strand
GAAATATAGAGCGGGCCGCGCCCCTTGCGCCGAGGGAGGCGGCCCATGCGAATACTGCTCAGTTTTCGATGCCATCGCTGCTCAATTCGCGATGCGATTCCGGCGCACTTCTTATTGCACATCAACACGGGCGTCGTAGACCCACCTGAGGCTCCTGCCCATGTGGTCCGCAATCTCCTTGTATGTCGACCCGTCGACGTAGTAGGAGTAGAGCACCACCCTGGCGCCGGGGTTGGTCACCCGAAGGGAGATAAGGCTCGCCGCCTCGGCTATGTCCCTCGAAAGGGTCCCGAGGATGATCGAGCGCGCCTGGACCTGGGAGGCGAAGACCTCGTCGTCCGTCCCATCGGCGACTGGGTCCTCCCGCCTCCTGTCAAGGGCGCGTATCCCGACCCGGGACTCCCTTGCGACCTCGAGCGTCTCCAGCGCGCTCTTCGCTCTCATGGGCATCACACGTCACCCCCAGGCACGGCTCCCCAGATCTCGTCCCTGTGCGTGGCGCAAAAGGCGCTGATCTCGTGCGTGAGCTCGCGTGCGCGACGCTTGTCGCCCCTTGACCATGCCGTCTGGCGGGAGTCCGCGAGGGAGAAGGCGTCGCGCGCGAGAGGCCCGTCCATCGAGAGGGCCCGTTGGAAGGTCTTGTCGTCGTCAAGTCTGTCCTCGCCTCGCCTGCGCGCCCTGGCCTCGCCCTCGTCGAGACCCGCCGCAATGTCCTCGAGGATCCGCTGGCAGCGCGGGGCGTACTTGGTCTCTCGCTCGGGGTTCCTGTCACGCCACTCCCGGCTGTATGCCCTGACCCTGGACTCTATCTCGGCGTGTGAGAGCCCGCGGGCCCTCAGCTTCTCGTATGCGTCTTGGCCGTATGCAAAGCTTATGGTCGTGGGCACCACGGCCCTGAGACGCCCGAATTCGGCGGCAATCGAACTCCGCGGACATTTGGCCTGCCCCTCCCCTGACGGGGCGGCAGGCGCGCCCACAGGGGGCTTCAGGGTGGTTCCCGCGACCATGACGGACTCGGGGGTGGCCTGCCTCCTCCTTGCCAACCCCTCACTCGGGGGCTTCAGCCGGAAGGCCGCCTTGACCTGTCCGTCCGCGCCGTGCACAATGCGGCGCCTCACGAGGCGCCTCTCCTCGAGCCTGCGCTCCACTCGTCGGGCCGTCGAGTTGCTGGCGCCAATCCACGCTGCCAGGTGGGCGTAAGGGATGGTCCTCTCCTCGCCGTCCTGCAGCCTGGCCTTGAATGTCGCATAACAGACCAGGTCCTTGCCCCTGAGGCCCAGCTCGCCCACCATGTGGCCGTCCAAGACAATCGTGTCCTCGCCTACTGCCCAGGCACCGGGCGCACCATCCCTCCTTTTGGGGTGGGCGCCCTCATGTGTGAGCCTGTAGACGTTCTGCAGCTGGCCGCAGTCGTTCCTGCGCCTGCTCACGCAGACGAGGCGCTTTTCCACGAGCGCCTGGATGGCGCGCCTTGCGGTGGACTCCGAGCAGCCAAGCCACCATTGGAAGTACGCGAGCGTACTCGTGCACTCCCCGGTGGCCGACGCGAAGCCGCGGATGATGGCGAAGGCGAGAAGGGAGTTGCCCTTGAGCGCGAGGTCTCGCACGTAGCTGGATTGCAGCGCCACGTAGCAGCCCGACCATGCCTCGTCCCTGTACCTACTCGGCAGCATCCCGGCCCCCATCATGCCAGCCAGGCGGCCGTACGGACCACCGAGTGGCGCTCGGCACGCTCGGCCTCCCGGTGGCCGTCCTCGATCGTCCTAATCGACTCCACGTCTTCGTAGAGGCCGGTCATGAGCAGGAGGGACAGCGTGTTGACCCTCCAGATGCTCCCGACCTTCACGGCGTCGAGCTCACCGCGGATGCACCTGTTCCTCACGTTGTGCCCGCTCGTCCCCAGGATCTCCGCCGCCTCCTCGATCTTGAGCAGTGGCGGGAGGTCCAGCAGGTCGCGGTAGGTATAGCGCTTCTGTATTGGGATGACCTGAATCGACTTAGGCATCGTCGGACTCCTCGACCTGCTCCTGTACCTGGAGCAGGTATTCGGGATCCTTTCCGAACAGCTTGGAGAGAAGAATCAGGTGAGTGGAATCCGGCGCGAACACGCCCTTTTCCCAATTCCGCACCGCGTTTGGCTTGACTCCCACGGCACGCCCCAGGGCGGCGGCGCTCATGCCGCGCTTCACTCTCTCAGTCGTCAGGTTGACGCGCCTCTTTGGTGGTACTGGGATGTAGTTGGCCTGATTACCCATGACATAAGCCCCTTATCAAAGCCTCTAACAGGCTTTATGACTTTTTTTGTCTTGGATAGTAGGTTATTTGGACTTTGAGTGCAACCGTAAACAGTGGGATGTTATCGCCAATGGCGTAAACGACTGGTAGGTGAAGCAGGTGGACGGCGAGCGTCTGGCAGAGGTTCGCAATCGAGCGGGGCTGACTCAGGCCGCCCTCGCCGAGATGCTTGGCCAAAGCCAATCCCATTACGCACGATACGAGCGTGGCGTGCATGACCCATCGAGCGAGACTCTCAAGAGGATATGCCTGACACTTGACGTCTCCCCGGAGTATCTCCTCGACATGGTTGATTCGAGCGCAATCGACCCCTTTGGCGGCGCGCCCCTGTCCGAGGACGAGGCGACCCTCATCTCGTGGTACAGGAAAAGCACCCCGGAGGGGCGGACGGTCATTAGAGCCACTGCAAAGGCCGTTGCAGCAACGGCGAGTCCACTGACGAACGACGAAGGAAGTGCGGCGGGAATCGCATGACGCCTCCCCCATACCTTCGTCTCCTGGACTAGGGCTCTAGGGTCCGAACATCCAATCCATATCAGTACTCAAGTACTTAAAACCTAATGGCCGCACTCTTGAAGGGGGGTCCCGTCATTTTGACAAGGGCAGAAAATCATTCTGACAAGGGGGTACCCGTCATTCTGACAAGGGGTCCCATACTTCTGAGCCCACCCCTTCGCCGGGGGTGTCGAAAACTCCCTCGGCCTCCCTGAATTCTCGCACAATTCGCCTGATTAGTCTAGTTAGCGTGTAATGTACCAATATCAAAATATAAACAGACGGCAAGGACGCCTCTGGCCATCAGACAGAAGGGATCTGTGCGCGATGCATCAAGGCAGCCAAAACGCGTGTGCGGAAAACAAAAAGCCCAGGGCGACACGTGCCCTGGGCTGCGGATTCGTGGTGGGTCGTGAGGGGGTCGAACCCTCGACCTTGGGATTAAGAGTCCCCTGCTCTACCAACTGAGCTAACGACCCATATTCAGCTTTCAGATGGGGTGGGTGAAGGGGTTCGAACCCTCGACCTACGGAGCCACGGTCCGTCGCTCTTCCAACTGAGCTACACCCACCATTTGGCCCACCTCGTGAAGCGCTCGTTTATTATGACAAAGAATCAGACGGATGCAAGCACTTTCTTGAAGAACTTTTTCGAGAATCACATTCGAATGGCACCAATTTCGCAAAACACCAGGTCACACGCCCACTGCCTCAACACAGGACCTTCAAAAAGAGATTCCGGACCTACTTCTAGTCCTCCGCCGTGGCCAGGAACTCCCGCACGCGGGCGTCCGTGGGGTTGTCCATGACCTCCTCGGCAGGCCCCTCCTCCACAATCCGCCCGTCGAGGAGAAACGCCACGCGGTCCGAGACGTCACGAGCAAAGCCCATCTCGTGGGTCACGATGCCTATAGCCATGCCGTCGGCGGCAAGCTCACGGATGATGCGGCGCATGTCTGCCGTGAGCCTGGGGTCAAGCGCCGAGGTTGCCTCGTCGAAATAGAGCACCTTGGGGTGCATGGCAAGCGCTCGCGCAATCGCCACACGCTGCTGCTGGCCTCCTGAGAGCTGGTTGGGTACCTTCTCGGCATGCTCCGCAAGGCCCAAGCGCTCAAGGATCTGCTTGGCCTCTGCCTTGACCTTGTCGGGGTCTCTCCCCTGCACCGCTATGGGGGCGTCGCAGACGTTGCGCATAACGGTGAAGTGCGGAAAGAGGTTGTAGTTCTGGAACACGATGCCAAACTGCATGCGGGCCTTGGCGCTTGCCTCCTTGGAGTAGCTTGCCCGGCCGTTCTCGTCCTGCTCGGTCACGCGGAGGCTGCCGTAGTAGAGCTCGCCAGCGTCAAAGGTGTCGAGTAGCGTGAGGCACCGCAAGAGGGTCGACTTGCCGGCGCCGGAGGGGCCAATGACAGAGACGACCTCGCCACGCGCGATAGAGAGCGAGACGTCGTGGAGCACCTCTCGACCCGAGAAGGACTTGCGTGCGCCCTTCACATAGACGGCAGGCAGGCCCAGAATCTGCGAGACGGAGGCGTCGGGCACGGGAATCTGGTGACGAGACGCGCGGGCGTCGTGCTTCTCGGCGTTAGTCATGGTAGTAGTCCAGCTTCTTCTCGATGCGCCTCATGATGTACTCGATGATGAGGCAGGTAACCCAGTAGATAAGCGCGGCCACGGCGAAGGCAGCCATAGTGCGCTGGCTCGTGACAATGGCGCGCGCCTGCGTGAACATCTCGAGAACGCCCAGCGAGAAGGCCAGCGAGGTGTCCTTGACGAGCGTGACTACCTCGTTGCCCATGGCGGGGAGCACGCGCTTGATCACCTGCGGAAGCACGATGCGCTGGAAGGTCTGGCGGCTGGAGTAGCCAAGGACCTCGGCGGCCTCATACTGGCCACGCGGGATGGACTGGATGCCCGAGCGGTAAATCTCGGCGAAGTACGCCGCGTAGTTGATCACAAACGAGATGAGCACCGCAATCATGGGGAAGTCCGCACCGGTCTTGAGGCCAAACACGTAGTACGGCATGAAGGAGACGGCGAACATCTGAAGCATCAGGGGCGTGCCGCGCAGCAACGAAATGAAGAGCTGCATGAGCAGTGAGAGCGGCTTGAACTTGGAGAGCCGTCCCAGCGCCACCAGCATGCCCAGGGGGATAGACCCCACGAGCGTCACCGCAAAAATGATCATCGATATGCGATACCCCGAGAGGAGCATCCCCATCATCGTTCCAAAGTCCACCTTACCAGCTCCCTTGTCGCACCGTTGCGTGCGCTGTTGTTGTCGTGATTGCGCAGTTGCGCCTACGCCTTGGGCAGGCACCAGAGGTCGTAGGAGACGCCCTGGTCAGCGTACTTCTCGCAGAGCTCCTTGACAGTGCCCTCGGAGTCGAGCGCCTGGAGGTCAGCCTCGACAGTCTTGGCGAGCTGGGCGCCGTCGTCCGTCTTGGCAAAGCCAACGCCAAAGTGCTCGGAGTTGAGGTTCTCGTCGAGGATGCGGAACTCAGAGGTCTTGTCGCCAATGTTGAAGATGGCCACGGGATAGTCGATGGCGATGGCGTCCACCTGGCCGCTCTCGAGCATCATGAAGGCAGTGTTGTAGTTGTCGATGGTCTGGAGGTTGCCAAAGCTCTTGCCAAGCTCCTCCTGCGAGCCACCCTCCGAGAGTACGTCAAGCGCCGCGGAGTCCGCCTGGGTGATGACGTTCTTGCCAGCAAGGTCCGAGAGCTGCTGCACGTCGGAGGAAGCGGGCACAACGACAACCTGACGGTTCTCCATGTAGGGGTCGGTGAAGGCGTAGCCGTCTTCGCGGCCCTCGATGGTGAAGCCGTTCCAGATGCAGGTGATCTGGCCGGAGTTGAGCAGCGTGTCCTTGGCGTCCCAGGAGATGGGCGTGGGCACGAGCTTCCAGCCCTCGCGGTCGCAGACGGCCTGGGCGAGGTCGATGTCGAAGCCGGTGTAGGAACCGTCGTCACCCACGTAGCCGTAGGGCGGGAAGTCCTGGTCAAAGCCCAGAACAAAGTTGCCATCAAAAGAGGACGTGGAGGCCGAGGAGGAGCCGGCCGAGCTGGAGGTGGCTCCGGAGTTGCCGGCGGTTGCGGAAGAGCCGCAGGCGGCAAGGCCAAGGGCACCCGTGATTCCCAGAGCGGCGGTGATGAACTGGCGGCGGTTGAGCGTGGCGTTGGACATGGTTACTCCCATCTGCGGTGTGTGACGCGAGAAGTGACGTTTGACGCTTTAGTACGATGGAGTACAGGTGTACAGAATAGCCACGACATGGCCCACGTTCAACACTTTCAGCTGCCGTGCATTCTTTGCTTAACAATCGAGTGCGCGACCGCTGACGCTATTGAGAAAAACCGGACAGAATTTCTGACCACCGCTCAAGAAATGTCGATATTCTTCTCTATTGCGCATGAGGAGGTCGCCACGCGCCGGGCGAGGCAGACAGACTTCCGGTTGGCAGCAGTTTTGGTAAGACTCTTTATATGCCATCAGCGCGATAGCGATTCTCTGACCTGCGGTTTATCAGACTTCGAATCTGTTTGTACTTGGGGTACCCCCGAAATGCAGTTGCCCAACCGTCGATTCCTGCCAGGGCGGGTCTGGCGAGCGTCCAGCCGCCGCCAAATAAGATCGACCAGAATCGCGCGCTGGCGCTGTCGGGCAGTTTCCGGACGGAATTTCCCCCGAGCAAACCCCGAAGCGTCAGGTTTTATCCCGACAGCGACGATGGGGTTGAACGCAAGGGGACAGCGCTTCGATGACATCTGACCCACCGAGAAAAGAGGCTATGGTAGAGGCCAAACGAGGCAGTCGGACCAGGAGGAACGCATGAATAGCACGGCCCAGGGACTAGGCGAGAATGGCGCATGCCTTGACGAGGTTCGCAGGGCACTCGAACCAGAGCCCTCGCTTCTTGAGCGTGTGACCGGGGACGAGCAGGTCTGGCAAGGCAAGATCTTCTCCGTGGACCACCTCGAGGTAGAACTCGCGGACGGCTCGCATGCGTGGCGCGAGGTCGTGCACCACCACGGCGGCGCGGGAGTCGTTGCCATACAAGGCGGCAAGGTGTGCCTGGTGCGTCAGTACCGGGTGGTCCTCGGCCGCGTGACGCTCGAGATTCCGGCGGGAAAGCTTGAGGCAGACGAGCGAGGCGAGAGCTGCGCCGCACGAGAGCTTCTCGAGGAGACTGGCCTTCGTGCCGAGAAGCTCATACACCTGGCAACGGTGCTGGGGTCTCCCGGCTTCACGGATGAGCACACCGAGGTGTTTCTCGCCCAGGGACTCTCGCAGGGCACGGCCCGCCCTGACGAGGGCGAGGTCGTACGCACGGTTTGGATCCCGTTGGACGAGGTCATGCACGCAATCTCTGCCGGACTCATCCAAGACGGGAAGACCGTCGCGGGGGTTCTTGCCGCGCGAGCGCTTCTCGGCGATGAGCCAGCGGGCGACTTGCGCTAGAATGTCAGAGCCACACAGGCAACGCTCCCTTAACTCAGCTGGATAGAGTAGCGGACTTCTAATCCGAATGTCGAGGGTTCGAATCCCCCAGGGAGCACCAGAAAAGACAAGCCCAGAGCACGAAAAGTGCCCTGGGCTTTTTTCTTTGAAGCGCCGTGACGGCCCCACCGCAGGAGTGCCGAGAAGCTCTCCCCTACTTCACGCCAGCCAAGTCGCCGCGGTTGAGCGCCTCCTCGTAGAGGTGCTTGAAGACCACGCTGCCATGCAGGCCGTCATGCTCGAACTCGTTGGTCACCCAAGCATGGCTCGCGCCCACGCGAGAAAGCGTATCCAGCTGAAGGCCCGAGTCCACATAGGCATCGTCGAAGTAGACGGCCGCCTGGAGCGGAACCTCGTTTCTTGCCAGCTGGTCCTGGTCGTAGAGGTGGCCAAACTCGGTATCTGCCATGAGGATGTCCATCGCAGGGGCAAACGGCTTGAGCGACGGGTCCTCCTTGAACATCCAGGGGAACATCGCCTCGGCGTAGACCATGAGAGGACGCGCGCCTTCGGAGAACTCCGGCCTCGCTGCCGCCTCGCGCGCGGCCGCCCACCCAATGGGCTCGTCAAGCGTGCCGTCCGCGTAGATGAACTCCTGAAGCGTCCAATAGAGCGGGCTTGCGTACGAGGAGGTCATTGACTGCACCTGGTCGAGGAAGCCGCCAAAGAGACGCACATGGGAGGCGTCTCCGCCCACCGCAGCAAGAGCATCGTCACAGGAGCCGTCGCCATCGGCAAAGGCAACGTCAAAGAGGGCGTGCAAGCGCTCCGGCGCGGGCTTCATGCCAAGGCCGCCACCCACCAGCTGCAGACGCCTCACCGAGAAAGGCGAGCCATCAGGCAGGGTCACGTCGCCTGCCGCAAGACGGTCAGCCACGAGCGACACGCGCTTCTCGTCCTGCGGGTAACGCTCGTAGTAGGCGCGGGTCTTGGCGGCCATGCGCGGGAACGTGTGCGCATAGACCTCGGCGGCGCTTGCCGGCACATGGGGGATGCCGCCGCAGGTAAAGCTCGCGGCAACTCCCCCCGGGAAGGCGGAGAGATTTGCCAGGGTGAGAAATCCACCGTAGCTTTGGCCCAGCGTCACCCACTTGCGACCGCCAAACTCCGTAAGCCGCAAGTACTCGAAATCCCTGATGATTGAGTCCGCAAGGAATCGCTTGAGGTATTCCGCCTGGCGACGCGCCGGGTCCGCGCCCTGCGCGGCAGCCTCGGCCCCCACGGCGGCAATGCGCGCACCGTCAACGCGAGAGGAGCGACCGCAGCCGCGCTGGTCGGGCAAGACCACGCGAAAGTGGCGCAGCGCCTCCTCGATCCACCCGTCGCTCTGGGGCGAGAGCGGACGCGGGCACGCGCCGCCGGGGCCACCCTGGAAAAACACAATAAGTGGCAGGTCACGGCCAACGTTCTCTGGCGAGCAGAGCACGCGGTAGAAGAGCTTGATGCTCTTGCCGACAAAGGCAGAGTCTGGCCTCTCGGCGGCACCCTCCATGGCGAGGGCGGAAGGCTCATCCTGCTCCGCGCCGGCAAGGGCTGCGGGGCTGGTGCCCCGCCAGTCTAGCGGCACGTCGATGGAGTGGTCCTCGGCGTAGATACCGGGAAGGTAGCAGCTGGAAAGCAGTGGCATGGCACTCCCCCGCCCTAGAGCAGGTACTCTGCGATCTGGACGGCGTTGGTGGCGGCACCCTTGCGGATCTGGTCGCCGCAGCACCAGAACGTGAGCGAGTTGACACCATCCGGGGCCGAGAGGTCGCGGCGAATGCGGCCCACGTATACGAGGTCCTGGTCAGAGGTGTCAAGCGGCATGGGGTAGCGCAGGTTGGCCGGGTCGTCCACAACCCTGACGCCGGGCGCAGCGGCAAGCGCCTCGCGCGCCTCGTCGGGCGAGATGGGACGGTCGAACTCGGCCGTGATGGACTCGGAGTGAGAGCGCATGACGGGGACGCGTACGCAGGTGCAGTTCACGCGGACCTCGGGAAGGTGCATGATCTTGCGACCCTCGTTCTGCATCTTCCACTCCTCCGAGGTGTAGCCCTCGTCCTTGAAGGAGCCAATCTGCGGAATGAGGTTGGCGGCCAGCTGGTAGGCAAACGGGCTGGTGTCGCCCATCTCGCCGCCGTTGGCAACGACCCTCATCTCTCGCTGGAGCTCGGTGAGTCCGGGCATGCCTGCGCCAGAGGCAGCCTGGTAGGTCGAGACAATCAGGCGGCGCAGGCCGGCGAGCTTGTGGAGCGGCCAGGTGGGAACGAGCCCGATGATCGTGGCGCAATTGGGGTTCGCGATGATGTTGCGCGGGTGGTTGGCGATGTCTGCCGCGTTGATCTCGGGGATGACCAGCGGCACGTCGGGCTCCAGGCGGAAGGCGTGAGAGTTGTCCACGCACACGGCGCCGCGCTTTGCCGCCTCGGGGAGCAGCGCCTTTGCGGTTGCGTCGCCGGCAGCGCCCAGGACGATGTCTGCGCCCTCGAAGGCCTCCGGCGTGGCCTCGACCACGGGTACGTTCTCGCCGTTAAAGGAGACGGTCTTGCCAACGGAGCGGGCGCTCGCCAGCGGCACGAGCTTGCCCACGGGGAAGTTCCTCTCCTCGAGGCACTGAATCATCTGCGTACCAACGACGCCCGTGGCGCCGAGAATGGCGACGGTCTTGCCTGCCATGGTATTGGTTTCCTCTCTCTATGCCCGTGCGGGCGGGTGTTAGGGAAGCTAGGCCTTCTCGGCCGAGACCATCTCGTTGCGAACAAAGCGCTCGTAGATGACCTTGATTGCGCAATCGAAGTCGGTGTTGTCAACACCCACGATGATGGAGATCTCCTCCGAGCTCTGGGTAATCATGCGAATGTTGATGCCAGCGTCACCCAGTGCGCCAAAGATCTTGCCCGAGGTGCCGGAGCGCCTGGACATGTTGCGACCAACGACGGATATGAGGGCCAGCTTGTCCACCATCACGATGTCGTCGGGCTTAATCTCGCGACGGATGTCGTTGACGATCGAGTAGATCTTGTCCTTGACATCGGCCGCGGCCACCACGACGCCAAATGAGTCGACGCCCGTGGGGATGTGCTCGATGGAGACGCCATAGCGCTCGAAGATCGAGAGCGCACGAGAGATGACGCCAACCTCGTTGGACATGTGGGCCTTCTTGACGTGCACGGCCATGAAGTCCTTGCGACCGGCAATGCCCGTGATGAGGTGCTCGTCTGCGCCGGCCTCGGCGGTCTCGCGGATTGTGGTGCCCGCGTCCTGGGGCCGGTTGGTGTTCATGATCTTGATGGGGATGTTGACCTCGCGCACCGGGAAGATGGCCTCCTCCTGGAGCACCGAGGCACCCATGTAGGAGAGCTCGCGCATCTCATCAAAGGTGATGCGGCGGATGGAACGGGGGTTCTCGACGATCCTGGGGTCAGCAGAGAGGAAGCCCGAGACGTCCGTCCAGTTCTCGTAGACGTCGGCGTCAAGGCAGCGCGCCGCGATGGCGCCCGTGATGTCGCCGCCGCCGCGCTGGAAAAGCTTGATGGCTCCGTCGACGGTGGCTCCGTAGAAGCCGGGGAGCACAAAGGCGCCATTCCTGTGCGCAAAGTCCTTAAGACGCGCGGCGGTGCGCTCCATGTCCACGTTCCCGTCGTGGTGGAATACGATCACGTCAGCAGCGTCCACAAAGGGAAGGCCAAGGTACTCGGCCATGATGTTGGCGGTGAACCACTCGCCTCGCGAGACCACGTACTCGGGCGAGTGCTTCTTGATGTTGGCGGCGAAGGTCTCGAACTTCTCGGCCACGGGCCACTTGACGCCCAGCTCGTCCGCAATGTCGACAAAGCGCTGCTCAATGTCGGCGAGAAGCGAGGTGCAGTCCACGTGGTACTCGATGTGCGCGTTCACCAGAAGGAGGAGGTCCGTGATTTTGTTGTCCCCCGAGAAGCGCTTGCCCACGGCAGAGACCACCACAAAGCGGCGGTCGGGGTCTGCCTCGACGATGGACTTGACCTTGCGGAACTGGTCAGCGGTAGCGACGCTGGAGCCCCCGAACTTGCAGATCTTGATCATGTGATCCTCTCCTAGCTGTTCGCGGACACGGCCGCCATGAATGTGGTTGGGTCAGACTTCAGGGCATCGTCGAGAAGGGCGCGCGCCTGAGTTGCGGTGAGGTCGTCCACGATGACGGCACCGGGCTCGTAGAACGTGGCGCCAGGGATGGTGGCCTCGGTGCGGAAGACGTAGGGCCCATGGAGCATAGCGGGGTCGTACGTGAGGCCGCGCGAGAAGTCATAGGTGGGGCGCCTGCCTGCCACGCAGTCGAGAATGTCCTGGACGATGGCATTGCCCGTAGGAAGGCTTCCCGCGCCCTGGCCGTAGAACTTGAGCTCGCCAATGGAGGGCGCGTCGAGCGTCACGAGGTTGAAGTTGGTGGGCACGTTGGCCTCGAGCGTCGAGGTGCTCACGGCCACCGGCTCGACCGAGACGGCGTAGCGACCGTCCGCCTGGACGCCGCGGCCAATAAGCTTGACCGTGAGTCCGCGGCTACCAAAGAGGCTGAGGTCGTACTTGGTGAGGTTCCTGATGCCCGAGACGGGAAGATCCTGGGTGCAGGCGACATCAAACGCCACGGATGCCGAGATGATGGTCTTGTTGCGCACGTCGATGCCATCGATGTCGGCGGTGGGGTCCCTCTCGGCAAAGCCCAGCTCCTGGGCCTTGCTCAGGACCTCGGCAAAGTCCGCGCCGTCCTTGAGCATGGAGTAGACAATGTAGTTGGTGGTCCCGTTCATGATGCCCGAGAAGGACTGGACGTCCTCGATGCGGCGCACCTTCTCAATGCTCGCGATCCAGGGGATGCCGCCGCCCACCGACGCCTCGATGAGAAGGCCAACACCTGCCTTTGAGGCGGCCTCGGCGAACTCGGCGAAGTGGGCCGCAACAACGGCCTTGTTCGACGTCACCACGTGCTTTCCGGCATTGAGTGCCTGCAGGATGAAGGTGTGGGCGGGCTCGATGCCGCCCATGCACTCTACCACGAGCTCGATGGCAGGGTCATCGACAATGTCCTGATAGTTGGGGGTCATGCGCGGGTCGGTGAGACGGTCGGGCAGCTCGAGAATGCGGGCGACCTCGACCTCGGGCACGCGCTCCTCGATGATCTGCGCAACGCCACGGCCAACGGTGCCGTATCCCAGGATGGCTATCTTCATCGGCTTCCAATCTCTTTCAACTGTGTGTCGGCGCTTGCCGTGCGACGCACTGCCATGCACGGTACCAGCTATCATACGTGCTGGACACGATACAAGGCCTAACGACGCAAGGAGCCGACCGTGGAAACGTTCTACCACAGCACCCGTTCGCGCGGGGAATTGGTAACAAGCAAGCAAGCAATTCTCGCCGGCCTAGCGCCTGACGGAGGCCTCTACGTCTCCGACGCGCTTGGTGCGGAAAAGCTCGATCTTGCCCAGGTGTGCGTCAGCAGCTTCACCCAGACTGCCGAGTGTGTGCTTGGGACGCTCCTGCCCGACTACACTGCCGAGGAGCTTGCCGGCTGCGTGCGCGCGGCCTACGGCGCCCAGTGGGACACCCCGGCCATTTGCCCCGTCACGCCTTTGGGCACCGACTGGCTCCTCGAGCTCTTCCATGGCCCCACCTGCGCCTTCAAGGACGTTGCCCTGCAGATGCTGCCGCAGCTCATGGGCGTTGCGCGCGAGGGCGACGGCCATGACGTGATGATTGTGACGGCCACCTCAGGCGACACCGGCAAGGCAGCGCTCGATGGCTTCTCGGGCGTGCCCCACACGGGCGTCTGCGTCTTCTATCCCTGGGGCAAGGTCTCTGACATCCAGCGCCTCCAGATGGTCACGCAGATTGGTGGCAACGTTGCCGTATGCGCCATCCGCGGCAACTTCGACGACGCGCAGTCCGAGGTCAAGCGCATCTTCTCGGACCGCAGCCTCGCGGAGCGCCTCTCTGCGCGCAACGTGGTGCTCTCGAGCGCCAACTCCATCAACGTTGGTCGCCTTGCGCCGCAGGTAACGTACTACTTCGACTCGTACGCGCAGCTCGTTCGCGCTGGCGCCATTGCGCAGGGCGACAAGGTTACCTACGTTGTCCCCACGGGCAACTTTGGCGACGTCTTGGCCGGTTACTACGCCAAGCGCATGGGGCTGCCCGTGCGCAGGCTGGTCGTGGCCTCGAACGCCAACGACGTCCTCACGGACTTCCTCACCACGGGCACGTACGACAAGCGCCGACCGTTTGTGAAGACCATCTCGCCTTCCATGGACATCCTGGTTTCCTCCAACCTGGAGCGCCTGCTTTACTTTGCCTCCAACGGCGATGTAGAGCTTGTCTCGTCCCTCATGGCAGATCTCGCCGAGAAGGGCGCCTACACCGTGCCGCCGGCACTTCTCGCTAGCATCCAAGAGACCTTTGGCTGCGGCCGCGCGGACGACGAGATGGCCCGCGAGACAATCCGCACCACCTGGGAGGAGAGCCACAAACTCATCGACCCGCACACTGCCGTGGCAAAGCACGTCATGGACGCGCTGCCCCAGGACGGCTCGACGCGGGTGTGCCTCTCCACGGCAAGCCCCTACAAGTTCCCGGCAGACGTGCTGGGGGCGCTTGGCGTTGACGCCTCGGGCATGAACGGCTTTGCGAGCATGGACTCGCTCGAGCACATCACCGGCACCACGGCGCCTGTGCAGCTCTCGAGCCTGCGCGATGCCGAGAGCCTTCACGACGACGTGTGCGACCGGGACAAGATGGGCGCCTTCGTGGAGTCCGCGTGCGCAAGGATCTTCCTGTGAGCGCGGCCGAGAAGGAGCAGGCCGCCGCAGCCGGCACCGTGCGCGTGAGCGTGCCAGCGACCTCGGCAAACCTGGGCGTGGGCTTTGACGTGCTGGGGCTTGCGCTTGACCTCTCTGCCGAGTTCACCTTCGAGCCCGCAGACGCACTGAAGATCGACGGTTGCGCGCCGGAGCTTGCGGGCGAGGACAACCTTGTGTGGACCTCCTACCTCTGCGGCTGCAGGGAGTTTGGCCTTGAGGCGCAGCCCCTCCACATTACAGAGTCCTGCACCATTCCCGCGTCCGGCGGGCTTGGCTCCAGCTCCACATGCGTGGTTGCGGGCATTGCGGCAGCTCAAGCGCTTGCGGGCCTGTCGCTCGACCGCGAGCGCACGCTTTCTCTCGCCACCGCCATCGAGGGTCACCCCGACAACGTTGCCCCCGCCGTGATGGGCGGGCTCGTGAGCTCCTACGTCGAGGGGCCAACGACGGTCACCACGCGCTGGGTTGTTGCCGACAACCTGCGCTTTGTCTGCATGGCTCCCCCCTACCGCGTTCTCACGCGCGACGCGCGGCGAGCGCTGCCCGCCATGGTCCCCACCAGCACCGTCTCCTGGCAGGTGGGTCGCTGCCTTGCCATGGTGAGCGCCATGGCCAAGGGTGACCCCGACGCCATTCGCGCCTGCTGCCACGACCGCATCCACGAGCCGTACCGTGCGCCGCTCATCCCCGACTACCAGATGCTGCACGACGTGGCGCATGAGAACGGCGCATGTACGTTTCTCATCTCGGGCTCGGGTGCCACGATGATGGCGATTGCCGACGGCGACGAGCGCGCGGCAAGCGTTGCTCGCGCGGTGAGCGAGGCCATGCCAACGCTTTGGGTTCGCACGCTGCGCGCGAGCGAGCACGGCACAATGGTGCGCGTCACGCAGTGAGACAAAGGAAGTTTCCTTTTTCTCGTCGACTTTGCCTCATCGTTGGAAGTCGCCGGAAGGCTACTTTTGGCGCAGATTGCAACAATACGGCCCTTCCGGCGACAAAACGGCGCCGGAGGGGCATTCTCGTCACTCTGGTTGGAAAAAATCGAGTCTCGGCGAGGATTTGACGCCTTAGCAGCGACTTTATACGTGATGGATGCTGAAACGTGCCTCCGGGCGTCACTGCGCCGGGAACGTCACCGTAATCTGCGTCCCCTTACCAAGCACGCTCTTGAGGTCGATTGTCGCGTCGTGGAAGGCGGCAGCGTGCTTCACGATGGCAAGCCCCAGGCCGGTGCCGCCCTTCTCGCGGCTGCGACCCTTGTCAACGCGATAAAAGCGCTCGAAGACCTTAGCCTGGTCCTCCTGCGGAATGCCTATGCCCGTGTCGCTCACACGCACGCAGGGCCGGCCGTTTTGCGGCAGCACCCACACAAAGACACTCCCTCCGCGACGGTTGTACCTAATGGCATTGGAAACAAGGTTGCCAATCATTTCGTCAAGCAAGCGCGCGTTTCCCCGAATGGTGGTGGAGACGCCATCCAGCTTGAGCTTCACGCCCGCGTCGCGAGCGCGCTGCTCGTAGCGCTGGCAGACGTCGGAGGCAACGGAGAGCAGGTCGATGGGCTCAACGCTGCCAAAGAGCTGCCGGTCCTGGGAGCGCTCCGTCTCATCCAACTTGGATAGTGTGAGAATGTCGCTTACCAGGGCCGAGAGACGCTGCGCATCATCGTAGATGCGGCTCGCAAAGTTTGGAATGTCCTCCGGACGCACGATGCCGTCACGGATGAGCTCGGAGGCGCCGGAGATGGCGGCGATGGGAGTCTTAAGCTCGTGCGTGACGTTGGCGGTGAACTCGCGGCGCATGTCGTCGGCGCTCTGGACCTGGTCCATGCGCTCGACAAGGTCATGGTGCTGTTCGTTAAGGCGCGAGACCAAAGGCTCAAGCTCCACGTAGGGGGCCTGCGCGTTCTCTGCCTCGGGGTCAATCTCAAGAATGGGCTGCACCAGCCGGTTGGCAATGATGCGCGAGATAAACCACGCGACCACAACCAGGCATCCAACGACGATGACCATGATGAACAGGTCCTGGCTCACGATGCGCCCGACGCTGCTCCTGTCAAGGCCCAGACGCAAGACATCGCCCGAGGGCAGGAGCCTTGCGTGATAGAAGCTCACGTACCCCAGCGTGTCAGAGTCGCGGTCAGACTCCCCTTCGCCACTCCGGAGGGCATCGGCTATCTCTGGGCGATCGGCGTGGTTCTCGAGCGTGGCGGCATCCACCCGGGAGTCATAGAGCACGGTGCCATCAGGCGCCACTAACGTCGCTCGCTCTTCGCCAAAGTCTATGGAGGAGAGAAGGCCGATCTCCTCCCCGGCAGTGCCTCCGTCGTCGATTGCCGTGGCAAGGGTGTCGCACTCGCGCGCGAGCATCCCCTTGGCGTCGTTCAATACGGATGACTGGTAAAACAGCGAGAGCGCAAGGAGCAGCACGACCGCCACGACCGAGCACGAGACGGCAAACGACACAAATACGCTCCTGCGGAGCGAATGGGTTCCGCTCACGCCTCCCTCGGTCCTTTCCACCACCAGCCTCGCCTACCCGCGCATGCGGTAGCCAACACCGCGAACGGTCTCGATGAGGTCGGAAGAGTCACCGAGCTTGGCACGAATCTGCTGCACATGCACGTCAACGGTGCGGGAGCCTCCATCAAAGTCCCAACCCCAGACGCGCTGGAGCAGGGTCTCGCGCGAGAAGACCACACCAGGGCTCCTCATGAGGAACTCGAGCAGGTCGAACTCGCGCATGGTAAGGGATAGGGGCTCGCCGTCGATGGTTGCCTCGCGGCGGTCTGGCCAGAGCGTGAGGTTCTCGACGGAGAGGGCCTTGCGCTCTGGCATGCTGTCGGATGACCTGCCAGCACGCCTGAGAAGTGCACGGGTGCGGCTTACCAGCTCCATCATGCCAAAGGGCTTCGAGAGGTAGTCATCGGCACCGCCGTCGAGAGCGCGTACCTTGTCGAGCTCGGAGTCCTTAGCCGTAAGCATCATCACGGGAACGCGCGTGATACCCGGGGTGTGGCGAATGCGTGCCAGGATGTCTAGACCGTCCGCGTCAGGAAGCATGATGTCGAGAAGAACGGCGTCGGGCCTCCTCTCGGCGCACAGGCGCCTGAACTCGGAATCGTCATCGCACCCAACCGCATCGAGCCCCGCCTGGCGCAGCGCGTAGACCGTGAGCTCGCGAATGCTCTTGTCGTCCTCGACGTAGTACACCACGCCCGAGGCTGGTGCTGTCTTCTCTGGCATCGCCTAAACCCATCCCTTCTCTTGCGCTGTCAAACTGAAAGCCTAGTCGTCGGTCGGGATGGGATCGACGCCCTTCTCGGTCACATGCTCGCCAGTCACGCGGAAGATGGCCCAGGAGGCAATGCGCTTGGCAAGGTCACCAATACGCTCGAAGTACTTGGCCACCATAAGGACCTCGGGGAGGTAGCGGGCAGAGGACTTACCCTCGCGAATCTGCACCACGAGCTTGTCCGTCACGTCGCCATAGATGAGGTTAACAGCGGCGTCGTCCTGGATGACCTCCTGCGCAGCAGCAACGTCGGAGTTGCAGAAGGCGTCGATGGCCTTCTCGACCATCTTTGCCGTGGCGTCGGCCATCTCTGTGAACTCGCCCGCAACCTTGGACGTGGCCTTCTCGGGGACCTCGGCCACAAGGAAGGCGGCGTCACGCGTCATGCCGTCGATGTGTGAGAGATCCGAGACAATCCGGAAGGAACCAGTGACAAAACGCATGTCATCACCAATGAGCGGCTGCTGGAGGAGAAGCACGTCAAGGCAGGAGGACTCGATGGAGGTGCGCAGACGATCCTCGGCCTTGCGCCCGCGGGCGAGGCCCTCTTGGGCGCCCTTGTCGCCGGTGGCGGCGAGACCAGCGGCGCGGATATCGGACGCGCACTTGTCCTTGAAGCGAACGAGCAGCTCCTCGATGTCCTTGAGCTGAGCGGTGAGCTTGGAGCGGGTCTGGATGGTCATTAGCTGAACCTCCCTGAGAGGTATTCCTGCGTACGAGTCTCACGTGGGTTAGAGAAGAGCTCTACCGTTGGGGCCTCCTCGATGAGTTGTCCCAGGTAGAAGAAGGCGGTCTTATCCGCCACGCGCGTTGCCTGCTGCATATTATGAGTCACAACAACCACAGTGTGGTCGTGGGAGAGCTCCACCATGAGCTCCTCCACCATCGAGGTTGAGATGGGGTCAAGGGCGCTCGTGGGCTCGTCCATGAGCAGGACGTCCGGGCTTGTCGCCAGGGCGCGCGCAATGCAAAGGCGCTGCTGCTGGCCGCCCGAGAGGCCAAGGCCGCTCTGGTTGAGCTTGTCCTTGACCTCGTCCCAAAGGGCCGCCCGGGTAAGGCAGCGTTCCACGATCTGATCACCCTCGTCGCGCGAGAGACGCTTCATGCGCGATGGCCCGTAGAGGATATTCTCGCGGATGCTCATGGGGAACGGATTAGGATGCTGGAACACCATGCCAACGTGCACGCGCAGAGCGTTGGCGTCGGTCTTGAAGATGTCCTGGCCCTTGAACTCCACAACTCCCTCGGTCTGCACACCCTCGACAAAGTCGCACATGCGGTTGAAGGTGCGCAGCAGGGTCGACTTGCCGCAGCCAGAGGGACCAATGAAGGCCGTAGCGCGGTGCTCTGGAATGTCCAGTGAGATGTCCTTGAGCGCTTGGAAATCCGTGTACCAAAGATTGAAGTGCTTCACGGAGATGACGGGGGACACGTCCGCCACGCTCCTGTGCTGCGTTTGCGTGAACTCTTTCTCCATCATCAGCTCCATTAACCAAAGCGTCCGGACAGGTAGTCGGCAAGCCGCTGGTCATTGGGCGCCGAGAAAATCTGCTTGGTCGTCCCCGTCTCGACCATGTTGCCCACGTAGAAGAAGGCAGTTCGGTCTGAGACGCGCGTGGCCTGCTCCATGTTGTGCGTCACGATGATGCAGCAGATGCCCGTCGAGGCGATGGACCTGATGGTCTCCTCGATGGAATAGGTGGAGATGGGGTCAAGCGCCGAGCAGGGCTCGTCGAAGAGGACGACGTCGGGCTTCATGGCAAGCGTGCGCGCAATGCACAGGCGCTGCTGCTGGCCGCCGGAGAGGCCAAAGCCGCTCTGGTTGAGCTTGTCCTTGACCTCGTCCCAGAGGGCTGCCTGGCGCAGCGACGTCTCCACGAGCTCGTCCGCCTCTGCACGGTTCTTTATGCGGCCGTGGCGCTTGGGCGCAAAGAGGATGTTCTCGCGGATGGACTTCCTGAACGGCGTGGGCTGCTGGAACACCATTCCGATGGACTTGCGCAGCTCAAAGAGGTTCTCGTCGGGCGTGTTCACGTCATGGTCGTGGTAGTGGATCCCGCCCTCGACCACGCAGCGGGGAATCTCTCGGTTCATGAGGTTCAGGCAGCGCAGGTACGTGGACTTGCCGCAGCCCGAGGGCCCAATGAGCGCCGTGACCGTGCCGGCGTCAAAGGAGAGCGACGTTGGGCGCAGGGCCTCATGCGTGTAGTCGTACTTGACCGTGACGTCTTTGGTGTAGAGGAGTGCGCTACCCTCGCCCGAAGTGGGTGTCATTTTCTCGTCCTCCATCATTCGCTCGTCATCTTCTTGGCAAGCGCCTTGCCCAGGACGCGCGCAAGGATGTTGAAGAGCAGCACGCAGATGATAAGGACGGCTGCGGTGCCCCACACGATCTCGTCGTTGCCGGGGGTAGGCTCCATCTTGAGCTTCCAGATGTGGACGGCCAGGGTCTCGGCAGGCCTGAAGATGTTCCAGGGGTTACGCGGGCTCGAGAGGTTCGCGCTTGCGAAATTGATGTTCACAGCGGCGGAGCCGGAGGTGAAGATCAGTGCAGCTGCCTCACCAAACACGCGGCCGGCGGAAATCACGATGCCCGTGACAATGGCAGGCATGGCAGCCGGAAGCAGCACGTGACGCGTGGTCTCCCAGCGGGTGAGGCCCATGGCAAGCGCAGCGTCACGCTGCGAGCGCGGAACGTCCTGCAGTGCCTGCTGGATCACGCGGACAAGGATGGGGATGTTGAACATGGTGAGGGCCATGGCACCCGCGATGATCGAGATGCCCCAGCCAAGCGTAACCACAAAGAAGAGCGAGCCGAACATGCCCACGACGATGGAGGGAAGGCTCGAGAGGGTCTCGATGGCCGTGCTCGCCGCCTTGGTCACCCAGTTGTCAGGCGCATACTCCACAAGGAATATGGCCGCACCAAGCGAGATGGGCACGCTGATGAGCAGCGTGACAATAAGCATGTAGAACGAGTCGAAAATCTCCGATGAGATGCCCGGGTTCTCGTCTGCCAAAGGCAACGTGGTGAGGAAGCCAGGCGACAACGCCTTGCCCAAGCCCTTGACAAGGATGAATGCCACGATGGAGGCCAGGAGGAGAAGGACGAAGGCAACGATAACGGTAAGGATGCCCGTTGCCACGCGATCCTGCCTATCAATCCTCTTGACGTGATCGTCGAGGTCGACGCCGAGGTCGTTGCCGCCCTGCTTTGCGGTAGTTTCGCTAGCCACGGTTCTTCGCCCCCTTTGCGCCAATGAGGTGGATGATCAGGATAAAGACGAGAGACATTGCCATGAGCAGCAGGCCCAGCGCCCAGAGCGCGTGGTACTGGACGGAGCCGGTGGTTGCGTTCGAGAAGCCCGAGGTGAGAGCCGTGGTGAGCGTTGCCGCAGGAGAAAGGAGACCGGCGGGCATGACCTTCTCGACGCCGCCGATGACCATCTGGACGGCAAGCGCCTCGCCAAACGCACGCGTCATGCCGAGGATGACGGCAGTCATGAGGGAGGGCATGGCGCTCTTGAGCACCACGTGCCAGACCGTCTGCCAGCGAGTGCAGCCCAGGGCATAGGAGCCTTCGCGGTACTCGTTGGGGACGGCCGCCAGGCCATCGATGGAGAGCGTGGTAACCGTTGGGAGAATCATCACGGCAAGCACAATGCCGCCGGAAAGGATGCCCGCGCCGGTTCCCGCTTCCTCGCCAAAGATCGCACGCATCGCCGCGTTGACCACCGTAAGGCCGATGAGGCCGTAGACAACCGACGGAATGCCCATCAGGAGCTCGACCAGAGGCTGGAAGATTCGACGACCAAAGCCTGGCTGGACCTCGACGACAAAGATGGCACTACCGAGCGCGATGGGCAGCGTGAAGAGCGTTGCCAGGAGCATGACGCCAAAGGAAGTCACGATCAGCGGGAGCGCTCCATAGACGCCATCGGAGGGGACCCAGCTGGTGCCCGAGATGAACGAGAAGAAGTTGATGCCGTCCACGAAGAAGGCGGATAGGCCCTGCTGGGCGACCATGAAGATGAGCGTGATAACGACGAGGGCAACGAGGAGCACACACGCGCCGGTGAGGATGAGTCCCACCCCCTCGAGCTGCTTCTTCGGCATGAGGCGTTTAGCCATGTGTAGCCTTTCTACCTGTACAGACAAGGGGCATCCGCACCCAAGCACGGACGCCCCACGGTTTTGCTCGGAAGTTACGCGTTGGTGATGGTGCCCGACGCGTCCTTCTTGACCTTCATGTCGTTGGCGGGGATGAAGCCCTGCCCCTCGACCATGCTGCCCTGGACCTCGTCGGACATCATGTAGTCGATGAAGGCCTGGGTGACCTCGTCGGCGTCCTTGGTGTACATGTGCTCGTACGCCCAGATCTTGAAGGAGCCGTTGCAGACGTTCTCTGCCTTGGCCTCGACGCCGTCGACCTTCAGAGCCTTGAACTTGGTGTCGTCGAAGTAGGAGAAGGCCAGGTAGGAGATGGCACCCTCGGTCTGCTGGATCTTCTCGACAACGGTGCCCGAGGAGTCCTCCTCGGCAACGGGGGCAAAGTCGGCGGGAGCGGACTCGCCACCGAGGACGGCAGCTTCGAAGGTGGCACGGGTGCCGGAGCCAGCCTTGCGCTCGATGACCTGAATCTTGCCAGCGGTGCCGCCGACCTCGGACCAGTCGGTGATCTGGCCGGTGAAGATGCCCTTGAGCTGGTCGGTGGTGAGGTCGTCGACGTCGACGTTGGAGTTCACGATGGGGCCCATGCCAACCACGCACACGGTGTTGTCGTTAAGGGCAGCGACATCGAAGGCGTCGAGCTTCTCCTCGGCAAAGACGTCCGAGCGGCCAATCTGCGCCTTGCCGTCACGAACGTCGGAGAGACCCTGGCCAGAGCCGCCACCGGTGATGGCGATGGTCACGTCGGGGTTCTCGTCCTCAAACTTCTTGGCGGCAGCCTCGACCAGCGGCTGGAACGAGGTGGCGCCGGAGCAGTTCACAGTGCCGGAGAGGGCCTTGGCGCTGGAGTCGGAGCTTGCGGAGGAGTCAGAGCTCGTGTCAGAGCTGCTGGAGCCACCGCAGCCGACGAGGCCCAGGCCAGCAAGGGCGACGGCGGTGCCGCCTGCAAGCGAGATGAAAGAACGACGAGAGAGACTATCGGACATCTTTCTCCTTCCAGAGGGTGTGACCGCGCCGTCCCATTCCCCCGGCGGGCCTTGTCAACTTGCATGCTATGGGTTGGTCTGGCTCTCCCCTGCCTCGTTGACAATGCATTACGACACCCTGACCGCACATTACATTTGCCTTACATTTGGTGTGAGCATTTGTAATGCCACAGTATCGCTGCAGGTAGACGGTACTTCATTTGTGTAAGGTCACCTTGGTTGGCACCGGTTCGGAGCGATTGTGTCTACCAGATATGGTAATTTGCTAAGTACCTTGACACTTTTTTGTTAGGTACCTAATCTTCTCTCGTCAACATCAAGTGGTAAGAGATAAGGGAGAGATCACTACGTCTGAAACACAGCAACCCGGGAGGTGCCGGCCGCCCAAGGAGCTCTCTGCCTCGGCGGAGTCTCGTATTATGAGGGACCTGGGCTACTTTGGGCACTTCCTGCATCTCCACGCAGGAGGGCGCAGCGGCAAGCAGCGCATGCTCGAGCGCATCCTGCGCGAGGGCGGCACCATAAGCCAGAGAGAGCTTCAGGACACCGTGCCCATAAGCTCTGCCGCAGTCTCCGAGGTTCTCGCCAAGCTCGAGTTCGAGGGCCTCATCACCCGCACGCGTTCCGAGAGCGACAAGCGCCAACTTGACGTCACCTTGACTGAGAACGGACAGGCCGAGGCCAAGGTATGTGCCGAGAAGCACGCAAAGTTCGAGGCAGAGGCGCTCTCGGTGCTCACCGAGGACGAGAAGGGCCAGCTCCTAGGCATGCTCGACCGCCTCATGGAGCATTGGCAGGATATCGACGAGAAAGACAGGGCGGTGGAAAAGTGAGCATACGCAAGAAGCTGAAAAAAACATTGAATGCAGGCGAGCAATCCTCGCTTCCCCAGTACGGGCTCAAGGAGATCATCTCGACGCTTGCTAGGTCGCTGAGGGAGTTTGGCAAGCCCGCCTGGGCGACGCCGTTTCTCGTCACCGGGGAGGTTGTGCTTGAGTGCGCAATCCCATTCGTGACGGCACAGCTCATCGATGCCCTCGCGCTTGGGGGTGGCGTCTCCTCAATCGCCGGGCACGCGGCGATTCTCATCATCATGGCGCTCGCCTCGCTCGCCTTTGGAACCGCAGCCGGCGTCACCTGCTCGATTGCGGCCACTGGCCTTGCCAAGAACCTCAGGCATGACGTGTTTCACAAGATCCAGGGGTTCTCGTTCTCCAACATTGACCGGTTCTCCACGAGCTCGCTCGTGACCCGACTCACGACCGACGTCACCAACGTCCAGCAGGCGTTCATGATGATCATCCGCACGGCAATCCGCTGCCCGCTCATGGCGATCTTCTCCATCGTGATGGCATTCGTCTCGGGCGGCCCCATGGCCGTGATCTACGTGATCGTTGCCTTTGTCCTCGGCTGGGGCATCTTCAAGATCGCGCTCACCGTGATGCCCATCTTCCGCCGCATCTTCAGAAAGTACGACCGTCTGAATGACTCTGTAGAAGAGAACGTCCAGGGCATTCGCGTGGTGAAGTCCTACGTCCGAGAGGACCACGAGAAGGAAAAGTTCAACGAGGCGTCCGGCACGCTCTACCACGACTTTGTTCACGTCGAGCGCATCCTGGCATGGAACCAGCCCCTCATGACTCTGGCCATCGACGTTATCTACACCTTCGTCATCTTCTTTGGGTCCCAGGCAATCGTTTCCAGCCAGGGCCAGCTCATGGGTGTGGGGCAGCTCTCCGCCCTCATCACGTATGGCTTCTCGATGCTCATCAGCCTCATGATGCTCTCGATGGTCTTCGTGATGATCACGATGGCAGACGAGTCTGCGCGACGCATCTGCCAGGTCCTGCGCGAGGAGCCCGACCTCAAGAACCCCAAGAACCCCGTCATGGAAGTCCCTGACGGCTCCATCGACTTCGACCACGTGAGCTTTGAGTACTCGGCAAAGGCAGACCGCATGGCGCTAGACGACATCGACCTGCACATCAAGAGTGGCGAGGTCATCGGCATCATCGGCGGCACGGGCTCCTCGAAGTCGACGCTCGTTCAGCTCATCTGCCGACTCTACGACGCAACCAAGGGAACCGTGCGCGTTGGCGGCCGAGACGTGCGCGAGTACGACCTTGACACCCTCCGCAACGAGGTGGCGGTCGTGCTCCAGCGAAACGTCCTCTTCTCGGGCACCATCAAGGACAACCTCCGTTGGGGCAACCCCAACGCAACCGACGAGCAGATGCTCGAGGCCTGCAAGCTCGCGCAGGCAGACGAGTTCGTCCAGCAGTTCCCCAAGAAGTACGACACTTACATCGAGCAGGGGGGAACCAACGTCTCGGGCGGCCAGAAGCAGCGTCTCTGCATTGCGCGCGCCCTTCTCAAGAACCCCAAGATCTTGATTCTCGACGACTCCACGAGCGCCGTGGACACCAAGACCGACCATCTCATCCGCGAGGGGTTCAAGAGCTTCATCCCCGAGACCACCAAGGTCATAATCGCCCAGCGCACCAGCTCGGTGGAGGACGCTGACCGCATCGTGGTCATGCGCGACGGGCGCATTGACGCCGTGGGCACGCACGAAGAGCTGCTTCGAACCAACGAGATCTACCGCGAGACGTACACGACACAGAACAAGCAGTCGCACGACGAGGCCATGGAGACCATCTCCAAGGACGCCGTCGAGCCCAAGAAGGAGGCGAACAATGAGTAAAGAGAAAGACCAGGCAATGAAGTCTCCTTCTGAGCAGGCCGCAAAGTCAAAGCACACTGATGGCCCCAGCCGCGGCCATGGGGCTGCAAACCCCGGGAAGACGCTCGGGCGCACGTTGGCGCTCACCTTCCACTACTACCCAGTTCACGTAACCGCACAGGTGCTCTGCATTCTCACCGCCTCGATCCTCTCGTCGCTGCCTTCCGTCTTCATGCAGCAGGCCATCGCCGTGGTGCAGGATTTCGTGGGCACGGGAGACTGGGCAGCAGCACAGGTCCAGATCACGCGCATCGTCTTGAGTCTCATTGGCTGCTATGTGATTGCCCTGGGCGCGAACATCGCTCAGGCCCAGCTCACGGCTGTAATCTGCCAGGGCACCCTCATGAAGGTCCGCAACCAGATGTTCGACCACATGGAGGACCTGCCCATTCGCTACTTTGACACGCACAAGCACGGCGACATCATGTCGCACTACACCAACGACGTGGACACCCTCCGCCAGCTCATTGGCGTTGCCGTGCCAAACCTCATCACCATGCTCACGGCAATGGTCTCGGTTCTCGTCATCATGCTCTGGTACTCGTTCCCCCTCACGCTCGTGGTGCTTGCGATGGTCGTCCTGATGGTCGTGATCACGCGTGTCCTGGGCGGACGTTCGGCGCACTTCTTCCTCGCACAGCAGCGCGCGCTCGCTGCCGAGGAGGGCTTCGCCGAGGAGGCCATGAACGGCCAGAAGGTCATCAAGGTCTTCACGCACGAGGCTGCCACCGAGAGGGGCTTCGACGAGGTCAACGACGAGCTCTTCGACGCCTCAAAGCGGGCGAACATCTATGGCAACACGCTTGGCCCCATCCTCATGAACATGGGCAACCTCTCATATGTGGTGGTTGCGCTGGCTGGCTGCGCCATGCTCGCTGCGGGAACGCCCAACCCCTCCATCGCGGGCGTCGCGCTCTCCATCGACATCGTGGTGCCGTTCCTCAACCTAACGAAGCGCTTCTCGGGCTCCATTGGCCAGGTCTCCCAGCAGATCAACTTCGTGGTCATGGGCCTTGCGGGTGCCGAGCGCATCTTCTCGCTCATTGACGAGGAGCCCGAGGAGGACGAGGGCTACGTCACCCTGGTGAACGTACGCAAGAATGCCGCAGGCGAGCTTGAGGAGTGCGCCGAGCGCACGGAGAGCTGGGCCTGGAAGCACCCCCACCACGACGGCACCGTGACCTACACGCCGCTTGCGGGCGACATGCGTCTCTTCGACGTGGACTTTGGCTACACGCCCGACCACACCGTTCTCCATGGCATCTCGCTCTACGCCAAGCCCGGACAGAAGGTGGCCTTCGTGGGCGCCACTGGCGCAGGCAAGACGACAATCACCAACCTGCTCAACCGCTTCTATGACATTGCCGACGGCAAGATCCGCTACGACGGCATCAACATCAACAAGATCAAGAAGGCGGACCTCCGCCGTTCGCTCGGCATGGTGTTGCAGGACACCAACCTCTTCACCGGCACGGTCATGGACAACATTCGCTATGGCCGCCTCGATGCCACAGACGAGGAGTGCATTGGCGCCGCCAAGCTTGCCGGTGCCGACAGCTTCATTCAGCGCCTGCCAGAGGGCTACAACACGATGCTGACCGACAACGCCGCCCAGCTCTCGCAGGGTCAGCGCCAGTTGCTCTCCATTGCGCGCGCGGCCGTTGCAGACCCGCCGGTCATGATCTTGGACGAGGCAACGTCCTCCATCGACACGCGCACCGAGCAGATCGTGCAGCGGGGCATGGACGCCCTCATGTACGGGCGTACCACGTTCGTGATTGCGCACCGGCTCTCGACCGTGCGCAACTCCGACGTGATCATCGTGCTTGACCACGGCCGCATCATCGAGCGTGGCACGCACGACGAGCTCATCGCCCAGCATGGCACGTACTACCAGCTCTACACCGGAGCGTTCGAGCTGGAGTAGCGCTTGCTGCCCCGGCAGCAACGGCAGTCTCGCCTTTTGCCCCTTCGGCGCCCCACGACGCCGGAGGGGCTCTATTGTGCGAGAGGGGGCGCAGAAACCATCGTTCAGACGTCAATCTGGCGCCGGAGGGCGCATCTCGTACGGGATTGCTTCGATAACAGCACCTCTGGCGTCGTTTTCTCGCCGGAAGCGCAATTTCGACAGCAGCGCCAACGAACTTCTCGCCGCTCTCGCGTCACGCGTGCTGTGGCAGCTACAATAGCTTTCCCGGCATATCGGCAATCACAGAGGGAGCCCATGACCAACGCACTTCTTGGCATCATCTACCTGGCATTTGTGAGCCTAGGGCTCCCAGATGGCCTTCTTGGCGCAGCGTGGCCTGCCATGCACGTGACCGTTGGCGCCAACGTCTCACTTGCCGGCGTAGTCTCGATGGTCATCTGCCTAGGGACAATCACCTCCAGCCTGCTGACCGTAGAACTTGTCCGCGGACTGGGCACCGGCAGACTCACTGCGGTCTCGGTAGCACTCACCGCTGTGGCGCTCTTTGGCTTCTCGGCATCCAGTGCATTTTGGCAGCTCATGCTCTGGGCGATCCCGTACGGGCTGGGGGCAGGGGCGGTTGACGCTGCGCTCAACGCCTATGTGGCAACGCACTTTGCGGCACGCCATATGAACTGGCTACACTGCTGCTGGGGCCTTGGTGCGGCCGGAGGACCCATAATCATGTCCTGGCAGATGAGTGGCCCCACTGGCTGGCCGGGTGGCTACCGCATTGTTGGCGTTCTCCAGGTGCTTCTCGTTGCGGCAATCGCGCTGAGCCTCCCGCTGTGGCATGATCGCGCGGACGAAGCAGGCGCTGGCGAGAAGCACGCTGCGCTTTCGCGTCGAGAGCTTATCGCGCGGCCCGGCGTAAAGCTCGCGATGGCAGGCTTTCTCTGCTATTGCGCACTGGAGTCGTCCTGCGGCCTGTGGGCGTCGACGTTCTTGGTGTTGGGGCATGGCGTATCTGCCCAGACGGCAGCCCTTCTCGCCAGTCTCTTCTATGCGGGCATCACGGTGGGGAGGTTTCTCTCGGGCATGCTGACGCTGCGGCTTGACGGAAAGCAGCTCCTCAGGCTTGGCGAGACGGTCATGGCCCTTGGGGTTGTCATTCTGTTTGTTGCCCCAGGGGAAGCTGGGCTTGGCGCGGGCCTGGCCCTTCTGGGTCTGGGCTGCGCGCCTATCTACCCGCAAATGATCCAGCTCACGCCCGAGCGCTTTGGTGATGAGAACGCGCAGCTGCTCATGGGGCTCCAGATGACCTGCGCATACGTGGGCTCGATGGCGTTTCCGCCGCTCATGGGCCTCCTCGTGGAGCAGGTCTCCCCGCTTCTGCTGCCCGTGGCCATAGCTGCCCTCCTTGCGATTATGACCACATGCCTTATACGCTGCGATAGCCGCGTGATGGCAACTCGCGCTTCCGCAGCCCGACAGTAATCGAGGTGAGCCCCATGCTTGCTGACTACCACGTCCACTCCGCGTACTCGGACGACTCCACCTACCCCATGGAGCAGGTCGTAAGGGATGCTATTCGCACCAACCTCGACGAGCTGTGCTTCACGGAACACGTGGACTACGGCGTAAAGCCGGACTGGGACCAGCCGGCCGACGCGCGCTTTGAGAACGGTCGCCCCGTCACCAACTGCCCCTACCCTGCCTATTTTGAGGAGCTTGACCGCGTTCGCGAGCGCTACGGCGCACAGGTCCGCATTGCACGCGGCCTCGAGCTGGGCGTGCAGACCCACACCATTCCCACGTACGAGCGCTTGCTCGAGAGGTACGGCAGCCAGCTTGACTTCACGCTGCTCTCAATCCACCAGGCGGGAGACAGGGAGTTCTGGAACGGTGCATTCCAGGAGGGTCGCACGCAGGAGCAGTTCACGATGGCGTACTACGAGGAGCTTCTCGGCGTGGTCGAACGGTTCCATGGCTACTCCGTAGTGGCGCATCTCGACCTTATACGGCGCTACGACCCTACGCCCGGCGGGCCACTCCCCTTCTCGGAGGTCCGCGACATTGTGGCAGAGATCCTCTCGCGCGTCATTGCAGGTGGCCACGGCATCGAGGTAAACACATCCGGCTGGCGCTATGGGCTTGATGGGCCACAGCCAACCGATGATGTGCTGTTGCTCTACCGTGACCTGGGCGGACGTATCCTCACGCTGGGGTCCGACTCGCACAAGCCAGAGCACCTGGGCGCCTACCTGCGGATTGCCCAGGACCGTCTTCGTGCGCTGGGCTTCTCACAGGCATGCGCGTACGAGAAGGGCGAGCCCAGGTTCTACGAGCTGTAGCGTGGCGGCACGAGCCACAGTGTGCTGTCGGGCAGAAAATCGACACTTCTCGCCCCTCAGAGCATCCCAAACGTCCAATTTGAGCCCCACGGAACCGTCCGACAAGGCCGGCTGCGCTATGGTGGTGGACATTCGACATTCGGCAGCACAACTCCAGGAGGAACCCATGCACTGGCCCACTATCCTCACTACGGCCCATCTCGTCATGCGTCCCTGGCGCGAGGACGACGCCCCCGCGCTCTACCGCTACGCAAGCGATCCCGAGGTTGGACCGCGCGCGGGCTGGGCTCCGCATCAATCGCAGGACGAGAGCCGTCAGGTCCTGCATGACATCCTCATGGTGCCTGACTCCTGGGCCATCACGCTTCGAGGCCGAGAGGGTGTGCTGGCAGACGAGCCGGTTGGCGCGATTGCCCTCCAGCACGACCTCACGGGCCTACCCGCAGACGAGGCCGAGATAGGCTACTGGATCGCGCGTCCCTGGTGGGGCCACGGTTACATGACCGAGGCCGTGCGAGAAGTGCTTCGCCACGCGTTTCTCGTCGAGAACCTTGTCGCCGTACGTGCAAGCTACTTCGAAGGCAACGAGGGCAGCCGCCGCGTGCAGGAAAAAGTGGGGCTTCGCCCGCACCACCACGTCGATAGCGCCGTTGACCGCTGCGGGATCACGCACACCGAGCACGTCCAGCGCATCACGCGCAAGGAGTGGGAGGTCTCGCTTGCAGCAGACCCAACGGACGCAGGGACCATTGCGCGCCAGCAGTCCGAGGCCGCGGGCATCATCGACCGCCTGCCGCTCATCTCGCTCGTGCGCTCCGGCGGCCAGACCGGCGCGGACCGTGGCGGCCTTGATGCGGCACGCGAGCAGAACGTGCCCATCTGCGGCTGGTGCCCACCCGGTGGCCTAGCGGAGGACCTGCCCAACCCGCCAGGTCTTCTCGCCCTGTATCCCGAGCTTCGCGAGGGTCCCAGCCAGGGCTACGTCGAGCGCACAGCTTGGAACGTGCGCGATAGCCACGCAACGCTCATCGTCTCGCCAGGCGGGTTGGAGCCACGAAGCGGCACAGAGATGACTGCCATCTTCGCCGAGCGCATGGGTAGGCCGGTGCTGGTTCTTGAAGGTGTCAACGTGAGCGAGGATGCCGCGGAGGCGCTTGCTTGGCTCCGCTCGCTTGGCACATGTGCCATGACACTCAACGTTGCGGGTCCGCGCGAGTCAAAGATGCCCGGCGTCTACCAGCTCACGCACGACATCGTGGCAAACGTCCTGGGATGAGACAAAGGGACTGTCCCTTTGTCTCATCCCAACGCGCGCGAGAAGAGAGCGCGTTGGTCGGCGTCCCACAGCGACATGTCGTCCGAGGTAAAGAGCACGCCGCCTAGCGTAGAGTCTGCCTCGAGGAGCTCTGCGTGCTGTTCGTCGGTTAGACGAACGTCTGGCCGCAGGAAGAAGACGTCCGGGTCGCACCTAAACGCCCTGCCGTCGAGATGCGCGCGCCCTCGCGTGTTGGCCAGGCTGTTCTTGGTGCTCACGCGCTCGCGGCCGGTGCCGCGCATGTAGGCGGCACCGTCCCAGTCGAGGCCCACGTCGCAGCCAATACGGCAGAACTCCGTGCGGCCCAAGGCAGAGCCAATGGGAACGCCGCACAGGTCAAACCACGTGCCAGACGCCGCACTCTGGCGCAGGAGGCCGATGGCGTCGGCCATGAGCTGGCCTCGGTTCATGCCGCCATGCGGGAGCATGCACGCCGCATAGAGGAAGTCGCACTTGAGAAGCGTGAATCCCCACTCGCCGGTGAGCGTTGCCATGACGCGTGCCACGTAGTCACGCACCTCAGGATTCAGCGTATCGAGCGCAACGTGGCCGGACCAGTGCGAGCCGGTCACCACAAGCTCGCCCTTCTCATCACGAAGCAGCCAGTCCGGATGCGCCGAGAAGAGCTGGGACTCGCGCTCGCACACGAAGGGCGCAACCCAGATGCCCGGCATGAGCCCGCGCTCACGAGCAGCAGCGGCCACGGCGGCAAGGCCATGCGGGAACTTCTCGGCATCCGGGTGGAGCCAGTCACCCACACGCGTGTAGCCGTCATCCATCTGGAAGGTTGGGCGGCGCGTGCCCAGGTCGTAGTCCTCAAGGCAGTTCGCAAGCGCATCCAAGTCGTGCAGCAGGCACTGCTCCGATATGTTCGTGTAGTGCCGGTACCAGCTGGTATAACCCACAAGCGGCGAGCAGGGCGGAACAGCGATGCCACAGAGCGCAAGCCAGCGCGCAGCTGCCTCATCAACGTTCTCTGCGCGAACCACGGCAAGTCCCAAAAGGCAGCACTTCTCGCCAGCCTTTACGGGAACGGCTGGCGGCTCCTTGCTCACAAGGAGCGCCTCTGCAGGCAGGTCTTCGCGAATGAGCGTCATTCCCGTGTCCTCGCCAAGCGAGCCCACCAGGGCAACCTCACCATCCCGCCGCAGGTAGCCATAGGTAAAGCCATGCTGGTGACCGGGTCTCTCGTCCGCCTTCACAAAGCGGTAGTCGCCTGAGGCGTCAAGCACCCAATGGCGTATGGCCACGCGCGGCACGCGGAAGTTGCGCATGCGGTCGCGCGGACTGCGCTCCACGGAGTCTGTCCAGGAGTTATAGCCGTTCAGGTAGAGCGCCGTTGCCTCACCCAGCGCTGCGGGAAGCGTTGTCTCCACAGCGTCGATCACAACCTCACGCCGGGGCTTCACGCACAGCTGCCAGCACTCGCCCTCGCGCACGAGCGAGACACCAAGCGTGACCACGTCCGCACCCGTCACCAGGCCAGACGGCTGTACATGGGCAACGCGCCCCTGGTCAGACGCCACATGCCAGCGCACACAGAAGGCAGGTTCGCCGAGAAGCGCCGTCACGCCCTGTCGCCCCCCTTGGCCTCGCCAGAGGCGCCGCCGATGGTCCCAAGGACGCGCCGCTCGTTGTAGCGCGTGAAGACAAGGCCGCCTATGAGGCAGAACGCCGTGGCAACAATCGCGGTGGCCCGGTAGCCCATGCCGTTCTCGCCAAGGATGGAAATGGAGGTGAAGAGGATCATCGCGAGCGTCTGACCCAAGGTCATCGAGAAGGTGCGAGCCGCGTAGAACATGCCCTCGCGCCTCTCGCCCGTCTCCAAGGCGTCGCACTCCGCGATGTCGGCAAGCACCGCCTGGGGAAGGATACCCAGGATGGCCATGGGCACGGCCGCAAGCACTGCCACAAGCATGCCCCAGACCATACCCGGGATGCCAAACATGCCGCACACCGAGGTGACGGCAAACGCCGCGCAGAAGAAGAAAAAGCCAAACGCAACAATACGCTTCTTGCCGTGGCGTTTGGCCAGCATGTTCACGGGCGCGTAGAACAACAGCGAGATGAGCGTCATGGCGGCGAAGAACACAAACGAAAGCGAATCCGGCAGGCCCATGAGCTCGGTGATGTAGTAGGTCATGCCGGTCTGGAACATGGTGATGGCAACCCAATAGAGCACGTCGGAGAGCTCGAAGACCTGGAAGTCATGGTTCTTGAACGTCTTGGCAACAGACTGGAACATGGGCGTGGAGGAGGGCTCTGCCTTGGCATAGAGGGTCTCGTCGATGCCAAACGCGGGCACAAGCATGCAGGCAACGGCAACGGCGGCAAGCACGGCGACCGTGATCCTGAAGGCACCGGCGATCCCCATGGCAGGCTCGAGGTAGGCAGCCACCGTGGTAACGAGGTACGCAAGCGCCGTGCCTAGAAAGTAGGTGACCGAGATGTGCGTGGAGAGATCGATTCTCAGCTCCTGCGTACGCCCAAGCTCGGGGATGAGCGCATTGAAGGGCGTGCAGTAGAGCGAGAGCGTGATGTAGAAGAGCATGAGGCAGCAGAAGAGCAGCACGTTATTCAGGGTCTCGCTGCCCGTACCCGGCAGCACAAAGACGAGGACCGTCATCACGCCAAAGGGGATGGCGGCACCGCGCATGAACGGGATTCGGCGGCCAAGAGGGCTGTTCAGCCGATCAGACTGGGAGGCAATGAACGGGTCGACGAAGCCGTCGAGGAGCCTGCCACATCCCGTGATGATACCGATGACCGTGAGCCCCGCAAACACGGCGCCCTGGGTGATGAAGACCGCCATGCCACGCGAGAGCATGGTGTCGGAGGGCATGTAGAAGTAGACGAGCCAGTTGCTGACGATGCCCGAGAGTATCGCCCAACCCAGCTGCCCTATCGCAAAGAGTCTGATGACTCGCTTGTCCGCAAGCCTGGTCCCCGAAGCCTTCTCCCCTGCCATCCCTACTCCCCTCTCTCCGTGAGACAAAGGGAAACTCCCTTTGTCTCATCTCAATGCGCGTACTGCCATGTCAACGATGCACTCAAGCTCCTGGGCCCCCGTGGAGAAGTCGTCCGAGGGGATGACCTCTCCGCGCGCGAGCTTCTGCGCCACACCCATGAGCGCATGCGCGACGCTTCTGTAGAAGACCGGAAAGTCCACCTCGCGCGCGACGGAGCCATCCTGGAGCCCCAGCTGGTATGCGTCAGCAAAGATGAGGTAGAACGAGTCGACCTCGCGCCCGTAGGCGGCAACCGCGTCAAGCGGCACCCCCTCGGTAACGAGAAGCCCATCGAGGTCATCAATGAAGAGCACAAAGCCGGCGTTCTCCACGTAGCCTTCGGCATAGAGACGCAACATGCGCTCGAGCCTGTCCGCACCGCTCATGCCGAGAAACGCGTCCGACTCGACAAGCCCCACAATGCGCTCGTTGAAGCGCCGCCACAGGAGCGTGCCTGCCGTGAGGGCAAGGCGCGTCTTGGTCGAGAAGCGTCGGTAGAGCGTGGCCACTCCAACGTCCGCCGCATCCGCAACGTCGGTCATGCGCACGTCCGCGATGCGTCGCTTAAGGAAGAGGCCGGCTGCGCACTCGATGGCGCGGTCCATGCGCGCATCGCCCGTGAGGCTCCTCTCCTGTGGCGCAGCAGACACTAAGCCCGCCGTGACGTCATCCTGTGCCATCCTTGACGCTCCATTCCCGTGGGTGATAGTCTTACTATCAACTTGATAGCGAGGCTATCACCTCTGTCCACATAGGGTCAAGGAGGATTCGATGGAAGCGTCGACAGACCGGGCGAGAAGCGTCTTTGGCAACGAGCAGGACGACGCAACGTACCAGAAGGCCGTCCAATCGAAGGAGCGCTACCTCCGTCGCTTTGGCGATGACTCCAAGACCATCTATCACCTCTCGGCAGCTCCCACGCCCGTGATTGGCGATATGCTCGGCGTGAGGAACCTCGTAATCTCCCCTGACAGCACGCCCCTCGACATCCGTGCAGATGCCGCCCAGGCCCCCAAGCCACCCGCCACCAATCGTGCCGTAGAAGGCGCAAACGGCACGCCGGTCATAGTGGGAAACATCCGCATGGGGTTTGGGCACTACCGCATCTCGATGGCCATGGCATCGGCAGCGCATGCCATGGGCTACACGCCCTACTGGCTTGACCTTGCCTCCTTCGAGGATGCTACGGGATCCAAGGTCATCCGCTACCAGAACGACCTCTACTCCAAGGGGTCGAGAATCTCTCAGCGTGTTGGGGCCTTCAATAAGCTCGTGTGGGAACCGCTCAACTCCGAGGGCTTCCGCAAGCTCTCGTACAACGCGGCAGACCAAAAGAACGCCGAGCTCTGCGTGCCCTTCTTCCACGACATCGACAAGGACATCCCCTACGTGGGCACCCACGTCTGGCCCTCGCAGGCAGCTGTTCATGCGGGCATGACCCACGTGGTGAACGCCATCCCCGACAACTGGCCCATGGCGCTCCACCTTGCGGAGGGCTCCATCCACACGGTCCAGACGCCCAGCGCCTACCTGGGGTACCACCAGCTACGCGGCATGGACCCTGCGCGCCAGCTCAAGCCCATGCCCGAGGGGTCCATCTACTACACCGGCCACTACGTTGACCACGAGCTTGTCTCCAACATCCCCACAGACTGCGCACGACGCAGGAACCGTGTCATGGGAGGCGGCCCCGTGCGCTACCTGCTCTCCGTTGGCGGCGCAGGCGCGCAGCAGGAGCTCTTCGCGGCAATCGTGGAGCACCTCCTCCCCTATGTGAGGCGCGGGGAGGCCGTGGTCTTTGTTAACGTTGGCGATCACAAGAAGGTGTGGGATGCGCTGCTCAAAAGCGTGGACGGCCTTCGCAGCGAGGCACTCCCCCACTTCGAGGGTATCGACGAGGTCGCGCGGTTTGCAACGGCGGCACTCGACGGTGACGCGAGCGGCGTGCACGCCTTCTGCGACAAGGACATCTTTACGGCGGTCTACTCGTCCAACCTGCTCATGCGCTGCTCGGACGTGCTGGTTACCAAGCCGAGCGAGTTCTCGTTCTACCCCGTGCCCAAGCTCATGATCCACCGGGTGGGCGGCCACGAGGCCTGGGGCGCCATCCGCGCAGCGGAGGTTGGCGACGGCACCTACGAAATGGACGACACCGCAGAGGTACTCTCGATGATCGACTCGTTCCAGCACGAGCGCGGGCTTCTCGGCTTCATGTGCGACCGCATCGAGGACGCCGCCAAGGCGGGCATCTACGACGGGGCCTATCGCGTCATCGACCTTGCGGTGAACGGTGCGCCAACGCTTCCGGGGCCTTTCGACGGAGCACGCTAGCGCCTGCGATGAGACAAAGGGAAGCCCCCTTTGTCTCATCGCCTGCGGCGCCGGTCGTCCTTGATGATGCTCCGGGCAACCCATATGCCCAGGATGAAGGCAGCAAGGTAGCCCACAAAGCCAATGATGGGAATGCCAAAGATAACGGGCTGGATGCGCGCATAGTAGACCACCGACGAGCCAATGAAGAGGCCCGCCACCATGACGCTCATCGAGAGCCTGTTGGCGATGTGGGCGAAGTCGTTGATGGGGTCCTCGGTTCCCGCCACGTCCAGGTTAAGCCGCAGCTGGCCGCGGGTGAGCATCTTCATGGCAAGGTCCGCCTGCGAAGCCGCGCCGAGAAGCCCGTGCGCAGCACGCGTTCCTTCGCGCGTGAACCCCTTGACCTCGTGCTTGATGAGGTCCTCGGGCGTGGTGTGCGCCTTGATGTGGGCCGTGATGATCTCGATGATCGAGACACCGGGGAGAAACTCGTCAACCACGCCCTCGAGCGTCACGAGGGAGCGCGCAAGCATGGTGACCGAGCCGGGGAGCTCGACGCCGTTCTTCCTCGCCATCGAGATGAGCGAGTTCACGAAGGAGCCAACGTCAAGGTCTGAGAGGTCAGCCTCGCCGTAGTCGGCAATGATCATGTCGAGGTCGTCCAAGAGATGCGCATGGTCGACGGCGGACGTATCGGATATCGAGAAGCGCAGGAGCCCGTCGGCAAGCCCGGCGGAGTCCCTCAGCGCAACGGCCTTCACCATGTCCGACATGGCCTTGCGATCATGCGAGGAGAGACGCCCCATGATTCCCAAGTCGATGTAGACGATCTGCCCGCCGCGGACGATGAGGTTACCGGGGTGGGGGTCGGCATGGAAGAAGCCGTCGTCGATCATCTGGCGCGTGTAGTTGTCGACGAGCTTGGTGCCAATCTCTTCGAGGTCATAGTCAGCAGCAACCAGCTTGGCCGTCTTGTCGATGGGAATACCCTCGATGTAGTCCATGACCACGACGTGCTTGGTGCAGAGCTTGGGATAGGGCTTGGGACAGTCGACAAACTTGCAGTCCGCGTTGTTGCGCCTAAACTCCTCCAGGTTTCTGGCCTCCACCAGGAAGTCCGTCTCGTCGCGGAAGGACTGCCAAAGCTCGTCCACCACCGACTGCATGTCGAGGAACTGGCTCCCCGACATGAAGCGGTCCATGAACCCCACAAGCGAGCGCATGATGGCAATGTCTTGTGTCATGGTCTCCTGGACGTGTGGGCGCTGCACCTTGATGGCAACCATCTCGCCCGTGACGAGACGGGCCTTGTGCACCTGGGCCACGGAGGCGGAGCCCAAAGGAACATCGTCGATGGCGTCGAAGATGTCTTCGATGGGGGTGTCGTACTCGTCACGCAGCGCCTGTAGCACCGTGTCGCGGTCCATGGGCTCGACATCCGAGCGGAGCTTGGTGAGCTCGCGGCAGAAGCTCTCGGGCAGTATCTCCGAGCGCATGGAGAGTATCTGGCCAGCCTTCACGAAAGTGGGGCCAAGCTCCTCGAGCATGTGGCGCAGGCTCTTGGGCGTGAGGCCGTGGAAGATGTCATAGCGGCGAACGATAGAGAGAATCTCGCGGACGCGCTTGAGCCGTGAGCTGCGCGACGACTCGTACCCGTCAGACGTCTTGCTGCGACCGCCAAACAGGCCGATGGTCTGCGCGTCGTCATCCTCGAAGCCGTCCTCGCTCACGCTCCTGTACCACGCGTCAAGGAGCTCGTCACTTGTGCGTGGCGAGCTCCCCTTCGTGGCATCACTTGTGTCGCGAACCTCTGGCACAGGTTCTACTCCTTGGCGTCACCATCATCAACGGGGGCGTCCTCGACGGAATCCGGCTCGACGACGTCTGCGTCGATGTCGGATGCCATGGAGGCAACCTTCTTGGCAAAGTCCGCACGCTCCTCGGGGGTCATTGCCTCCATCTTGGCGCGCAGAGCGGCGTCGGACGTGTCGCCAACGACCTCCTTCGCCTTGCGGGTAAGCTCCTCGTTGATGGCCTTGCCCTGGGCAACGGTAAGCTCGCCCTTCTTGACGAAGCCGTCGATGACCTCCTGGGACTTCTCGGCGGTGGTGGCGACTGCACCCACGCTTGCCAGGAAGACCTTGCGGAAGCCGTCCGTGATATCGAAGTCTGCCATGATGTCTCCCTTCAGAAGCGGGACGAGCCCGTCCCGCGGCCGTGATGCTCTCTGTTCTACCCCACATCAGCTGGTTGGATGCGCTGGGAACCCAAAAATCGGCAGGCGCCCGATGCATCACCCCAGAAGTATGTTGCCAAGCTCCTCAACGGTCTCCGCAACGGCAACCGCTCCGGCGTCCCAAAGCTCCGCCATCTCGCAGGTGTGCGCGTAGTGAACGCCAACGCAGGGAATGCCCACCTCTGTTGCGGCGTCAACGTCGTAGAACCGGTCTCCCACCATCACCGCGTCCTGGGGCCCCACCTCCGTGCGGTCCATCACGCGGCGGATGGTCTGCGGCTTGGTATCGGTCCCGTCGTCAAGTTTGCCCAGGTAGACATCAAAGCGTGGCGCAAGGCCAGACTCGCGCATGCCGCGCTCGAGCAGAGCCGCGCGTTTCGACGAGGCGACGGCGAGCACCTTGCCGGCTGCATGGAGCGAATCGGCAAGCCCCGCCATGCCCGGGATGGCGGGAAACGCCTCGGCGCCCAGCTTGTTGTAGATGGCGCGGTACTCCTCGGTAATCTGGGCGGCCTCCTCCGCCGAGAAGCCATAGACCATAGAGAATGCCTCAGGGAAGGGCGGCCCCACAAGGCGTCTGAGGTCTCCCATGTCTTCGTCGCTCAGACCGTGTTCGCGGAGGACGGTGCGGGCCGTGGCGATAATGCCCGCTATGGTGTCTGAGAGCGTGCCGTCAAAGTCAAACACCACAAGCCTGCGACTGCTCACGTCCATCCCACGCGAGAACCGCCTTGTTACTCCTCCGGATGCCATCGATGCTCTCCCCCGCCCTCGTCCTGCCTGTCACATACGGGTTTCCAAGCGTCTACGGTACCTGAAGCCGCGCGTGCCACGCGCTAGAATCTGCTCGTGGAGCTACCAGGACTCCATCCCGTATCAAGACCGCAACGAAGGAGCGACATGCGCGCAGAGCCGTTCGTGTGCTACAGGCCTCAGCCCGAGAAGGCCAAGGACTTCGCGTCACTGCCCTATGACGTCTTCACGAGGGAGGAGGCCCGCGAGGCCGTGGCCAAGCGCCCGCACTCGTTCCTCGCCATCGACCGTCCCGAGACCGCGTTTGACCCCTCGCACGACATGCATGCCCCGGACGTCTACGAGAAGGCCGCGAGCCTCCTAGCCGACCGTGTGGCGGACGGCACCCTCGTGCGCGACGGGGACCCCTGCTACTACCTGTACCGTCTGAGCGGCAACGGCCACGAGCAGACGGGCATTGTGGCGGCCTTCTCGGTGGACGACTACGAGTCTGGCACCATCCGCCGCCACGAGTTCACGCGCCCGGTTGACGAGAAGGACCGTGCGGACCACATTGCCACCACCGGCTGCCAGACCGGCCCCGTGCTTCTCGCCTACCGCGACGACCCCACGCTCTCGACCATCGTCGCCGCCGCGACGACGGCAACCCCGCTCTACGACTTCACCGACGCCGAGGGTCTGCGCGAGACCGTGTGGCGCGTCAACAGGCCGGCAGCCGTAGACGCCCTGCGCACGATGCTCACGCTTGTCCCGCGCGCCTACATCGCCGATGGCCACCACCGTGCGGCTGCGGCCGCGCGCGTGCGCAAGTCTCTCCGCGAAGAGCACGGTGACACGATGGGTGCCCCCGGCACCGAGCCCTGTGATTACCTCCTGGCAGTGCTCTTCCCAGAAAGCCAGCTCATGACCCTCCCCTACGACCGCGTGGTGGCAGACACCGCGGGCCTTTCCGCCGATGAGCTTCTCGCACGCCTCGCTGAGCAGGGCTTTTCCGTGGGCGAGCCCGTCGAGGGTCCCGTGCGCCCCACGGATGCCCTCCACTACGGGCTCTTCCTGGGCGGTACGTGGCGCGAGCTTGCCTGGCGGGGTGATGTCCCCCAAACGGCCGTGGGCAAGCTTGACGTCTCGGTCCTGCAGGACCAAGCCCTTGGCCCCATCCTGGGCATCACCGACCCTGGTCGTGACGCACGCATCCGCTTTGTAGGCGGCCTGGCAGACGCCGGCGCCCTCGAGCCGCTTGTGGGCGAGGGCGGCCTAGCCTTTGCGCTGAGGGCAACGCCAGTAGCCGACATGATGGCCGTGGCGGACGAGGAGGGTATCATGCCTCCCAAGTCCACCTGGTTCGAGCCCAAGCTGAGAAGTGGCCTCTTTATTAGGCCCATCCTGGGAAGCACCGCAAAGCGCCAGGCATAGGAGCGCACACCAGCACCCCAGGGGCCATTGCGCTCTCTGGGGTGTCTTTTCCACGCCATGGGTATAAGGTGAGTTCGGAGACGCAACCGGAACCGCCGGTTTGCAGGCAATGAGGAGGTGCCGCATGGAGGAGACAGACGACAAGCGTTGGCCGCACTGGGCACGCGACTTCACGCAGGCGCTTTCGCATGCCTTTGGGCGGCAGACCCCCTCGCAGGACCACGATGTCGCGGGCCAGGCCACCCTTGAGGGGCAGTCAGGACAGTCAGCGGCGCCCAGGCTTGGTGCCCGCTTTGCTGCGGCCGTCGACGCCGCCCGTCCTCGGGTCACGACGACGCTCGACATCGACGTGCTGTCCCAGCGACTCATGGCGTCCGACGATCCCCTCTCGGACCTTGGCCTTGTCGTAGCGGACATCCGCTCGCGGCAACGCGACGGCGAAGGTGGCGGCGAGGGTCAGATCATCGTACCCTCCTCTGCCCAAGACGCCCTTCCGCCTTCGAACCTCGAGGTGTTTCTCGCTGACGCGCTGGACGATGCAGGGCTTCTTGCCCCGGATGTTGCCATGCCCTCGGTGGGCGTCGTGCGCCCACACACCTCGCATCTCTTCTATCTGCGCGTGAACGACCCAGAGCTGAGCTATGCGGCAAAGCTCAAGGTACTTCGCATTGAGGCGGCACTCAACGCGGCACTTCTCGCCTCGACGTTCTTCGATGACGCAGATGACGTGCCGGCAGGCGAGCTTGTGAGGTTTAGACAGCGCATCGCCGCGTCCGTCACGTCACAGATCCCCACCATTGCAGACGGCCTCCCCACGCGCGAGGAGGAGCGTCCCAACGGCGAGTGGGCCGTGCGCAAGGGCATCTCGACGGGCATCGAGCACTTCCAGGTGCCTTATCGCCTCCAGGCAAGCTTCCGGACAAACGTAGCAGACGGCAACGTGGCTATCGTAATCGACCTCACGCAGCCCTCCGTCATGCCCGCCCACGTGTGGGTCGATGGCATGGGCATTGTCCCGGCAACCCCCGAGATGCGCCGCCGCGCCGCCACCGACTACAACCTCCGCATTGGCATCCTGCTGGCTGCCTGCGCGTTTCGCTGCAGCTCGCTCATACAGCACGTGTGGGTGGCAGGCACTATTGACACCCCGCAGTCGCACGACTGCTACTACTCAGTGTGCTTTGACCGCGAGGGCTTCTCGAAGATTCCCCTCACGGGAACCTTTGATCCCGTGGCAACCTATCGAGACTTTGATACCTCGCTCGATGAGAAGGACGGCCAGCTTTCGCCCGTAAGGCAGGGCTTCTCGCTTGAGGGCGAGCAGTTCTGCCCCACCAGGCGCTACGAGACCGTTGAGCTCTCAACGCGTGTGCTTGCAGACCCCTTTGCCGCGGCGCTGGGGGCAAGTCGCGTGAACCAGCTTGGCATTGTCGAAGAGAGCAAGCGTGTCGAGGTTGCCTCGCAAATCGCACGGCGCCTCTCGTCCTCGACCGAGGAGAACGTCCGCGCCATCATGGAGCTTGCGGGCAAGGACGACGACGCAACCGTCAGGGAGGCCGCCCGCCGCTGCGTGGGCAAGCTCATAGACGGCACGCTCCCCGAGAACGACCCCCAGACCATCCAAGACGAGTTCGTAAACGGCGACGCGCTCTTCGAAGCCGTCGAGAAGTCCAAGGAGCTGCTTGCCCAGAAGGACACCGCAGGCGCGCTCTCGTGTGTGCTCGGCGCCCTCGAACCCGTGGAGCAGGCTCACACTTACGAGGACACCCCCATGGTGGAGTGGCGCGCGTTTGGCAGCTATGTCGACCGCGTGCTTTACAACCGCCTGCTGTGGGATGGCTCCCACGAGACGCGCATTGCGCCTGACGCCTACCTAGAGGCCCAGCTCGTGGCCTCCGTGGCAGCGCTCGCCGAAGGCCGTCTACCTCAGGCCACAGAGCGAGCCCGCCGTGCCGTGGAGCTGGCACCCCTGAGTATCCACTCGCGGCTGCAACTGGCACAGTGCCTTGATGCCGATGGCCGAACGGACGATGCCATGGTGGAGGTGGGACACCTCCTTGAGCTTGCCCACGACCCCGAGGGCGTGGGGCTTGGCTACTTCCGCATGGCTAGCTACGAGTGGAACCGCCAGGACATACGAGCTGCCCGCGCCTGTTACCAGCGGGCACTCTCGTTCATGCCTGGCATCGCCACCCAGATGGCCTCGCAGCTCTCGGCCATAGTCTTGCAGCTGCAGGGCACCGCCACCTCGAGCGAGCCTCTCAGCGAGGAGCAGGTGCGCGCGGCGCTTGCGGCCCGCGACATCGCGATAGCGCCCACCGAGAAGGTCACCGACGCCTTCTTCGAAGGCATGCGTGCCTCCCTCGATGCCGAGATATTCCCTGTGGCCCGGGAGTTCATGACCATTCTGGGGCTCATGACGCACGATGACGTGTACTACGGCATGCTCCGCTCCATCGAGGACGAGCCAGACCGCTAGCGCAGGCAGCGCGAAGCCCAGCCAGAAACCTAGGAGACAGCACACACATGCACGAGCAGACCACCGCGAACCCACTGTGGCCACCGAGCTTCTCGGCAGCCATCTTTGACTTTGACGACACCCTCGCCCTGACGCACGACCTCTGGAAACAGGTGGACATCGCCTTCTTGAGGTCGCGTGGCATCAGCTACACGCCAGATGTTGGCCGCACGCTCACAATGCTTGGCTTTGCGGGCGGCGCGCGCTGGTGCATCGAGCGCTACGGCCTCAAGGACACGGTCGAGGAGATCTGCGATGAGTGGAACTCCATGGGCCGTGCGCTCTACGCCACCCAGGTACGCCTGCGGCCAGGCGCGAGGGAGTACTTTGCAGCGCTGAGAAGCGAAGGCGTGCCCCTGGCGCTCGCGACCACCAACGACCCCGACGTACTTGGCGCCATGAAGGCGAACGTGGACGTCTACGACCTCTTTGATGCCGTGGTATGCGCTAAGGAGGTTGGGTGCGGCAAGGATCACCCCGACATCTACCTCGAAGCGGCCCGTCGCATCTCGGCCAAGCCAGAGAGCTGTATGGTCTTCGAGGACCTCCTCCAGGGGATCTGCTCCGCAAAGCGAGCCGGAATGCGCACCTGTGCAGTACTGAGCAACAACCCCCTCCAGAACGAACGTGAGGTCGTTGCTGCAGCGGACTGCTCCATCTCAAACTGGCGAGAAGCGCTTGCGAACGAGAGGTAGCAACTACTATTTTGCGAGCGGCGTGCATGGGACCGGAAGTGGCCATTGATTACCACTTGGGGATTTATGGGCTATCCCCAGAACCATTGGGGTAATATAGCACCCGTGGCTGTTGGGGCCACAAGGTATCGCGCGAGAGCGCAGCTTTTTGTCCTGCGGGGCAAAGAAAGAAAGGCACGACATGGCAAAGGGTACTGTTAAGTGGTTCAACCCCGACAAGGGCTATGGCTTCATCTCTCGTGAGGATGGCGACGACCTGTTCGTCCACTACTCCGAGATTCAGATGGACGGCTTCAAGACCCTGGACGAGGGCCAGGCTGTCGAGTTTGACATCACCACCGGCCAGAACGGCAAGCTCCAGGCTTCCAACGTTCGCAAGCTCTAGTTCATAGCCCAACTCATACCCCTTTGGGGATTTGTGGGACTTGGCTCCCCCACCGTATGGTGGGGGAGTTTTTTGTGCATCGTGGGGCTTTCCATGACACGGGCGCATGCTGCGATACCATGGACGGGCACCTGCTTTGGGAAAAGACGAGAGGGAACGGAATCGTGAGAGTCCTTGCAATCGTGCCCGCGTACAACGAGGAAGAGTGTCTCGCAAACACCGTACGAGAGCTGACTAGCACCTGCCCAGACGTTGACTACCTCGTCGTCAACGACGGCTCGAGCGACGCAACGCCACGCATCTGCGACGAGCTGGCGCTCAACCACATCGATCTCCCCGTGAACTGCGGCCTTACCTCCGCCGTGAAGGCGGGCATGAAGTATGCCCTGCGCCATGGCTATGACGCCGCCGTTCAGATTGACTCCGACGGTCAGCACATACCCGAGTACATTCCCACCATGGCAAAGACCCTCGAAGATGAGGGTGCAGACATCGTGATTGCCTCGCGCAACCTCGCAGGTGGCGGCGCAGTGGGTGCGCGCGGCGCAGGGGCCAAGCTCATCACCGCGATCATCCACCAGACGACGGGCGCCACCATCACCGATCCAACGTCAGGCATGCGCATGTACAACCGGGCCATGATCGAGCGGCTCGCTCGCGGGTTCGACCTGGCGCCCGAGCCAGATACCATTGCGCTTCTCATCCGCAGGGGCGCAAAGGTCATCGAGGTACCCGCAGAGATGCGAGAAAGGCAAGGCGGCACGAGCTACCTGCACTTCATGTCCTCGATTTCCTATATGGCGCGCACGTGCCTCTCCATCCTGCTCTTCCAGTGGTTTAGATAGGAACTGCCATGTCCATCGTTCTTCGTATAGCCCTCATCCTTGGGGCACTGTTTGCCCTCTCCATCGTTGTGCGCAAGGTGAGAAAGTCAAAGATTCGCATCGCCGACTCGGTCTATTGGGTCTGCGCTGCCGTGCTTCTCCTTATCCTGGCGATCTTCCCGGGAATCGCGTACTTCTTCTCAGATCTCCTGGGGTTCCTCTCGCCCAGCAACTTCGTGTTCCTCGTGGTCATCGCGCTCATGCTGCTCAAGCTCTTCAACCTCGCCTGTGAAGTTTCTCGCCTTACCGACAAGGTCGAGCAGCTCTCGCAGGAGGTCGCGCTCAACAAGAAGGAGTTTGGCGACAACCTCCAGAACAAGCGTTAGCGCTAAGCGGAGGCGTCAAGGCCTTTACTGCTCCATCACGTTGACCCCATCCCCAAAGTCGAGGATGCGAGGGAGATGGGTGTAGCGGTCCACAGCGGGCGGGAGCTGGTGATAATCGCCATAAAGCACGCGCAGATACGCGTCGCAATCATGCGGTGCCCGTAGGGTCATCCCGTCGAAGGCGATGTCTTTCGTGGGGAAGATATCGGAAGTGTCGTGGAGCCCCTCCAGGGGATAGGTGGCATTGAACCAGCGCTCCAAGGGTTCCTTGGGCTGCGCAGCCTCAATGAGCCGGCATGAGAGCTCCTGCGGCTTCCACGTCTGAGCGATAGTGTGATGGAGCACGGAACATGCCATTGCCTTAAGGCCACGCATGGAAGTGTCTGCCGGAATCTTGGGGTGCGCGATGCCGTGAAGGTAGCTCATGCGCTGGAGCCGGAGGCACGTTGCCTTCTGCGCCCGGGCGCGCGCAGGATTGGCTTCCTGGCGAAAGAAGGGAAAGACGTCGAGAAAGATCGCCTGGTTGCAGCTGGCCTCCATGGAGACCTCATCGATGAAGTGCGTACCGTCGAGAAAGACCTTGACCCAAAGCGACGTGAAACCCGGTGTGTTCTGGCACGTTGCCAGTGAGTAGCCCTTGGGCAGTGCCCGCGGGGCCAGCTCGACAAAGCGCCGGTAGTCCTCATAGGCCATGCCAATATCCGTGTCATCGTCCCAGGGGATGAAGCCTCCATGGCGAACCGCGCCCAGGCAGGTCCCCGAATCGATGAAGTAGTCGATGCCGTTCTCGCGGCAGAGCGCATCCACGACACCCAGAATGCTGCGTTCGGCATCTTGCAGTCTCTCGAGAGCGTCCTCGGGATACGGCCGCATCTCATCCATCTTCTTCCTCCCTTTGTCTAATCGAGCCTCTTGCAGTCACGGACAAAAAATGCCACCAGAGAGAGGACTGCCAGGAGGTAGGACCCCACACCAACCCAGCTTACGCCGTTCATGCCAAAGAGGTCCACTACGGGAATGGTGATGGCAAGCGAGACCACAGTGGCAACCACATTACCGAGGAAGCTTGCCTTGTAGTCCCTGAGCGAAAGAAGCAGGTCGTTCATGAACCAGGCAAAGGCGGTCACAAAGGTGCAGAGCACCGCCGGACCAAGAAGGTAGCTGTACTCGATAATCTCCTGGCCGTAGAGGAGGCCAAGAATCCACTCGCCAAAGATAAGTATGAGCACCGAGAAGACCACCGTGATGCCAATAATGCCCTGGATGGTGCGCCTGAAGAGCTTGAGCGCGGATGCCTTGTCGTCCTTGAAACGCTGTGCGAACTCGCCCATGAGGGGACTGTAGATGTAGGAGGCCCCCATCTGGACAATTGCCGCCGGAGACGCCACAGAAGAGTAGATGCCCAGAGCAGCCGTGCTCACACTCGCTGCGAGGTACTGCTTAGGGACCGTAAGGACAGCACTCGAGCACACCTGTGCTATGACCAGCGGCAGCAGTGTTGCAAGCGTACGGGCGGCAGAGCGCAGGTCGATGACGGGCTTGATGGACTCAAAGCCAGAGGCCCGCGGCATATCGTAGATACCGCAGATTGCCAGCGTGGAGACGGCCATGGAGATGCAGGCCAGCACCAGAGAATCGCTGAACCACAGCACCACAGAGAAAAGGGCTAGGTTGGAGATGCCCTGCATCATGTAGGAGCGGCCGATGTAATCCATGCGAAGGTGCCGCTGATCTATTGCGTGGAGACCCTCGATGAAGTTTGCGACAAGCGAAGCCACCAGGTAGGCGACAATTGCCGGCACGGCATCCAGGGAGCACGTAAGAACCGCATAGGCAACGCCAACCACGAAGGCTAAGGCACTCGTGAGAAGACGCAAGCCAACATACTCACCGGAACTGTGCTCGCCGCGAACGTCGGTCACCTGCACCGTTCGCAGGCGGAAGTCGGCAAAGGGCGCCACAAGGTTGGAAACCGACATGGCCAGCGAGAGGGCGCCCGCGGCATCGAAGCCATGGGAAAGACGCACCACGGCAATGGTGATGAGGTAGTTGCAGCCCAGCCGCACGATGGAGCCGGCGGAGTTCCAGGCGATGTTCTTCTTGAGCGAGAGACCCTCAGCCATTGGCCTTCTTTCCTCCAAATATGGTGTGGTAGGCAACGGACGCCGGAAGCTCGCACAAGGCGCCAATCACCTTGTTGGGTGCCTTCGAGAGGCCGCCCTTCTCCCCCGTCATACGGCAGCCAACGAGATAGAGCGTGGTCTCCCTGAACTTTCCAGCCAGCGTCTGCGAGCGCTGCGCACAATAGAGCTTGTGCTTGCGATAGCCAATGGGGTTCTCGCGCGCGTTCTTTGCAAAGTTCTTGGTAAGGCCATCCGGAAGGTAGTGGCAGATGGTGAGGATGGTGTTGTCCGTCCTCATGAGATAGTGGTCGTCGAGGCGGTAGTACACAGAGGTCTCTGCGATGAACTTCTCCCCTGGCGCTACGTCGTACGGATACTTTCGCAGCACCTCGGTCTTGTGGATGAGGGAGGTGTCGCCGGCAAAGTGGTACTTCTCGAAGAGATCCCAGTACTTGACCTCGGTGAGGCCATCTGGAATCCAGGTGACCATGGGAGTGTGCTCGTCGGTGCCCCTGAGCGCCACAATGCCGGCAATGCGGTTGTCATCGCGAATCGCTTCGTAGTCATCGACTATGCGCGCAACGGCACCGGGAACCAAGTGGTCGTCGGAGTCGACGCAGAAGAAGAGAGGGCACTCGCACAGCGCGACGCCAGTGTTGATTGCACGAGGCTTTCCACCGTTCTCCTTCTTGACGTAGGTAATGTCGACCTTGCCCTCCTGCTTCCATGAGGAAACCAGCGAGCAGGTGCCATCGGTAGAGCCATCGTCCACGATGAGCCACATGAAGTCCTGCGATGTCTGCGAGACAAGACTCTCGTAGAGCGTCGGAAGGATGTAGGCGCGGTTATAGGTTGGTGTGAACACGCAAACTGTTTTCATGCGGATGCTCCGGTCGAATGACAAGATGCAGCAGGCGGCCTGCACGGGCATTTAGCAATTCTCGCATGGACGGCTTGATGCAAGGGCGGCGATGGGTGCCAAGCGGAAATTCAACAGAGAGCGCCATTTGCACACCCGATTCCCCTTAATCGAGAGCTTACAATCTATCAGGTGATGGAAAGGAACCTGAACGGGGACAAGATGAAAGAGAAGCGCATTGGCAACGACGAGATGAAGGCCATCGAGCTCGACATCATGCGGGAACTCTACCGCGTGTGCCATGAGGAAGGCCTGAAGTGCATCATGGCATACGGCACGCTCTTGGGCGCAATACGCCATCATGGCTTCATCCCTTGGGATGATGACATCGACCTCATCATGCCGAGAGAAGACTACGAGCGTCTGCCGGAAGCGTTTGCCAAGCTCTCCTCCAAGCCGTACTACAAGATTATCTGGTATCGCGACCGCTCCTCCATCTACCCCTTCATCAAGGTGGTCGACACGCGTACCGAGGTCATCGAGCACTACGTCGATGAGCGCTGGTGCCGCACGGGCGTATGGGTGGACGTGTTCCCCGCTGATGGCATTGGCCAAAGCGACAAGACATTTGAAGATGTGGCCAGGCTCAGGCGCAAGTACGACTACCTAACGGCCAACATTCACGAGGGCTCCTCGACCGTGAACCTCTTGGGGAAGCGCGTGCTCAAAGCCATCATGCCCAAGGAGGACATCTACCAGATTGCCCAGCAGTTAGATGACATCGCCCGTGCGGTTCCCCTAGCGGAAAGCAGGGAGGCTGCCAATATCGCCTGGGCGGTGGGGCCGAACGAGCGCATGCCCAAATCCATCGTATTCGATACCTGCCCCTACGATTTCGAAGGCGAGCAGTTCGACGGCCCGAGAGACTACGACATTTGCCTCACGCGCTGGTATGGAGACTACATGACGCCGCCGCCAGAGGACCAGCGCATCCCTCACTACGTAGACGCCCGCTGGCTCTAGACGTCAGGACTGGTGACGAAGGCTCGAGAGCCGCGTCAATCTAAACGCAATGCCCAATAGCCGCGCCGTGCCCCAGAAGCCAAAAACGTGATAGGAGAGAGAGGCAAGGTGCACGGCGCGGTCCTCGTCAGCAGTAAGGAGAAGGGGTGCGTGGACGCACATCTCACGGGATGTTCGGTCGTCCTTGCGGCAATCCCCCAGTGCCGCCGCCTGCCCCATCCACACTATGAACGGATAGGCTAGGTAGGCGCGGATTGAGCGCGCCTCGGCACCAGACAGTCCCAGCTCATCAATGGCAGCAACGTGCTTTTCGATCACTTTTGCCAGGTCATCGGTCATACTGCGCGTAATGGGCTTCGATGTCTGGGCGTATCCGGTTCCCTTGCGGTAGCAGTAGTAGGGATCGTCGAGCCAGCCCACGCTCTGGGCGTGTTCGAGGACGCTGGCAGACCAATCGGTATCCTCGTTGCGCATTCCTTCGGGGAACATGATGTTGTCTTCTCGAACGAGACCCGTCCGTACCACCTTGTTCCACACGGCGCGGGCCATGAGTCCTTGGGAGATTATCTCGAGAATCGCCTCGCCCTTGCTCAAGCCGGCAATCTTCGCTGCAAGGTCTGTCTGCTTTGGAGGGATAACGGTACCCGTGGAATCGTCGTACATGCAGTTGTCGTGCATGAGGACATCCACAGGACGCGCGGAGAGGCTCTGTGCCACGCGCTCGAGGCACTGGTCATCGCGGAGGGAGTCGTCATTGTCGCAGAAGGTGAGATAGTCACCGGATGCCCGTGCAACGCCCTCGTTTCGCGCGGAGGAGGTGCCTCCGTTTGGCTTGTGGACAGCAATGACGCGCTGGTCCTCGGCAGCCAGAGCGTCGCAGAGGTCGCCAGAGCCATCGGTTGAGCCATCGTCGACGAGAAGCACCTCGAGATCGCGGTAGGTCTGCGACGTGATGCTTCGCACGCATTCGCGCAGGTAGTCCTGCGAGTTGTAGACGGGGATGATGACGCTAATCTTCATGACACACACCTAGATCTATGAGCGGTCTATCGGAAGACGGTGGCACGCGCGAGCTTTGCGGGCAGGTAGCAGAGCACGGCAAGCGGCACGTTGGGTGCCTCTCGCACGCCGCCCCTGTGATGGGCAAGCATGCATCCAACCAGGTAGAGCGTGGTCTCTCGGCAGGCGTCGTAGGGGTTTGTCGCCCTTCTCGCACTGTCGCGCTTGTGGCGCATGTAGCCGATGGGGTTCTTCTTGGTGTTCTCGACGAAGTTCTGCGTGTAGCCGTCTGGCAGATAGTGGCAGATGGTGAGCACGTGGTCGTAGGTGAGCATGTCGTAGTCGTCGTCAATCGCGAAGAAGGCCATCGACTCGGCCACGAACTTCTCGCCCGGCGCCACCTCGTAGGGGTGCTGCTGGACGATGGCGGTGCGGTGAATGAGCGAGGTGTCGCCCTTGAAGCGATACTTGTGGAGCAAGTCCCACATCTTGACCCTGGTCACGCCAGTGGGCATGTGCGTTCCCAGGGGCGTATCCTCGTCCGTCCCGCGCAGGGCCACAATACCAGCAAGCGTGACGTCGCTGCGCGCACCCTGCCAGACGTCAACAATCTGCTCGACGGCCGAGGGAACAAGGTGATCGTCGGAGTCGACCACAAAGAAGAGTTCGTCTGTGCAGTGCGACATTCCCGTGTTGGTTGCACGCTGCTTGCCGCCGTTTTCCTGATAGATGTAGGTGATGGGAACCAAACCCTCTGCTTGCCAGCCGTGAACAAGCTCGGCCGTATTATCCGTTGACCCGTCGTCTACGATGAGCCACGAGAAGTCGCGCGAGGTCTGAGCCACCAGGCTCTCGTAGAGCTTGGGCAAGATGTAGGCACGGTTGAAGGTTGGCGTGAACACGCAAACGGTTGCCATGGTGACAGATCTCCGATTGATGATATGCGCGATGGTTCCGCTGCCGGAATGGAGAATTCATTTTTGCACGGAGATGTAATCAGCCAGTAAGGGCGTCGCAGAACGAAGAGAAAGCTCCAAATATGATGAAAGATCCTGAAAACTAGCGACTGCCGAAAAATGCGACCGTCAACCGATTCGAGACGACATATAGGCACGTTCCAGAGCCCGCACCGTCTGTGGCCAGGACAGGTCGCGCTCGACATGCGTGCGAAGCTCCCGCGCCTGTTCGGACGTCCAAGCTGCCACAACCTGGCGGATGCCGTCCGCCATGGTTGCAGGCTCGCGATCTGGTGTGATAAGTCCAAAGGTGTTGCCGTCGTGGCAAAGCACCTCGCGCGCACCGCCCACATCTGGCACAACGCAGGGAACGCCCCAGGCTCCCGCTTCGAGAAGCGACGTGCAAAAGCCCTCGGAGCGTGTGGGAAGGCAGAAGACGTCTGTCTGCGAGAGCAGGGCAGAGAGATCCGCATGGCCGAGGTTTCCCACAAGGTGCGCATTCGCGGGGAGGTCTCGCTCGAGCTGGGGACGCAGAGCCCCCTCGCCCGCAAGGACGCAGGCGTACTTCTCGCCCAGCTGCCCCATTGCGGCCAGAAGGCGCTCGGGGCCCTTCTCGGGCGCAAGCCTGCCCACAAAGACAACGAGTGTCTTATCGTTTGGAATGCCAAGCTCGAAGCGGAAGTCCCTGCCAGACGATTCGCCCCGGAACGACGCCGCATCGATGGCGTTGGGAATAACCAGAGAGGTCTTGATGCCAAAGGTCGAAAGCCATGCCGCACTCTTCTCGCTTATGCCGGCAAAGGTTGCACCAAGCGAGACGTCCCGGGCGGTCATGTGGCGCTCCCACGCATGGGCCGCGGCATCGGGCACCGCCCCACAGCCAAAGGTGAGCCACGCGGAGCCATGGTCGAGAAGCACTGCAGGCAGGTCATGCTCCCGTGCAAATCGAAGTCCCGTGACCGACGTGCCGTAGAAGCGGGTGTTCACGAGGACACGATCTACGCCCAGACCGGAAACGGCAGAGAGGAGCGAACGCTCGCGCGAGCCATGGCGTGAGAGCGGAAGCCTACCACCCATGAGCTGCGTACTGGGCAGGCGAACGATGCGCACGCCGTCTTCCTGGGTCTCGACCTCCGGCGCGCCAGCGCGGGCAGACGTCACCACACAAACCCCGTCACCACCTAGGACGAGCTGGTGGGCGAGGTTTGCTGTAAACGTCTCCACGCCTCCCACGTGTGGGAGGTACTGCGCAGAAAATATGGCGTAGGTTCGTGACATGAACCTAGCTTAGCAGTCGTAAGCGGGGTCTATCGCCTCAAGCTCGCGGAACGAGTCGATTTCCGTCACGTCAGAGAGCGAGCACTCCCGGGCATAAACCTTGTACTTGTCAGCAAAGTACTTGAGCGGGGCCTCGTCCCAAAAACGCTCCTTGCCACCAGGCATCGCAAACGTAGCAGGAATGTCCTCCGCAAGCTTCTTGCCGTCCTCAGGCGTCCAGTAAGAGACGCCCACCATCTGCCAGACGCCACCCTCGCCGCCAATACCCAGGTCCTTGATGACACCATTCTTGACTTCGAAGCACCAGTCGTCAGAGCGCTCCATAGGGATACCCAGGTAGTTGGACCGATCCTGGTAACGGGTTATAAGACTGGGGTTTCTCAGCAGCAGATCGGACTCAAAGACGTAGGCGCTCTGGAGGTAGTCCTTAGCAGCAACCATGCTCGAGATGTTGTTTGCCTCGTTGTAGAGGGGGTTATCGATGAGCTTGATGGTGGGGTATTTGTAGAGGAGCTGGTCGAACTGCTCGCCAAGATAGCCCCTCACCACATAGACCTCGGTGATGCCGGCCGCGTAGACCGCGTCGAGAATGGTGTCGATGATGCGCTTGCCGCCCACGCGCACCAGCGGCTTGGGTGTGTTGAGCGTGATGGGCACCATACGGGAGCCAAAGCCGGCAGCAATGAGCACAGCGCGCTTCACGCGATAGGGCTCAAGCGCGTCAAGGCCCTCGTCGGTGATATGCCTGTCTGCGACAAGCCCCTGTTCGGTGAGATTAGAGACTGCCTCGTTCACACTCCCCACAGACATCCCAGTCTGCGCCGCCACGGCGCGCTGGGTAAGCGGCGCCGGGGCCGTTGCGATGGTGGAGAGAACGAGGAACTCCTTGTGTGTCATGACGTACCTACCTCCAGGCGGCTATCGGGAAACTGGCTGTTGAGTATGGCGGTAGCGCCTTATGGCTGCTACCACCACCTTCTCAATAACGTTTGTGACAAGGATGAGAACGGAGACAAATGCAGAGCACTCTACCAGGCGTTGTGCGTCGAGGTCGGTCACCAGGAGCGCAAGCGGCATGTCAAGCGTGGTAGAGAGGAAGGAGACCGCAGAGATGGTCACCATGCAGTTGACAAAGAAGAACGAGAACATCTCGGCAATCGTGTCCGCCGTCGCCGGCACGAGAACGTCCAGCACGATGCGTGCACGCCCCACCCCCATGGTCTGGCCAACCGCCTCGAGGTTCTTGTTCACCTTGGAGAGAGAGTTATAGGCCATGAGATATGGCGACGCGATGAAGTGGACCAAGTTCACCAAGATGAGGATGGCAAACGTCCCGTAGATGAGAGATCCCTTGAAGGCAAGAGCAAACGAGAGGCCAAGGACAATGCCTGGCACGGCAAGGGTGGTGACAGACGCCAGGTGAAGGAGACGCGCGGATACGCCACCGACGCGAGCCGTAATGTAGGCAACGAGATAGGCAAGGATGGTCCCCAGGATGGAGACGACAAAGGCAGTGAAGAGTGAGTTCACCCAGTAGGAACCCGCCCCCATGGTGAAGGCTCGGCCAATGCTGGCAAGGGTGGGCGTGAGGTCAAGGGGATACTTCGTCGCAAATGACACCATGCAGAAGGTGGCGATGGGAGCAAGAAGAGCCAGCGTGACGATAACTGCCGCAACGTAACCAACGGCATCTCGCACCGCGTTTGGCTTGAGGTCAAACCCACGCGAGACATAGCGCACGCTGGCGCGATCCCGTGCAAGCACGTCGACAAGAAAGTCAATAACAGCGGGGATGAGCAGGACAAAGCCAATGGCAGCACCGGTGTCAAAGTCGAGAAGCCCCACTGCATTCTGATACATGAGCACGGGAAGCGTCGTGACCTTGCCACCCACCATCAGCGGCACACCGTAGTCCGTAATCACAAGGGCAAAGGTCGCAAACGCAGCAGAGATGAGCGGCTTTCTCAAAAAGGGAAGCGTGATGTGGGCGAACTGACTGGGCTTGGGAATGCCCAGGACGTCCGCTGCCTGGTAGGGCGTTGCATCCTCGTAGCGCATCACGTCATAGATCATGAGAAAGGCCGGCGGGAACGAGTAGAGAAACGACCCCATCACAATGCCCGGAAACCCATAGATGGACCACGATCCATGCAGCAGGTTCGTGAGTATCCCGTTCGACCCCAGAAGATACACCAGACTCATGCCGTGAGCGAGCGAGGGAACAAGCATAGGAACCGTGAGGAGAACGGCAAAGACGCTCTTCCCCTGGATTGCGGTCCTGCAGAGCACCCACGACATGAGGAGGGCAGCAAGCACCGAGATAACTGTGGTGATCGCCGCGACCACAAGGGAGTTGACGCATGCGCTAGCAAACGCCGGGGTCCCAAAGACCTCCCGTACCTGCGGGTCTGCCAGGCGCGAAAACATCCCTACCAGGGGAAGCACAACCGCCAGCAGGAAGAAGAGGAGGAGCGCTATCTTGAGGAGTCCCATGCCTTTTGAGCTGGTTTGACGAGCCATAACGACCCCCTATTCCAGCGGCGAGGCGAACCTCGCAAGCGAGTCGTACTTGGCCTTGAGGTTTGCCACCACAAAGTCGCGAACGTAGCTGTCCGCGGGGTTCTCGACGATGTGCAGGGGCTCGTCGAGCTGGTGGATTGAGCCTTCCCCCATCACCATGACGCGGTCGGCAAGTGCGAATGCCTCCTCTTGGTCGTGCGTGATGAAGATCATCGTGGTCCCATGGTCACGCTGAATGTTCTTGAGCTGCGAGCGCAGCGCAAGGCGCGCGTCAGCGTCGAGTCCGCTCGTTGGCTCGTCGAGGAGTATGACCTCGGGGCTCAAGGCAAGCGTGCGCGCAATGGACACGCGCTGCATCTGGCCACCAGAGAGACCAGCGACTGGCTTGTTGGCAAAGTCCGCCATGCCCAGGCTCGCAAGCGCATCGAGCGCAATCTGCGACCGACGCGCACGCCGGGTGGGGTCGAAGCGCAGTGCATACTCGACGTTACCCAGCGCGGTCATGTTCTCAAAGAGCGCATAGTCCTGAAAGACTATGCCCATGTGGCGCTTGCTTGGGGCGGCCTCCGTGATGTTCTCGCCATCGAGAAGCACGCTGCCGGCATCCGGATGCTCGAGACCAATGAGGATGCGCAGGAGGGTCGACTTTCCGCAGCCGGAGGGGCCCAGTATCGAGAGAAACTCTCCCCCCTGCACGTCGAAAGTAATTCCATGGAGCACTTCGCGGCCGTCAAAGGACTTCTTGATTCCTTTGACGGTGAGCTTATGGGGTGCGGTTGTCTCTTGGCTTTTGATGGTCATGGCAATCAGTGGCTCCATCTCTCGAGCAGACGCATCTTCTCGTCCACGTCGGTGATGCCGGTCATGTCGGCGTACTTGACGTCCTTGGGATAGTTGGGAATCTCTGGCGATACGCCTGCCAGCACTTGGTCGGGCACATAGGTTGCATTGTCTATGCGCACGCCCTCGGTGCAGAGCCACCCAAATACGTCATGGACTGCCTGACGGCCTGCTCGTCCTTGGATGATTCCGGATCCGTACACGTCCCAGGGCGACCCCTCTTCAAAGAAGTGGACGGAGAGTGGAGCACCCTCGTTTATCTCGGATACCGCGTGATAGGTCATGCCAAGCCCAACTGCTGCCTCACCCTGCACCAAAGCGTTCACAGGGCCAGAACCCGAGGACGTGAACTGGTAGACGTTCTCCGCCAGCGCGTCGAAGTAGTCAAAGGCGGCATCCTCACCCCATGCATTCACGAGGCTCTTGAGGAAGTTGTAGCCTGTGCCGGAGGTCTTGGGGTTGGGCATGGATACCACACCGGCATAGACGGGATCCAAGAGGTCCTGGTAGGAGGTAGGAGTTGGAATTCCTCGCTCTGACAGGATGTTGTCGTTCGTGGCGATGCAGGCACTCTCGCGGGAAAAGGGAAAGTAGCGGTCATCCGGATCGAGAAGGTCCTCGCAGTACATGGACTCGTCAAAGTCCGAGAGGACCTCGAGACTGTCTGACACCTGGTTGATGTAGCCGCCCTCAAGATCCAGTACGATGTCCGCCTCGGATGACGCCCCCTCCATGCGAAGCCTGGCAGCGCAGTTTCCCGTGGTGATGTAGTGCATGCGGATGTCGTAGTTGGGAAAAGCCTGCCGCAGGGCTGTCATCTGCGTCTCGTTACGAATGCCCTCGCAGCACGAATAGATGACAACGGAGTTGCTCGATGTTCCTCCCGCACCAGCAAGGGCACCAAGCCCTATACAAGCGGCAGCACCACCGGCAAGTTCGAAGAAGCCCCTGCGAGAAATACCAGGAGAGGCATCGTCATTATGAATGCGTCGCGCCATACAGTCACCGCCATGCGTTTTGTCATGAACACATCAACTGTCTGAAAGGAAGTTAGGATGTTCATAATACACGTATGCCATAGAAACATGAACGACGTATGCAAATTTGGACACAGTTACCGCGAGATGATAGCCCGCCACACGCTTGAGTGACTACGAGGTCTCGCGCTCGTCCCCGCGCTCGTTGCCTTCATACCAGGAGAGCACGCGGTCTACGTTGTCCTGCGCGTAGCGATAGTAGATGAGAAGCCACTCGCCCACGTTGTCGCCCTCCGCCTCCTTCTCGAGCGACCACACGTACCAGCACCAGCCGGCAAATACCACGTAGCTCCAGAAGTGACGACGCTCGCGTGTGGTTGGCGTACGACCAAAGTAGTCATACAGGGCGTTCTCGGCCTCTTCGTTGGAGAGCTCGCAGCACACCGTGAAGGTGCCAAAATCGCTTGCCTCGTCGGACATGCCCGCGTATTCCCAGTCGATGAGACTGTATTCGTCCTGCTCGTCGATGAGGAAGTTGAGGTAGAAGAAGTCATTATGCGAGACACAGCGAGAGAAGCCGTCCCTCTCAGCGTAGTCCTTGAGCCTCAGCACCTTTTCCTTGAGGGCATCGTAGCCGGGAATCTCGATGGGTCCGCGCTCGGCGAGGAGCTTCTCGTACCCAAGCCCCTCCTCGACAAAGTCAAAGCTGCGGTTGAGTGTGGCCTTGCTCTGATGGAGCCTGCGGCACATCTGCATGGCGCGCTTGAGCTGCACAGGGTCATGCGGGTCGAGGGAGCGGGCGTTTGGCACGAAGCGCGAGATCTTCCAGCCCTGCTTCTGGTCCTCGTAGATGAAGGTGCTGTCAAGGCCAAGCTCGCGCGCAAGGCGCAGGCCCGCCTCCTCGGCAGCTCGGTCGACCATCTTCTCGGTCCCTAGGCCGGGGTGGCGGTACACGTACTCCTGCTCGGCCGCTCCCTCTCCCACCGAGAAGTGGCACGAGAGGTTGGTGAGGCCCTGCTTCAAGGGATAGAAGCCATGGATCTGTGACTTCTCACAGCCCAGGACCGAGACGATGTTGTCGAAGATGTTAGAGTCAACGTTCTCGATGAAGGCAGGGTCAAAGCCGCTCACCTGATCAAGGGTGTCAAACTCGTGAATCGAGGCTCCGGGATAGCGCCGAGCGGCCATGTGCAGCTCGTCTGTGTGGGCGCGGAAGATGTCTTCCCAAAGCCTGTCTGCCAACTCGGGTCGACGCACGGCATCATCGAGAAGCGGGACAAAGCTTGTGGAGAACGCACGGTCGAAGTACGCGTGGCCGAGCATTGTCCAGGCGTCCGTACCCCCCACGCTAACTTGGGTGATACGGTCTGACGAACCCGTGGTCACGCACCACTCCTCGGTTGGGCCATCAACGTACTGGGTGGCATAGTAGGCCTCGTAGACATAGTGCTCGAAGGGATTCTCCTCGAAGTAGTCATCTGACGAGCACACGTAGGTGTTGTCGAGGCGGTCGCGCACAAGCCACAGGGTGTAGCTGTTGTTCCTCGTCGCATATTGCGGGTTGACCTTGATGCGCACACCAAACTTACTTGCCAGATAGAAGAAGTACTCCTTCTTGTAGCCCACCACCACGGTGATGTCGGTAACGCCCGCCTCCTGGAGTTGGCGGAGCTGCCGCTCGATGAGGACCTCTCCGCGAACGCGGAGAAGACCCTTGGGCTTCTCGTAGGAGATGGGGGCGAGGCGAGAGGAAAGGCCCGCGGCCATGATAATGGCGTTTTCAACCTCGTAGGGCTTCAGCGACTTGAGCCCGTCGATGGTGAGCATACCGTCCGCAATAAGTCCAGCGTCCTCCGCCTCATGCAGGACGCCGTTCACCGTTCCAAGGGAGAGACCCGAGGCGGCGCTCAGCTGCCGCTGGGTCATATGAGTGTTTGACTTTGCAAGCGCAACAAGGACCTTGAACATGCTTCTGGAGAGCGCCATAGAACCTCCGGCGACGAAAAACCTAGTTCGTTAGGCTTCAGTATGCCAAAGGTAAACTGAATGATCAATATGTTAGGCGCTTGTAAGACGATGAACACCCAAACAGCACCGCAAGGATGCCCAGGTGAGACTAGGAGTCCTTGTCTGCAGAGCCAAAGAGCTCGGCGTCAAGTGCAGCAAGCTCCTCCGGAGGCGTCGAAAGGTCGCAGCCAAAGCTCTCTGCCACTGCCTTGGCCTGCAGGCGGCGAAGGCCGGCAAGGTCATCGTTGCCCTGTTCCTCATACACGCGAGAAACACGGTCGAGCGCATAGCAAGCATAGGCAGCAACCGAGTCTCCCATGCCGGAGAGCACGAGCATGGTGACGAGCGAGTCCGGCGAGAGGGCCATGGCCGTCTGGACGTCGAGGTCAATGAGGTCTGCGACCTGCTGCTCGACCTCCTGGCAGGAGGCGGGGTCGCCCTTCTCGACAGCAAGCTTCAGCGCCCTTGTTACCGCCTCGATGAACTGCGAGATGAGCTCTGTGATGTAGTCCCTCTCTAGCATGGTGTCATCCTCTCTGCAAACGCTACCGCGTGCTTGATTCTAGCGCTGTGGTGGCAGCGGCACTCCAAGGTGCTCGAACGCGGCTGGGGTAGCCTGGCGTCCCTGCGGCGTACGAACGATGAGGCCACGCTGCAGGAGATACGGCTCGTAAACGTCCTCGAGGGTGGACGGGTCCTCCCCCACCGCAGAAGCGATCGTGGTGAGCCCCACGGGGCGCCCCCTGAAGGTGCTCGTGAGCGCCGTGAGGATCTTCTTGTCCATCCAGTCGAGGCCCATCTCGTCTATCTCGAAGAACGAGAGCGCCTCGGCTGCAACTTCCCATGTAATGGCACCCCCAGCCCGCACCTGCGCATAATCGCGCACGCGCTTGAGCAGGCGGTTTGCCAGACGTGGCGTACCGCGCGAGCGAGAGGCAATCTCCGCCGCACCCTGCTCGTCTATCTCGACGCCAAGGATGGCCGCCGAGCGCTGGACAATGCGCTTGAGCTCGTCAACGGTGTAGTAGTCCAGACGGTACGAGATACCAAAGCGGTCGCGCAGAGGCCCCGTAAGAAGCCCCGTGCGCGTAGTTGCGCCAATGAGCGTGAAGTGCGGAACGTCAAGGCGGATGGAACGCGCCGCCGGTCCCTTACCAATGACAATGTCGAGAAAAAAGTCCTCCATAGCGGGATAGAGGACCTCTTCGACCTGGTGGTTGAGACGGTGTATCTCGTCCACAAAGAGAACATCGCCCTCCTCGAGATTGGTGAGGATGGCGGCAAGATCTCCCGTGCGGGCGATAGCCGGCCCCGAGGTGGTGCGCAGGCGTGCTCCCATCTCGTTTGCCACCACGTTGGCGAGCGTGGTCTTTCCCAAGCCCGGAGGACCAGAGAAGAGCACGTGGTCAAGCGTCTCGTGGCGGTCCTTGGCAGCTGCGATGAGCACGCGAAGGTTGTCGCGAACGCGCTCTTGGCCACAGTACTCATCGAGCGTGGTGGGACGAAGGCTGCGGTCTACGTCAAGGTCATCTGCCGTGAGCTCGCCCGTCACGGAACGTGGTCCCCCGTGCCCGTTACCAGAGCCCGGCACGTCGTCGAAGAGGTCCTCTTCCTGAGCCTCCCACGTCACAGGTTGCCCCCAATCCTCTTGAGCGCAAACTGAATTGCCTTCTCAACTGTCACGGCGCCAGCCTCCTCGTGGCCGTCGAGGGCAAGCTCAGCCTCCTGCGGCGAGAAGCCCATTGAGAGAAGCGCGGCAGTTGCCTCCTCGGTAACGGACTGCGAGGTGTCCGGCACCTTGGACTGGCGGGCAGCGGGCTCACTCATGCCAACAAGCCCGCGCAGGGTTGCGTCCTTGGCAAAGACGTCCTGCAGCTCGACAAGGAGCCGCTGGGCTTTCTTGCGTCCCACGCCCGGCACCTGCGCCATGCGTCCCTCATCCTGGAGGGTAACGATAGTCGCAAGCGTTGCCGGCGAGAAGGTGGAGAGAACCGCAAGTGCGAGCTTTGGTCCCACGCCGGAAACCGCCACGAGCTTGTCGAACACGGCGCGCTCCTCGCGCGTGGCAAAGCCATAGAGCTCGACGGCGTTCTCTTTCACGAGCATGCGTGTAAGCACGGTAACGCCTGCCTCGCCCACCGCTGGCAGCGATGCTGCCGTGGTTGCCGAGACACCTAGCTCATAGCCGACGCCACCCACGTCGATGACCACATGTGAGGGCAGTACCTCGACGAGGGTGCCCGTGAGCTGCACGATCATTGGGTGTTCCTCCTGCTCTGCCTGACATGACCAAGCGGGGATGCCTCGCCGCGGGCGCCCGCGAGGCGCGCCGCCGTGGCGGCCGCCGTGACGCTGCGTGCCGTGGCAGCGTCAAGCTTCTCCTGTGCCCTCTTCTGCTCGAAGACCTGCACGGCGGCACCTTCGCGCGTGAGTCGCTGCGTGCGCGTGAGGTTGGCGTGGCAGATGGCTGCAGCCAAGGCGTCTGCGCAGTGGTCTGGCCGCGGGTCGTGATCAAGGGCGAGGATGTTTCTCACCATGAAGATGACCTGGCGTTTGTCAGCAGACCCTGTACCCACCACCGCTTGCTTGATCTGCATTGGCGTGTACTCCCCCAGCTCGAGACCGGCCTCTGCCGCCGCAACAAGTGCTGCGCCACGAGCGTGCGCCGTTGCAAGCGCAGAGCGGGAGTTCTCTCCAAAGAAGATTTTCTCGATGGCAAGCTGGCTGGGCGCGTACGTTTCTATAGCCTTGGAGATGCCCTCGTAGATCTTTCCCAGGCGCCGATCGATGGACTCAGATGAGGAGGTGGAGACGCAGCCGTACGCGCGTGCCCTGCACACGGACCCGCGCGTCTCAACCACACCCCAGCCTGTATTGGCAAGACCGGGATCTATGCCCAGGATGATCAAGCTCTGGCACCCCCCCTGCGTGGAATTGTTAGAACGTTCGTTCTAGTCTAGCATACCACGCGCCCAAAGGAAGGGCATTCTCAGTTCTCCGAGAAGGTGCGCCAGTCGGAGCCGTAGCCAGGCATTCCGCCACGGCCGGGGCGGCCGCCCTGGCCGTGCCTTCCGCCGCGGCCCTCTGGCTGGTCGGCGGCAAGCCCGCCCGTGAGAGACAAGTCTCGCAGGAGGTTGACGACCCCACGCATGTCCTGCTCGGGATCGCGCTTCTCCGCAGCGACCTTGCGTGCCTCCTCGGCAGCTCGCGTCTGGCGCTCGCCCTCAGTCTCCGAAGAGGAGCACTTGGCAATTGCATCGTCCACGTCTTCGCCCAGCGAGACCGCACTTCCCATCAGCTTGTCTGCCCGTTCCGCCTTGGTGCGCGGACGGTCACGCCACGCCATACCCAAGGGCCATGGCGCGTCGTCGAGCGTGCAAGTGGACATTACGATGACCAGACAGCAGGACATTCGACCTGGCTGGCACGTTGCAAGGCGGTCAAGGATGGCCGAGACCACCTGGGGGTGCCCCTCGATATCAGCGATATCGGAGAGGGCTCGCGCCCACTCGATGTGGCTGGCCAGCACGTAGTCGACGAACCCCAGCCGCTGCTCGGGCGTAGGGCCGCATTCCTCGACGCCTGGGATGGCGGGCACCTCGAAGGCACGGCAGGAGTCACGCGAGATGACCGGCGAAATGGTGTTTCTCGTGTGCACAAGATCGAGCACGGTGGAGCGGTAGACGTCCCCCAGGGGGGCAAGCCCTGCGGGGGCGAGCATGCCGGGCATGGTCTCGAGTGCCATCGCGGTCTTGTCAAGGTTCGAGAGCGGCATGGCACCCTCCTCGCGCGCCAGAGCCGCCAAATGGGCCTTTGCGAGGTCTGCCGCAAGCGCGAGGTCCGGCGAGAGCGCGGCCATGGGGAGCTCGCGAACGGGCAACCTGAGGTTCTCGACGAGCTTTCGAGCAGACGCGTCAAGCCTGTCGTTAGCCCCAGTCACGAGCAGGGCATGTACGTTGGTGGGGCCAAGGGCATCGGTCGCCAGGGTAGCCACGGCACTTGAGCCAAGCGTGCCGTCTACGAGCACGGCCGCCTGGGTGAAGCCCATCTGGTCGATGGTCTCCGAGAGCCCCTGTACAAGCGCGTTCCAGCCCACGAGTGGTCGATCGAAGACCTCCGGGGCAAGCGGATGGTCGAGGGGGCCGCCATAGTCGGGGTTGACGTCTGCGACGAGAAAGTCCTCGTCGAACGATGCCGCCTGGGCCGCAAGCTCGCCCCACGAGGTAAGGACGAAGCTCCCACCAATGCACACCTGCTCACCGTAGGTTCCAAGCGATCCCACGCCAACGATCCAAGCGCCCGTTGCCTCGGCATCGTCTATAAAGCGGCTCTCGGTGATTGCCATGCCCATGCCCGAGGAGGGGTCGTCCAAGACAAATCCGCAGCTGTCAAGGTACAGCAGCACATCAAGGTCAAAGTCATAGGTGTCAAAGTCATCCAGATCGTCAAAGGAGAGAGCTAGCCCAAAGCGGACGCCATCAAGCTCGAAGACGGCAAGGTCGGACACGGGTCCTCTGCCCTCTTCGCCTTCCTGGAAACGCTGAGAAACCTGGTACGCAAGGGACGAGCGCATCATCGCCGAGAGCTTGAGCGGAGTGATCTTCCCATCATGGACGAGAATCGCCTCTGGAGCAGGCCGTCCATCAACATCTGAGACAACTGGCACGATGCAGGGGCATGGAGCCTCGTCGGCAATCTTCACCAGGGACTCCGCAAGGTCGAGCAAGAGTCCGTTCCGGCTGGGCGGGTCGGGTGGCCAAATACCCATAAGGGCGGCGGCAGGAAACACCACAAGTTCGGCCTTCTCGCTGGCCGCTCTCTTTGCGTACTCGATCATGCGCTCCGTGGTGCGCTCGAGCTCGCCTGCCGTGGTCCTCATCTGGGCAACCGCGATTTTCATGCTTGGACCTTCCCCTACCTTTCGTAACCTGCTATCGATTGTATCCCCGCCAAGCTTGCCCGCACTACCCAAAGAGAAGCGTGCCGCCCCGGCACTGCCAGGGCGGCACGACGAACCGTAGCGCGGTTGAGGGGTCCGTTTGACCTAGAGCTCAGCCTTCCAGAGGCCATGGAGGTTGCAGTAGGCGTAAACCGTGGCCTTGCCATCCTCGCCCAGGTGGAAGCGTGCCTCGGGGGCCTCGCCCGGCTTGAGGTAGCGGATGACGGTCTTGGTGCCGTCGGCAAAGAGCAGCCACTCGATGTAGTGCTCGGGAGTCATGGGGTGCTCGACGGAGCCAACGTGGGCAACAAGGCGGTCGCCCTCGACGGTAAGCGCAGGAACGTGCTTCTCGACGGCGGCGTCGGTGGTGTTGGCAACAAGCTCCTCCATGGGCTCGCCGCAGCACACAGGCGTGGGGCCGCCATCAACGATCTTCACGACGATGTTGCCACAGTGCTTGCAGCGATAGATCTTTGCATCTGCCATGGGATATCCTCTCCATCTTTGGCTCCTTCCCGCAGGGAGGAGCCACTGCCTGCGGCCGCATCGCGACCGCCACTAAAGCTATTGTCCCCCACCAGGCGCCGTTTCATGCATGCAGCAATTGCTATCTTCAAACCTACATATAAGCCTCAACGACAAGAACGGGCGCACCCCCGCCGAGAAGTGCGCCCCGCAGGCTCGAGTCGCGCCGCCCCTAGGCCACCTTCACGTGGCCGGAGCGACCGATGAGATCGATGACCTCGGCCATGAGGACCATGTTGTGCGCGTCGATGCGCGTGGGGAGCTCCATGCGCATGACGTCTCCCGTCGCGCTCTCCACACGCAGCTCCACGCGGTCGAGGCCAGGGTAGCGGCCAAGTATCTCGCCAAGGTTGTCCATGCGGCCACGCGTGAGGAGGTTGGCGGGCATGTTTATCTCGAGCACCTTGGGACGGTTGGTCTTGTCGTTAAGCTCGAGCGGCTCGACGGAAGTGCAGATGAGCTGGTCGCCACGGTCACCGCGCTCCAGGCGCCCCACCACCTTGATGAAGATGTCGCCCGTGCTCTCGCCTGTCTCGGGGTCGACCTCGCCGGCGAGCGTTGCGGCACACTCCTTGTAGGTCTTGGGGAAGATCACGAGCGAGGTCTCGGCCTCCATGTCCTCGAGGGTGACGATTGCCATGGCGTCGCCCTTCTTGGTTGTCTTCTTCTGCACCGAGGTTGCCATGCCAGCAAGGCGTATGGGCTTGTCCTCGGGGACCTTGAAGCGCTCGGTTGTGGCACCGGTGTTGGGGTCGGTGTACTCCTCCGAAACGGAGAGGTCCGCGATGGTGTAGTCGCGTGCTTTGGCAAGCGCATAGGCGTACGGGCGCAGCGGGTGGTCCGAGACGTAGATGCCCAGGACGTCGTGCTCCTGCGCGAGCTTGATGTGACGGTCCCACTCCACGCCGTCCGGCGCGGGGACCTCGTCCTGGAAGCCCGAGCCTGCCACGTCGCCAAACATGTCGAACATCGAGAACTGACCCACCGCGCGCTCCTTCTGGCGGCGCGCCGCGGCGTCGATGATGTTCTCGGGATTGTTTTTGTCGACGAAGTGCATGAGCTGCATGCGGGTATAGCCCGTGGAGTCAAAGGCGCCTGCCTTGATCAGCGACTCGACCACGCGACGGTTGGCCTGGGAGCCGTCGACGCGCTCGCAGAAGTCGTGGAGGTTCTTGAAGGGGCCGTGGGCGTCTCGCTCGGCCATGATGCACTCGCCCACGCCCTCGCCCACGCCACGGATGCCGGCGAAGCCAAAGCGTACGCCCTCGGCAGTTGCCGTGAAGTCCTTGCCGGACTCGTTGATGTCAGGCGGCAGGACCTGGATGCCCTCGCGACGGCAGCTCGTGACATAGTGCACGATCTTGTCGGTCTTGCCCATATAGGACGTGAGGACCGAGGCCATGTACTCGCGCGGGAAGTACGCCTTGAGCCACGCAGTCTGCATGACCAGGATGGCGTAGCCGGCGGAGTGGGACTTGTTGAACGCGTAGGAGGCAAACTCCAGAACGTTCTCCCAGATCTCCTGCGCTACCTCGCGCTTGTAGCCGTTCGAGACGGCGCCGTTCATCCAGTGGTCGTAGATCGTCTCGTCCGCGCCGTTCCCCTCCCAGTGGAAGACCTGGTCGGTGAGCATCTTGATCTTCTTCTTGGCCACCGGTTTGCGCATGCGCGAGTCTGACTCGCCGGCCGTGAACCCCGACATCTTCATCGAGATCTGCATGACCTGCTCCTGGTAGACCATGGTGCCGTAGGTCTCCTCCAGGATCGGCTTCAGGCGGTCGTCGTAGTACGAGATCTTCTCCTGGCCGTGCATGCGCTTGATGTAGCTGTCGACCATGCCGGCGCCCAGGGGGCCCGGGCGGTACAGGGCGATAAGAGCGACGATCTGCTTGTAGGCGTTGGGCTGCATGTTCTTGATGGTGGCGGTCATACCGGCAGACTCTACCTGGAACACGCCGGCCGTGTGCCCCTTGCCGAGAAGCTCGTAGATCTTGGGGTCCGAGAAGTCGACCTTGTCCACATCGATGTCCACGCAGGTGGCGCCGGGCTTGATGCAGGCCTTGACCGCATCCGGCATGCGGTCGATGTCGGAGGCGTTGGGGTACGAGTGGCGGATGTTCGCGAGCGCCTTGTTGATGACCGTGAGCGTGCGCAGGCCCAGGAAGTCCATCTTGAGTAGGCCCATGTCTGCGACGGAGTGGCCCTCGTACTGGGTGATGGTAACGTTGCCCTTGGTGTCGAGCTTGGTGGGCACGTGGTCTGTTACGGGCGTGGGCGCGATGAGCGTTGCACAGGCGTGGACGCCCTCGCCGCGCATGAAGCCCTCGATGGAGAGGGCGGCGTCGATGATTCGGTGGGCGTCCGGGTCCTTGTTGTAGGCCTCCTCGAAGTCCGGCGAGTACTGGTCGGGCTTCTTTTCGTTTTTGTGGAGGGCGTTGGCAAGCTGGAGCTTGGGGTCGTTCGAGAGCATCTTGGAGAGCTGCTGGCCCTTGTAGACGGGGAAGCCCAGGACGCGGTTGGCGTCGTTGATGGCCTGCTTGGCCTTGATGGTCGAGTACGTGATGACCTTGCACACGTGGTCCTCGCCGTAGACGTCGCGAACGTGCTGCAGGACGTCCTGGAGGTGCTCGTCGTCGAAGTCCATGTCGATATCGGGCATCTCGGAGCGCTGCGGCGAGAGGAACCTCTCGAACATGAGGCCGTTCTCGAGCGGGTCGAAGTTCGTGATGTTCATGGCGTACGCGACGATGGCGCCAGCGGCGGAGCCACGGCCCGGGCCAACGCCGATGCCGTTGTCCTTGGCCCACTGCACGTAGTCCTGGACGATGAGGAAGTAGTTGGCGAAGCCCTTCTCGGTGATGATCTTGTACTCGTGCTCGAAGCGGTCCTTGACGTTCCAGCCACCAATGGTGAGGTCGCGCCAGTTCTCGCCGTAGCGCTTGGCAAGGCCCTTCTCGCACTCCTCGCGGAAGCGCTCATCCGCCGTCTCGCCGGGGCGAAGGCCAGGGTACTCGGGCAGGTACATGTGGGTCCAGTCAAGCTCGTAGTTGCACTTGTCGGCAATCTCGAGCGTGGTGTCGCAGGCCTCGGGGCACCAGGAGAAGAGCTGGCGCATCTCCTCCTCGGACTTCATGTAGAACTCCGAGCCCTCCATGCGCATGCGGTTGGGGTCGTCGAGGGTGGTTGCCTTGCCAATGCAGGAGAGGATGTCCTGCGTGGAGGCGTCGTCGCGCGTGAGGTAGTGGAAGTCGTTGGTGGCAACCACCTTGACGCCCATCTCGTGCGCCATCTTGACCAGGTACTCGTCGAGCTTGCGGTCGTCCCAGCCATTGCGGAAGGTGAGACCGTGGTCCTGAATCTCGATGTAGAAATCATCGCCAAAGACATCGCGGAAGGTCTCGGCCCACCTGCGCGCACCGTCAAAGTCGCCGTCCAGGATGCACTGCGGAATGATGCCCTGGACGCAGGCGCTCTGGCAGATGAGCCCCTCGTGGTACTCCTTGAGCATGTCGAGCGTGGTACGCGGGCGGTAGTACATCATCTCGTGGCCGGCGGCCTTGGACATGCACTTCACCAGGTTGTGGTAGCCCGTCTCGTTCTTGGCGAGAAGGATGAGGTGATAGCGGCGCTGCTTGGTGCCGCGCTCGATGCAGTCGTCAGTGATGAGGTATGCCTCGCAGCCAAAGATGGGCTTCACCTTGAGGCGCGGGCGGTTTGCCTGGACGGCGGCGAGGTCGTGGCCAGAGGACTCCCACACGGCAACGTCGCTTGCCCACTGGTCGTGGATACGGTCGAAGTAGCTTGCGGTATCCGCGTCCGGCGCAGGCTCCTCGAGGTCCCAGCTCTTCTTGAAGCACTCGACGTCGTGGCACCACTGCTTCATATTGGCCTGGCCATCGTTGTACTTGCGACATTCCAGGTCCAGGTTGGGGATGCCAAACATATAGCCGTGGTCCGTGAGGGCAACGGCAGGCATCCCCTCGTCGACGGCGCGCTTGACCATGCTGGGGATGGGCGTGGCGCCGTCGAGGATCGAGAAGTCCGAGTGATTGTGTAGGTGAACGAATGCCATGTGTTCTCCATACCGGGTGACGCTTTGTGTTTGGCAAAGCATAGCAGAAGGCCAGTGGCTGGCGTTTTGGCCTATACCCCACTCTACCTGCGACAATGGCATTGTCGCAGGTAGAATTCAAGCAGAGGCTCCACACGTTGTTCTGATTGCCGCAGCCACCCGGGGGCGCTATCCCATGCGCGGCGGGTGCGTGGCGTCAAACTCGTACGGCACCACCACGGGCTGGCCGGGAGCGTCAGCGCGGTCCAGCTCGACGCAGACAAAGCGGCAGCTCACCGAGGCAAAGCCAAGCTTCATGAGGACGTACGCATAGAAGTTGGCCTGCATCTCGTGGCGCCGGCGCAGCGCCTGCGCATCGAGGCCGCGGTCCCCTGTCTTGTAGTCCACAAGACAGGCATGGTCAGAGCCTGGGTCTGTGGCAAGAAGGTCAATGGCGCCCTCCACGTAGCCGCCGTAGGCGGAGTCCACCCTCTGGAAGAAGGGAACCTCCGCGCGCACGAGCGCGTGCGAGAGGGCCTCCTGCCGCACGTCCGACCCCCACCAGCGCAAAAGCGCCTCGTCGAGCCTGGCGCCGGCGCGCTTGGAGAGGTGCCAGAAGCGCTTGGTGGCCGCGATGCGCTCGGGCACCGGGAAGCGCTGCCCGCCCTCGACTATGGCTTGGGCGAGCTCGTGGAAGGCCGACCCCAGCCCCGTGGCCTTGTCGGCATCGCCCACCACGGGCGCGCCCTCCTGCATGGCGTCGCGCTCGGCGCGCGTTGGCAGGGCGGCCACGCCGGCAACGGGGCCGGCATCGTCTAGCGACGCCGCGTCAGACGCCGAGAAGTCCCCGAGCATCTGCGCATGGGCGCTCGAGTAGCTAAAGACACCCGCGCGCGGCCGCCACATGGTGACGGCAGGTGCTGCAGGGTCAGGGTCTGGCGAGACAAGCGAGAAGCCTGAGGGTGCCGGCGCCTGGACGGTGGCGCCAATGGCGATGACCTCGTCCGCGCTGGCAACGGTGCCGTCGAAGAAGCTTCCAGCCGAGTCAAGCGTGGTGCCATTTCCTGCATGCTCATTGTTGGGCTCAAGCGAGACGCACCTCAGCCGCCCCGGCTCGCTGCCGCCGTACTCGAGGGAACTCTCGCCCGGCACAGGCGTGGGCGTTCCCGCAAGCGCCCCAAGGACGTTTGCAGCCAGTGCCGGCGAGGCGCCCGAGGAGGACTGCGTCACGCCAAGCCCCAGGACCAACGCCTCCCTCGCACGCGTGAGCGCCACGTAAAGCAGACGGGTCTTCTCGGCAGCCTCCTGCTCTGCGCCATCCTCGGAGAGCGAGAGGAGCCACTCCGCGCAGCTACGGGGGTTCTCGTCTGCAGAAAGCTCCTTGGGGACCTTAAGCCCCTTGGGCTTTACGATGATGCCTCGGCGTCGGGCGTCGACGCGGCCGGTGACTACCGGTCCCGAGGTGCGCGGGTCTGCCCAGCACTCGGCAATGGCAACGATGGGGAACTCGAGGCCCTTCGAGGCATGCACGGTCATGATCTGCACCTGGTTTGAGGACCCACCCGCGAGGGACGCCGGGGGGACCTTGGCCGCCTCGAGCCAGAGGTCAAACTCAAGGGCGGCGCGCGCCGGGCCAAGGCCAAGGTCCTGCGTGAGCTCGCGAATGTAGCGCACCGCTGCCAGGACGTTTGCCTCCTGCGCAAGGCCGTCGGTGCCGGCGGCCTCCAGGCGACGAAGCCACCCGGATTCGCGCACCACCTGAAGGCAGACGTCTGCCACAGAGTGCTTGCGTAGCGCCAGACGCGCGCGGGCGAGAACCTCGTGCGCGGCCTTGAGTCGTGGCGACGGTTGCGTCCCGCCAAAGAACGACATGGTCTGGATTCCCCGGTCGATGGAACGCTTGGTGGGCGCGTCCACCATGTCCTGCCTGCGCGTTCCCAACTGCACAAAGTCGTTGGCATCGAGCTCAAACATGGGCGAGGCCAGAAGTGGGAAGAGGCCAGATTGGGTGTCGTGCGGATTGGCCAGCGTATGGAGCAGGGCGGCCATGACCTTGACCTCGGGGGTGCGCGTGAAGGTCGAGCCACCCGTAACCACGCACTCGAGCCCATGGGAGCGCAGCGCGTCGATGTAAAGGTCTGCCTTGCTGGTGGCGCCAAGGAGCAGCGCCATGTCGGACGGGCTCTGGCCTGCAGCGGCATACTCCGCGAGGCGGTCTGCTATCTGAGCTGCGCACGTGGCAGAGGCTAGGGTTGCCATGCCACGTTGGGCAAGTGTCACTTCCACGTCCACGCGCGGGAGGGAACGGGCGCGATACCCGTCATCCCGCTTGGGGTTTGGCTCCAGGTGCATGAAGCCGTCGACCACGCCAGTAGGACCACCGCAGACGGCATCCACAAATGAGAGGACGTCGGCATGGCTGCGGTAGTTCACGTCAAGACGCACGTGGTCATCCTGCGGAACCTCCTCGCCGCGCGCACGGAACACGCTCACATCCGCCCCGCGGAAGCGGTAGATGCTCTGCTGGGCATCGCCCACCGTGGTGAGGTGGCGCGCGCCGTCACCGGACAGAAGCGTGATGAGCTCGAGCTGGCTGGCATCGGTGTCCTGCGACTCGTCAACCATCACGAGCTTGAAGCGCCCTCGATAGTCATCGGCAACAACGGGGTTGTCGCGCACGGCATGGAGGGCGAGTGCGACGAGGTCATCGTTATCGAGGACGGACTGCTCGCGCTTGAGCTCGAGGTTGCGCTCGTCAACCTTGCGGGATAGGCAGACAAGGGCCTCTGTCAGCGGCGCATTGCCAGCGAGCGCGGCCTCGAGCCTTGCCTCGCCCAAGGCGCGCTTCGCCTCGGGCACAAGCTCCTTGATTGCCTTTGCTCGTGCGTTGGGGAGCTTCACCCCGGCAAGAGCCGCAGAGGCCGCCTCTGGCGTGCGCTCGCCCGGAGGTGCCGAGAGGAACGCGTCAAGAGACCCCAGACTCGACATGACCGCCTCGCGAGCGGCCGGTGTGATGCCAGACTGCGCACCCAGGGCACCCACCGCCTGCCTCAGACGATTGACGGACCCCTCGACATCCGGCTCACCCACCATGACAAGCGAATCAAAGCCGTCAGGCGAGGAGTGCGCGGCATTCACCACGTCCAGGACCATGGATACCACGCCGAAGGAGGTGGGCCCACCAAGGGTTCCATAGCCGTATTCCTCGAAGGCACGGTTGAGGACGGCGTCCGCGTGGCTACGGCTCGCGGCGCCCACGACCTCCTCTGTTGCCTGCTCGAGAAGGGCGCGCGCCTCGTTGACGCCGGCAACCTTGAACGATGGGTCTATCCCCAAGTCGAGCGCATGGCGCTTCAGGATGCGCGAGCACATCCCGTGGATCGTGCTAATCCAGGCGGAATCCACCATGAGCGCCTGCTCGCGCATGCCCGCCTCGCGAAGCGTGGAGCGGACACGCTCCTTGATCTCGCGCGCGGCGGCGTTGGTGAAGGTGATAACGAGGACCTGGCTCAGGTCATCCACAAAGGGCGCACCGTCCACACCGGAGCCGGGCGAGAGGGCCCAGGCAATCCTGCGCGTAAGGGTGAACGTCTTGCCGGAGCCGGCGCCAGCTTCGACAAAGACAGGGCGGTCAAGCGTGGAGACGATCTGACGCTGACGGTCGTTCAAGGTAGAGAGGTCTATGCCTGACACTAGGAGAGCCTCCTCTCGCAGTTCATGACGGGGCAGAAGGAGCACGCGGCGGCATCGAGCGGGTTTGCCTCGACGTTTCCCGCAAGGAGCTGGGCCACCTTCTCGGCAATTGCCGCCTCGGTGGCATCGAGGTACGCCTCCATGCCGTGCTCGCCTTCGATGCCGTAGGGGTCGCTGTCACTGACCACATACGCGGAAAGGGAGCTGTCCCTTGCGGGGGCGTGACTGCCAAGCACGCGATCAATCGAGTTGCCCAAGATGGCTCCGCCCACGGCGTGGCTCCCACGGGTTCCCAGGTAGACTGCCGCCCTCACCTTTAGCTCCGGATGCATGCGACGCACCACCTGGCCATAGATGAGCGACTGGACGCGGCGGGGCAGGCCATACGGGGCAGCCCGCTGCTCGTCCGCCTCGCCCTGCGGAGCATCTGCGGCGGCATGCACGGGCGTCACGCCGTACTCCTTGGCAAAGCCGTTTGGCCCCTTGTGCTTGTAATCGATGACCACGGCCTGCTGGTGGGCATCAACGTCCACGCGGTCGATGGTGCCGCAAATCCAAGCCCCGGCGTATTCCACAGGCTGGTCCTGCGTACCAAAGTCCCACTCGAAGAAGCGCGGCTCGAAGCCTACAAAGAGGCCCGCCTCGTAGTCGAGCGCGGACTCGAGGTCGTGCCTGAGCTGTTCAAGCTGCGCCTCGTCTGCGGAGTTGTGGGGAACAAAGGCCTGGTAGCGGCTGCGCTTTCCCTGGCGCAGACTCTGGTGGCGAAGGTGCTCCTCAAACTCGGCGAGAAGGACCTCGTGCGCGTGCGAAAGGCCCGCCGCATCGTCCTCAAGCACGCGCGAGCCAGGAAGCATGACCCAAGGGTCGAGGTGGTCGCCCTCGCCTATCCCCGCGCGCTCGCGCGCCTCGGCGAGCAGCCGCGAGTGAGTGACCTCCAGCACGCGGTGCGCAAAGGTGCCCATCTCCATTGGGCCAAAGCCGGCATCGGAGTCCTGCAGGCGAAGACGCCGCAGACTGAACCACTTGTACGGGCACTCGAGGTACGACTCGATTTGCGATGCCGAGAGGAGCGGCTTTCCCTCCACTAGGTCAACCCTGCCCGTGGGCGGCACAACCACCAGGGCGGCATTGGCGCCAGAGATGCTGCCTGCGGGCGAGGGATCATTTCTGCCCAAGACATTCATGCCGTGACCAGTTGTGCTGAGATTTGCGTCTGCCTGGCCCTCGCCGCGGACCCACACCGGCATGCCCTTGTCCTTGGCGGCTGCCGCCTTGCCATAGCAGGAGAGCACCTCCGTGAGCATAACAGCCGGGTAGCAGGGGCTGCCCGAGGCATCGACGCCGCACCTCTCCACAATGAGTTTTGTGCGGGGCACGCGCAGCATGCGACAGAAGACGGAGCGCTCGTGAGCGGCGGGGTTTGACTTTGGCTCTATCCCCAGGCGCTCGAGAAGCGCCGAGAGGACGTCGTCTCCGGTGGCAACAGGCCACTCGGTGGAGGTCATCGAGCAGGAGACAAGGACATCTGCCGAGAGGGGCGCCAGCCCCGCCGCCCGGGCGCGGCCATAAATCCTGCAACGACATGCCCCGTCGCCCGCCCAGGCGCCAGGACGTACGATCACGCTGGTCTGGGCCATTGCCTGCGCGCAGAGCTCGACGAGCGTGGAGAGACTCACGTGCGCCGGGACCTCTGGGTCTGCCGTTATCCCCAGTTCCTTGAGCGTGCCAGCAATTCCCAGCACCGCGTCAAGGACGCCGATGGCGCGCTCGTCCTCAAGGCGGTTGTGCTCGGGCGCAACGGGAACCAGCTCGAGGGTGGTCTCGCTGGGAACCAGGTCCGCTGGCATGGCCTCCCCATCCTGCAGGTAGGGTGCAAGGAGCTTTGACGCCGCGGACCCCACGCGCCCGCGCAGGAGCTCCCTCGTGGCAGCGGCAACGGGAGCGCTCGTGGCCTTGGGGTTCTGGAGCGTGGCAAGGACGTCCGCGGGGGTGAGCAGACGGTCTGCGCGCCACGCACGATCAAGCGAGACGGCGCGCTCGGTGGGAACGTGCGCTATGTCCTGACGCAGGAAGTCCGCAAGCGCACGCGGCGGCCACCAAGTCATATCGCCCAACACAACGAGCTCCCCCTCGGGGCTTTCCTCAGGAGCCGGCCACGAAGCAGCCAGCTCAGAGAGCTGCGCGACAGAGCTTGCAAACTCGAGGAAGGCCCTCCCCGCCTCGAGCTGGTCCACGCGCGAGGAAAGCTCCGCCTCACACGTCACGCCGCGCGAGAAGAGCTTGGGCGAGAGTTCGCGCCAAGCTCGGGCGGGGTCTGCCGCGACTACAACCACCTCGTGCGCGCCCGACTTTGCAAGCTCGACCACACGGGATGCCACCAGCTCCGCCTCGGCGAGAGGCCCGGCCGGAGCGAGAAGCTCCACCGCACCCGTAGGCGCGACGCCCGTCTCGGTACCAAAGATCGATTTGACAAGGTTCTGAAGCTCTGGTGCCCTGCCGGAGTTGGCCAACGGACCGCTTGTTGCCCCCTTTTCCTGGGTGACGCTTCCGCCGCGCGAGACAACGCCCTCCTCGACCAGCTCAATTGAAGAGCGCTGTCCCTCTAGGGCGGCATCGTTACCCCTCTGGGCAACAATGGTGAGCTCTCCCGTACAGGCAAGGTCTGCCAGGAGTTCGCGGGTGGCGCGGGACGCCTCGCCCAGGCCCGCCACGCACATGGGACCAGGGCCGACAAGTCCCGCTGCCATGGTTTGAGTGACTCGAGCCATAGCCTCTGACTCCTCGACATAGCCCGCCTGGTGGATAATGCGCGCGTACTCCCCCGCCAGGGCAACAACGCCCACCTCGGCATTGGTGAGGCCGGCCTCGTGGCAGGCAAGCTCGTTTGGCTCGTCCGCAGGATCCAACGGAAGCCAAGGCAGCGCCTCACGCACGAGCGACGAGAGGAGCTGCACCGTCCCCGCGTTGAGCGACACGCCGCGACTAAGCGATTGGGGGGCTTGCGCAATGGCACGCTGCACGGCGATGGTCCTCGCAAGCGGCTCGACCACGTGCGTGCCGTCTCCCCACACCTCCCAGCGCTCCTTGGTCCATGCAACAGGCGTGGTGACAGTCACACCAAGCGAGAGGGCAGGATATGCAGAGAGCTCCTTCTGGGCAACCAGCTGGTCGGCAAAGCTCGAGACCAGAAGCGTTGCCGTGCCGTGGGTGTGCAGCGCCTCCTCCAGGCACGCACGGACCTCAGCACCCGTTAAGCGTTCCTCGGCAGTTGTCGCAATGTGAAGCATCCCTAGCCCTGTCTCCCTTGCATTCCAAAACCGTCTGCCTTCTCGGCACCCGCGCGCACCGCAACGTCCACGGCACCATCAAGGCGCTCCAGCACAAGCCGGTAGCCGCCCCTCTCGCCTCGCAGGCACTTTGAGACACGGCTCACCGTGGTGGACGATGCCCCCGTGGTGCTCGACACATCCACATAGGACCTCCCGGACCGGAGGAGCGTCGCCACCTCCAGGCGCTGTGCCAGGTCGCACATCTCGTGCGGGCTCAGGAGGTCAGCGAGGAAGGCGAGTGCCTCCTCAGGTGTCTTCACTAGACACATGGCCTCGCAGAGCCGCTGCGTCTCCTCGGGGTTACTCGCGTTGTCACGCGTCGAGTTGTCTCTCGTCATCCACAACCTCCCACGCCGGTTTGTGCCAGCGAGCAGCATCACGTGCGTGGGAACCACTTTAGCGCATCAAAGTGAACCGAGGGGAACGCACCTGCTAGCGGGCATCCGTCACATAGATGCCCACGCGCACCTGCTTCCAGGGATCGGCATCCTCCTTGACCTGCAGCACCCGGACCTCAAAGACATCCGCATGGCCGTAGTGACACATAAGCGATATCAGCGCATTCTCGCTTCCGGGAACAAAGCCCAGCTTGTGGTTGCCAAAGTAGATGGCAACGGCATCCGGGTCATGAGGGTTGTCCGGTTCGGGGACAAGCGTGAGGGTCGACTCACCAGGCTTGAGGCTCGAGAGCACAAGTGCGCCGTCGTAGTACTGAAACCCCGCAATGAAGAATGACGAGATGAGACGAGAAGGTTCGTACATGACTTCCTCCATTCCCCAGGCCGCTTGGGTGGCCGTCTTCTGTGTTGACCACAGTATGGAACGGGGGCGCGACACAAATAAGCCCCTCAGAGGGAGGCGTCCTCTGCGTCGGTGTCAGGCGCGGCATCGACGGGCGCCGGACCTTCGGGGAGCACGCGAGCCTCGTCCTGTCCCTGCTCGCCAGCGTCGCCCTCACCCGCAAGCCTGTGCTGCGGGAGCATGGCCCCCACGGCGCTCAGGGCGGCGCGCGTGGCGCTTGCCACCGCAGCAACCGTGGCATCCCAGGTCTTGCCGGCGGCAACCTGGACAAGCTCGCCGAGAAGCTCCTTGGTGCGGGGGTCCGCGTCCCTCAGAGCCGCAAGCACGCGCTGGGTACTGGCAGGATTGCCCATGACCTCATCGAACGTGGTCGCTCCCCCGGCCTCGAAGGCGTCGAAGACCTGACGCGTGAAGAGCTCGCGGTCCGCAAGGTTGGCGCCGCGCATCCACTTGTCGAAGATTGCGTTCACGAGCTTGCACTGCGGGAGCAGGTCGTCTGCCTCGTCCAGACAGTCAGCGTGTACTTGCCAGGTGGTTGGGTCGTGCTGGAGGGCGCCATCCCCGGTGCTTCTCACGATGGTCTTGGGCTCTGCCGGGTCGTCGAAGAGCATGCCCACCACGCTGTAGGTCGGAACTATGCGCACAAAGCGATCGCCGTACACGTCGTGGCAGCTCAGGGGCACAACCTCCGACGCCATGAGGGGGCCATCGTTGGAGTAGACGCGCTCAATCACGTGCTGCAGCTCCTCAGGCAGAAGCACCGCCGAGAAGCTCGCCAGGTTGCCGCCCTTCGAATGGCCGCCCACCATGAGGCGCACACCCTCGGCCTCGGCATGGCGCGCCTGTCTCAGCAGGTATTCCGCCGCCAGCCGCTGCGCCTCCGTGACCTCAAAGCTCAGCATGAAGTCCTCGCGCCAGCCCACCAGGGAGTTGTCAGTCCCCCTAAAGGAGACAAAGCGCAGGCCGCCCGGAAGCTCCACCGTGAGCGCCGCAAACTGCAGGTCGCGGTCGTGGTCGAAGACGTCCACGTAATCCTGTACGAGAGCCTGCCCAAAACGCTTGGATGACCCAAGGAGCCGCAGGTAGCGCTCGTCGATCTTCGCGAGCGAGCGCACGTAGGGGGAAACGTCCCCGCCCGCGCGGTCGAGCAGCGCCTCGCATGCGTACGATACGGTAACCGGCCCCTCTCCCTCCCCGGGAACAATCCCCGTGAAGTCGACGTAGGAGAGAACCGAGAGGACCAGCCCGTCCACCACGTTGAACGGCCGCTCCTCGAGCTTGATGTCGCCACGAAGGTCGAGATAGTCGTGGATGTTTGCCATAAATGTCCCTTCGGGTGCAGATGATGGCCGGTTGGTATGAGGCAGTATGCCATGAACGCGCGGAGGTGGGGAGAAACCTGCGGCTAAATAGCAGTTAGCCTGGGGTGCCGCTGAGAGAAACCGCAGGTAACCGCCCGCGATCTTCTCGGGAGGTGCTATTAAACCGCAGTATTTCGAGCCCGGCTATTTCGGTCGTAGTCTCTCCCCGGCAGTTTCTCGGCCGCAGCTTTTCGCGGCAGAGTCGAGAACTTGCACCCCAGCAGAGAAAAACGGCCCGGCCGGGGAAACCTCGACCGGGCCAGGAATCGCTGTTCCTCTCGCCTACGCCATGACCTTGCGGAACAGGGCCTTGATGGTCTCGTGGTCAGCAGGCTTGGGCGTGCCAGAGAAGCACGCGTCGGCGGCAGCGTCATCAGCGAGCTGGTCGAGGTCGGCCTCCACCAGGCCATTGCAGGTCTTGGGGATGCCCACGTCCTCGCCGAGCTTGGCGACGGCGGCAACCACGTTCTTGTTCACCACGTCGATGGGGTCGGTATCCCATCCGGCAACGTCCATCACGCGGCCAATCTCGCGGTAGCGCTCGCCGCAGGCGTCGGCGTTGTACTCCATGCACACGGGCAGAAGCATGGCGCAGGCCACGCCGTGCGGGGTGTCATAGTGCGCCGAAAGCGTGTGCGCCATGGAGTGCACGATGCCCAGACCAACATTGGAGAAGCCCATACCGGCAATGTACTGGCCCAGCGCCATCTCCTTGCGGCCCTTACCCGGCTCCTTGGACTTTGCCTCGGCCACGGCCTCGCGAAGGTTGTGCGAGATGATACGGATGGCCTCGAGGTGGAACATGTCCGAGAGCTCCCAGGCACCCTTGGTGGTGTAGCCCTCGATCGCGTGGGTGAGCGCGTCCATGCCGGTTGCAGCCGTGAGGCCCACCGGCATCGAAGCCATCATGTCCGGGTCGACGACGGCGACCTCAGGAATGTCGTTGGTATCCACGCACACGAACTTGCGGACCTTCTCGGGGTCGGTGATTACATAGTTGATCGTGACCTCGGCCGCGGTGCCTGCCGTGGTGGGCACGGCGATGGTAAAGGTGGCGTGATTCTTGGTGTCCGCCACGCCCTCGAGCGAGCGGACGTCCGCGAACTCGGGGTTCTCATGGATGACACCGATGGCCTTGGCGGTGTCCATGGAGGATCCGCCGCCGATGGCGATGATGCAATCCGCGCCGGAGTCCGCCATGGCAGCCACGCCATCCTGCACGTTCTTGATGGTTGGGTTGGGCTTAATCTCCGAGTAGACCACGTAGGGGAAGCCCGCCTCGTCGAGAAGGTCGGTCACCTTGGCAGTGACGCCAAACTTCACGAGGTCGGGGTCGGAGCAGACAAAGGCCTTGGTGAGGCCGCGACGGCTCAGCTCGCCAGGGATTTCCTTGATGGCCCCGGAGCCGTGATACGAGATGGTGTTGAGGACAAACCGATTAACCATAGAGCCCTTCCTTCCCGTTGGGTGCCGGCAACGCCTGTGTCACCGACGCATGACCGAGACCTATCTACCCAACGAAACGGCGCGTCAGACTGCTGAGCCGCGACCCTCCCCCTACCCCGTCCGCGTTCTTTAGCGGAAATTGATAATCGCACCTCTCGACAACAGGGCAAACGTGGCCTTCGATTCTCAAAAACCGCTAAAGAACGAGAGGGGGATGCGGTAGAGGGGCGTGGTGCGTGGCCGCAGCCCGCGAATTACCCTTGCATCGTTGCTACCAGGACCGCCACGCAGATGGCCACCAGCCCAGCCACGATGAGCCAGCTTGCCGGCCTGCCCAGGTTGAGCGTCCAACCAATCCCAAAGCGCTTGGGCACCACCACCGCCGGGTCCTCTCGGTTGGCATAGAACACGCCCCCGTACCAGCGGTCGTCGTCATCTGCGGGAAGTGTAAAGTCCTCCGGAAGTCGCACGAGAAGCCGGGTTCCGTTCTGCCCATAACGCACGGCGAGCACAACGCAGGGGACAAGCACGGCCAAGGCAACAGCCGTGAGCGTCGTACCACCAACGTCAAACGACACCCATCCCACCAGGGATGCCTCCAGCACCACCCCGGACGCGTTCACCGCCAGGCCAATGCCAACGCAGCACGCACTCCATGCGTGAACGTAGGCACCGTAGGCGAAGGCGCTCGATGCGGGACGACGCGGGTCGATAGGCCGCTTCGAGCCCAGAAGCATGGCATGGGAGATGGTCATCGTGCCAGCCATTGCAAGCTGGAAGACCATGGGCAGAAGCATGACCTGCACGGACTTCTCGGACCAGCCATTCACGACACCGTCCATTCCCGCGTGTATGGGGATGGGGTCCGGTGCACTGTCGTAGCCCAACACAGCGACCATAATTGAGGCTGCAATGGGCAGAAGGTTGAGAAGCTCCCAGCTCAGGGGTACCGGCTTAGGAACACCCTCGCCGCTAAGCACCGCCGCACTCTTTCTTCCCCTAGCCTTCCAGCCTCGGGCCTGCTTGAGGTCCTGAGCCTTGTCACGGTAATGCAACATGAGGAAGTAGCCAAAGAGCACCAGCACCACCACTGCCACGCAGGAGACAAGTGCCGCCATGTTGGGATGTATCGCAACCAGCACGTAGGAAACCCAGCCCGTGAGCAAAGCCGTCACCACAAGCACCCACAACGAGTAGGCACGCTTGAGTGACCGGGCACGTGGATCGCTTGCTGCGGCAGTAGGAACGCTCACCGAGAAGAGCTCGCCCTTTGGCGTGAGCCAGGGCGTCAGGGCAAAGATGACGCCACACAGTGGCACAAGAATGAGAATCGTGACTACCGAAAGGACAGACTCAGCACTCATCCGTACCATCTCCTTTGGCCAAGGATTCTCCCGCCCCGTATGCCGCACGCGCCTGGCGGGCAGCCTCCTCCACAAAGCCTTGCTCCGAGCCCCCGCGAGCCCTATACGCAACTGCAAGTCGCAGCAGCTCACGTGCCATGAGCTGGTCCTGCTCGGCTGAGAGATGACGCGCGGGCGCACCATCCGCATCGGCTACAAAAGCGCCGGAACGGCCGCGCATGATGAGGTAGCCCTCGTCGCGCAGGACGGCATACGCCTTGTTCACAGTATGGAGGTTCACTCCAAGGTCGCGCGCGAGCGAGCGCACCGAGGGAAGGGGGTCACCGGGAGAAAGCTCCCCCGTGGCGATGGCCTCAATCACCTGCGCGCGAATCTGCCGGTAGATGGGCTCTTCCGACATCTGGTCAATCACAACGGGCATGCTGGCACCCCCTTCGCGGTGATGAGTTTGTTCTATTTTAACTATAACAAATAGAACAAGACTGCTAATCTGTGTTGGATTCGCTTTTCCAGCGGAAGGGCACACGCATGCATGCATAACAAAAATTGGCTGCTAGACGTACTTTCGTTCTCGACATTTCGTCGTCATATATAGGTGAATTTACATGTTTTCCCAAGCTCTATCATTAACCCGTACATCAGGAGAAGGCTCCTCCGAAGCTTTGGAAGGTGGCAAGAAAGCATGAGCAATTGCAATCATGACCCGCAGCACATGCGCGCGGACTCAATCGTCACGAGAAAGGACTGGCGGCGCTCGCCCCTGCTCTCGAGCACCGTTGCCCTAACGCTTGTGGCATCGATGATGCCCACACCCGCCATCGCGGATTCTTCCACCGCAGACGACACCAAGACCGTGGCTTCTGCGCAGGACGCTGCCGAGACAAGCACCACCGAGTCGCCGGACGCCGCCAGCCCGACCACGGCCAAGACGAGCGACAGCACGAGCAGTACCACGGGCACCCCAGACAGGGGCTCCGCTTCGACCGACACCGGCACCACGACCACCGAGGTCGCGGCCGCTCCCGCTCCCGCTGCCACCACCGCAGCCTCTACGGCAAGCAACGACGGTGGCGCAGCCGCGTCTACCGCAGCGACAAAAGTGACTGTGAGTTACAACGCCAACGGTGGGTCTTTCGCATCGGGCGTGAAAACATCAGCAACAGGGGCGACCGGATCGACCATTACGCTACCCAAGGCTTCAAATGTATCGCTCGTTGATAAGAAAGGGACGCTCGGCCACCTTGCCGGCTAGTCTACTAACCCCAAGGCAACAAAGCCAGATTATCTGCCTGGAGAAAACTATATTCTCTCCAACTCTAATGTCACTCTCTATGCCGTTTAGTACGAAAGCCTAACCCTTGCGCCCACGCTCGAGAACCTCAATGGCTACTACATGGTTGTCGATGCAAACGGCAACATACTCAAGGACGCCAATACCGGTAATTCGCTCGAGGGAAATCTAAGCGGGGCCGTATCGTTTACCCTCCCGCGAATAAATACGGTTTATAAAACCGATTACTACGTCAACGTTTTTGTAAAGCCTTACGACAACTACCTGCTTACTCGGCTTGATGCGGAACGCCTTAATATTTTTATTTACCTGCTTTCAGGAACTTACTATGGAACTCCGGGAAACAAGGTTAGTTCGAGCGACATCCTGCGAATGAAAGCTAGCGGCTACGTTGCCACGTTCGGTTGGACCGCCAATGTCTCCATCGACAATACAACGCTGAATGTTGTGGCCGCAGCCATCCAACCCACACCCGAAGCGAGCATCACTCCAGACAAAACATCTGGCCTCAAAGAGGGTGACACGATTACCTTGACCGTAAAGCTCAAGGCGGGAGACATTAACAACAAATATAGCGCCACGCTAGACAGCGCCAAGCCCGTTACGGTCTACATTGGGGACAGCGACACCAAGGGGACTGTGGTATCGAATATCACATCGAACGGTGATGATACTTACACGGGAACTGTAACCTACACGGTAACTGCTGCCGATATTGCAGCGAATGTTCTAAAAGCCCGTGTCGAGGCAACATTCAACTACAAGTACGCATTTGGCGTAAGGGGTGATGACACCGTTCGGCATGACCTCAACACGACAGCAACAATTGACTCCAAGAGCGAGACCATTGAAATCAATGGCATTGCCGCCACACACACGATTAACTATGAGTACTCGTTCGAAGGGGCAGGCTACCAGGGCTCCACTACGCCAACTGGGGTAACGTTCCCGAGCCTTCCTTCCTCAGTCACCACCACAAAGGGCAACACCGTCGAAGTGTCTCAGACTCCCAAAGTTGGTGACACGGTAAGGGATGACGCGCGAGGAGGCAACTGGAAGTTTCTCGGTTGGACGCTTTACGAAAACGCCGTGACCAACGTACCGATGGGCGATGACGACCTCACGCTCGAGGGCAGATGGGAATTTGTTGCCGATACCGTTAACCTCACATATGACGCGAATGCACCCGAGGGCAGCTACTCCGGCTCTACGGCGACAACAAGCGGTTACGTCGGCAATGTAGCTCACGTGGCACAAAATGGCTTCACTCGAGAAGGGTACCGCTTCCTCAACTGGAACACCGCAAAGGACGGGACGGGGGCATGGTTCCCACCGACAACAGATTATCTGCTTCCGGTGGGAGGAGGTACACTCTACGCCCAGTGGGCAGAAGGTCACCGCGTGAGCTACCAGTACAATTACGTCGGTGCCAACGGCATCGACTCCTCGGCCTATCCCGAGAGCATTACGTTGGTCCCCGCCACGTCCGGCTATCTCTGGCCTGGTGAGAAAGTTGCCGTCTCGAGCGCCCCTGCGAACGGAGAGGTCGTCGACGACCCCGCCAACCACGGCTACTGGACCTTCGGCGGCTGGCAACTCGCCGGCCAGGCCGCGGGCTCTACCGTGACCATGGGAGCTTCCGACGTGGAGCTGCTCGGCACATGGGCGTTCGCGAAGTACGCGACCCTCGCCTACGACGGCAACGGCGCCGAGTCCGGCTCGGTCGACGGCGCGGAGGGCGCGCCCGGCTCCGCGGTCGGCGTGGCCGAGAACGGCTTCTCTCGCGAGGGCTGGCGCTTCGCGGGCTGGAACACCGAGCCCGACGGCTCCGGGACCGCCTACGACCCCGCCGACCCCCTGACCCTGCCGCCGGGCGCGACCACGCTCTACGCGCAGTGGGAAAAAGTAGAGACCCCGGCCGCCGCTGCACCCACGACGACCTCAGAGCCCGCAGCAGAGACCTCCGTCGCTGCTCCCACCAAGGCTCCCCTGCCCCAGACCAGCGACGCCGCAATCCAGTGGCCGCTCGTCGCAGGCATAGCCAGCATTGGTGCCGCACTCGCAGCAGCAGCGGTTCTCGTCCGTCGTCGCATGAACTCGAACAACAAGTAGCAACTCTGCACACGCTGCCCATCACGGTCCGGTACGCAAACGCCCGCCCAATCACTGGGCGGGCGTTTCTTATGCTCGCGCGATTGGGCTAGGCTTGGGACAAATCTCGGAATAGCGGAGGCCACATGCAAGCCGATATGGAAAACAGTGTCAAACCAAGCGCTGGTCAGACGGCTAAGCGACTCTTCATTGCTCTGCGCTTCTCGGCAGAGGAACAAGACGCGCTTGCGCAATCACGTGATGCCGTATTGGAGAGGCTTCGTACCGGGCGCCCCTCCCCCACCGCAAACATCCACCTGACGCTGGCGTTTCTCGGCATGCTCGACAGCACAGGGGAAGGGCGTGCCGCAGAGGCGCTGCGTTCTGCAGCACGAGAATGCGGCCCGGTAACTCTCTCTTTGGGCGCTCTAGGCGCCTTCGAGCGCCAACGCGGGGGCATCGTATGGCGGGGCGTCTCTCGGCAAGAGGGGCTTCTCGTCCTACAACGGACGCTTGTGCGCGAGCTGACCGTACGTGGGCTGTCCGTAGACGAGAAGCCCTTCGTGCCACACGTGACCCTGGTGCGCGGCGCTCGGCCAGCAGACGACACATCTGACCTGCAGCTCGTTTGCGAGGAGGTCTCCCGCGTGCTTCCCTCGCTCGAGACGCGCCACACGGAGGTGGCCCTCATGTGGAGCCACCACCCCGAGGGCGAGCGGCTTACCTATACGCCAATCCTCACTGCGCCGCTGCGCGGCTGACATGACAGTCCACCAACACAAAAGGGAATCTGCAAAAGTTAACCTGCAAAATTCGATTGGTTAGGCACCTCTAACCGATCGAATTTCTCAAGAAGAAAGGAATCCTGCAGATTCCGATCGGTTAGCCGGTCCTAACCAATCGAAAAATGCAGGATATCCACCCTGCCGCCGCAGCGTGACAGGGCATAACCGGGGGCTGCCACCCGGGAACCGCTCCTCTACAGCGTGCGCAGGGCGTCTACCAGCGCAGTCTTGGCCTCGGTCTTCTCGTCCTTCATCTTGATTACGCGCGCGGGGCAGCCGGCGACAACCGCACCTGCGGGCACGTCCTCGGTCACCACGGCGCCGGCAGCCACAACGGCCCCCTTGCCCACGCGGCACCCCTCGATGACCACGGAGTTTGCGCCGAGAAGCACGTCGTCCTCGATCACCACGGGCGTCGCGCTTGCGGGCTCCACCACGCCGGCAAGCACGCAGCCGGCACCCACATGACAGTGCGCGCCCACCATGGCGCGCCCGCCCAGGACGGCCCCCATGTCAATCATGGTGCCCGCGCCAATGACCGCACCGATGTTGATGATCGCGCCCATCATGATCACGGCATTGTCGCCAATTTCCACCTGGTCTCGAATGATGGCGCCAGGCTCGATTCGGGCGTTCACGTTGCGCACGTCAAGCAGCGGCACACCGGAGTTGCGACGGTCGTTCTCAACGACCACGTCGAGAACGGCGTCCCCCGCCGCCTCAAGCGCAGACCCAACCTCGGACCACTCGCCAAAGACCACGACGTCGCCCGTCCCAAAGACGTGGGAACTGGGGCCAAAGTCCACATGCGCGCCAGGAGCCAGCTTGACGTACGCCTTGACCGGCGTCTTCTTTGGCGCGCTCGCAATAAAGTTAATGATTTCCTGGGCGTCCATGGATTGTCCCCTCTTGCCAGCCACCTGGCGGTTCTCGTTGACCTGGCGTTTCTCGTTGCTGCAGGCTATCCAAACATGAGCGTGTCGAAGTCATAGAAGCCGGGCTCATGCGCAAGCAGGCGCTTGGCCGCGGAGATGGCGCCGTTCACGAAGATCTGCCGGCTCGTTGCGCGGTGCGTGAGCACGACCTCCTCGTCATCGCCAAAGAAGAGCACCTCGTGCGTCCCCGCCACGGTGCCGCCGCGCAGGCTGTGCATGCCAATCTCGCCCGCCGGACGTGGCCCCACGATGCCCTCGCGCCCGTAGGCAACGCTCCTCTCGCTTGCGGGGTCCACGGCCTCAAGCAGCATCTTTGCCGTCCCGGAGGGAGCGTCGGCCTTGCGGTTGTGGTGGCACTCCACAATCTCGGTGTCCCAGCCGGTAAGCGAGGCCGCGGCTTCGCGCGCCAGGTGACGAAGAACCGCCACGCCAAGCGAGTAGTTGCCACTCCAGATGACCGGGGCCACCTGCCCCAACGCCTCGATGCGCGAGAGGTCCTCCGCCGAGAGGCCAGTGGTGCCCGAGAGCAGCGCCGCATGCGTGCGACGCACGTAGGCCTCCACGTGGGGAAGCGACGCGGGCGCCGAGAAATCGATAACGAGGTCTACCGCTGGGGCAACGGAGTCAAGCTCAGAGATGTTGTCTGCGTCGTAGCCACCCGCAAGCGAGAGATCCGCATCCGCCTCGACGGCTGCACGAAGGAGCGTCCCCATGCGCCCCTTGGCGCCAACCACAAACACGCTAGCCAAGAATACCAGCCCCCTTCATGGCCGCCTCCAGACGCGCGTCTGCCTCGGGCGAGAGCTGCCAGAGCGGCAGGCGCACGGTGGGGCCGATGAGCCCCATCTTGGCGAGCGCGGCCTTCACGGGAATGGGGTTGACCTCGCCAAAGAGTGCGTGCACCAGGTCGAGGTTGTCCAGCTGCACCTTGAGCGCGCCCTTGGTGTCGCCAGAAAGCCACTTCTCGCACATGTCGTGCACGGTGCGCGGCGCAACGTCGGCCCACACCGAGACCACGCCCACGCCGCCCAACGAGAGGATGGGCACCACCATGTCATCGTTGCCGCTCATCATGCGGAAGTCATCCGAGAGGTAGCGCGCAACCATCGTCGCGTAGGAGATGTTGCCCGAGGCCTCCTTGATGCCCCACGCGTTGGGGTGCGTGGCCAGGCGTGCGACGTTTCTCTCCGAGATGGAGCAGCCCGTACGACCGGGGATGTTGTAGAGCAAGCACGGCACGTCCACCTGGTCGAGGACCGTCGTGAAGTGGCGGTAGATGCCCTCCTCGTTGGACTTGTTGTAGTAGGGCGTAATGAGGAGAAGGCCGTCGGCGCCAAGCTTCTCCAGCGCCTTTGCCTTGCGGAGCGACTCCGCCGTGGAGTTGGAGCCCGCGCCGCCAATGACGGGGATACGGCCAGCCACGCGGTCGATGACGGTCTTGGCTACCTCAAGGTCCTCCTCGTCGGTCATCGTGGAAGACTCGCCCGTGGTCCCCAAGACCAGGATGCCGTCGGTCCCGTTCTCGAGGTGGAAGTCGACCAGGCGCTCCAGCGACCCATAGTCGATGGAGCCGTCCTCCAGAAACGGCGTGACCAGCGCCACGACAGAACCGGTAAGTCCCTGCATGTCCATTGTGCGTCCCCTCTCGTGTGCGCCCCGCGGGCGCCCTGCGTGTAACCCTACGTGTGTCCTAGCCCTCTGGGTGAACAAGCGCCGAGAAGCGCGAGCCCGGAAAGTCAAGCGTTGCAAAGTAGTCTGCGGGCGTCTCGGCGCGCCGAATGAGCTCGAACGAGCCATCCTCGCGCAACAGCAGCTCCGCCGAGCGGAGCGTGCCGTTGTAGTTGTAGCCCATGGAGTGCCCGTGGGCGCCAGCGTCGTGAATGAAGAGCAGGTCACCGATGTGGACCTCGGGCAGCATACGGTCGCGCGCAAACTGGTCGGAGTTCTCGCAGAGCCTGCCCACCACGTTGTAGCGCCTGGTCGCGGGCTCGCCCTCGTGACCCATCACGGTGATGTGGTGGTAGGCGCCGTAGACCGCCGGGCGCATGAGGTTGGAGGCGCAGGCGTCGACGCCCAGGTAGTCGTGGTAGGTGACCTTCTCGTGGATCACACGGGTCACAAGGCCGCCCGCAGGCGCCAGCATCCAGCGGCCAAGCTCGGCGGCAAGCGCCACGTCGCCCATACCCGCAGGCACGAGAACCTCCTCGTACACGCGGCGCACGCCCTCGCCCACGGCAGCGATGTCCACGGGAACATCCTCGGGTCGGTAGTCGATGCCAATGCCGCCGGAGAGGTCAACCAGCCGCACGTGCACGTCAAGCTCGCGCGAAAGTCGCACGGCCAGCTCGAAGAGCACGCGCGCGAGGCGCGGGTAGTAGTCCTCCACCTGCGTGTTTGAGGCAAGAAACGCATGGAGGCCAAACTCGGTAACGCCCATGGCGGAAAGCCTGCGCGCCGCCTCCATGACCTGGTCGACGGTCATGCCAAACTTGGAGTCCTCGGGCTCGCCGATGATGCCGTTTGAGGCCGTGAAGTTGCCTCCCGGGTTCACGCGCAGGCAGACCATGGCGGGCAACTTTCCGTCCAACGCGCGCGACAGGCAGTCCACCATGTCGAGCGAGTCCAGGTTGATGATGGCGCCTAGGTCGCGCGCGCGGCGGTAGTCCTCGTCGGGTGTGTCGTTGGAGGAGAGCATGATGCGCTCGCCTCGCACGCCGCAGGCGCTGGCAAGCGTGAGCTCCGTGGCGGTTGCGCAGTCGCAGCCGCAGCCCTCCTCTACGAGGATGGAGACAATCGTGGGGTTGGGCGTCGCCTTCACGGCAAAGTACTCGGTGAAGCCGGGGTTCCACGAGAACGCCGCCTTCAAGGCGCGCGCACGCTCGCGGATGAGCTTCTCGCTATAGACGTGGAAGGGCGTGGGCCACTGCGCGGCGGCACGCTCAAGCTGGTCTCTTGTGACGAACGGTAGCTTCTCCCCCATTACTCCCCCAGACGCGCCGCAGGGGCGCCGCCGGGGTCCACGCAGCAGCGCCGCGTGGCCGGGGATAGCGCTCCCGCGGATCTTCTCCACGGACAGTCCCGGCGGTATTCCCGCCGAGCCCACCGCCGCGCCATGCCTGACGCGAAAGTTCGGCGGGCATCGCCTCTCCTGGAATCCTTGCCCGCCGGCTCCTCCAGGACCATCGTGCCCGCTCCTCTATCGTGCGGACAACGCTAGCATCCACGCCGCGCCGGCGCAAGGTCGCACGTGGCACCAACGGAGAAAAACTTCTACACGAGGTGGTAGGCAGCTCAACGGCCGATAGGAGATCGGCAGGGCGACGACGGGGGAGTATGCTAGGGGCAACACGCACGCTACGCGGCGGCGCGCCGCGCTCTGGAGGACCTCATGAACCCAAGGGAGACCTACACAGCACTGGAGTTTGCGCGAGAGGTGCGCGAGGAGTCGCTCGAGCTTCTGCGCGCGCTCGGGCGTATTGGCGCCCCCACGGGTGACGAGGGACGCCGCGCCTGGTTTGTAGCAACCTGGCTCCGCGAGCAGGGCGCAACCGACGTCACCGTGGACGAGGCGCATAACGTTGTCTGCATCCTGGGCGACCGTTCCGAGCCAGGCCGCGCGGTCTTCTCCGCCCACACCGACGTCGTCTTTCCCGACACGGGCGAGCTGCCACTCACCGAGGACGAGGAGAACATGTACGCCCCGGGCATCGGCGACGACACGGCCTGCCTGGTGACGCTGCTCATGGCCACAAAGTGGTTCCTCAAGCACCGCCCCAAGCTCGACACCTGCGTTGTGGTGGTGGCGAACTCCGGCGAGGAGGGACTGGGCAACCTCAAGGGCACCAAGCAGCTCATGCGCGAGGCAACCGCTCCCGTGACGGAGCTCACCGCGCTTGACGCTCACTTCCCCGAGGTGGTCACCGAGGCAGTGGGGTCGGTGCGCTACCGCATCAGCGTGCACACGCAGGGCGGCCACAGCTGGAAGAACTGGGGCGTTCCCAACGCCATCGAGCGGCTCTCGCGCGTGGTGTGCGCAATGTACGACCTGCCGCGGCCCACCGAAGCCCGTACCACCTGCAACGTGGGTCTCATCGAGGGCGGCACCACGGTCAACAGCATCGCGAGCGAGGCATCGTGCCTCTGCGAGTTTCGATCCACGAGCGAGTCATGCCTGCAAGAGATGGACGAGAAGCTCCGTGACCTCGTTGCCCGGGCGGACGCCCGCGACGACATGGACGTCCAGATCGCCGTCATAGGCCGCCGGCCCGCCACGGGCGATGTGAACGAGACCGCCGAGCGACGCCTCACGCGCCGCTGCGATGACGCCATCCAGGCGGTCCTTGGCGTGCGCGCCCACCACGTAAGCTCTTCGACCGACGCAAACGTGCCCCTCTCGCTTGGCGTCCCCGCCGTGTGCGTGGGCACCATCACGGGGGGCCTTCCCCACACCCGCGACGAGTGGATTCGAAAGGCGTCGCTTGAGCAGGGCGTCGCGGTGGCGCTGCTGCTCATGATGGCACACGTGGTGGAGGACGAGTAGCGCCCGTATGCGCCGTTGGCGGCAGGCGCCGCTACCGCAACGCTCCCACAAACCCAGCCAGGCGCTCAAGGCCTGTGGCCAGGGTCTTCTCGTCCGTGGCATAGCTTAGGCGCACGTGACCCTCTCCGCCAAAGCACGAGCCCGGCACCAGCGCCACACCGGCCTCGCGGATGGCGCGCTCACAGAACTCCTCGCTTGCGAGGCCCAGTCCCTCTATGCTGGGAAACGCGTAGAACGCGCCCCGGGGCGTGACGACGGAAAGCCCCATGCGGTCGAGCGCCTCCACCGTGACGTCGCGTCGTGCCTGGTAGGAGGCGCGCATGGGGGCCGTATTGGTAGCAAGCGCCTCCACGGCGGCGTGCTGCAGGAAGGCCGGCACCGACGAGACCGCGTACTGGTGCACCTTGGCCATAGCGGCAGCGACCTTCTCGCCAGCGCCCACCCAGCCTAGGCGCCAGCCGGTCATGGCCCACGGCTTCGAGAAGCTGTTGGCAACGATGGTCCTATCCGCAAGCTCGGGATAGAGGGCCGAGAAGCGCCGGTAGCCGGGCTCGTAGCAAAGCTCGCCATAGACGTCGTCGCAGATCACGTAGAGGCCACGCGTTTGCGCGGCCTCGGCCACGGCATCCATGCTGCGGCGGTCAAGAACGCACCCGGTGGGGTTGTTGGGCGAGGTGATCACAATCGCCTTGGTGCGAGGCGTGATCGCCTGCGCGAGGGCGTGCGGGTCCAGCTGGAAGTTGCTCGCAGTGGTGTCGAGCGCCACGGGCACGCCGCGCGCCAGCCTCACAAGGGAGTCATAGAGAAGAAACGCCGGCGTGGGGATGATGACCTCGTCGCCGGGGTTGAGAAGCGACGTGATGGCACAGAAGAGCGCCTCCGTTGCGCCATCGGTCACAATCACGTTTTCCGGCGCAAGACGCACGCCGCGCTCGGCCTCCCACGCGCAGATGGCCTCACGAAGCCATGCAAAGCCGTTGTTGGGCGGGTAGTGCGTGAGGCCGCGGGCAAGGTCCTCCCCCACCTTGGCGCATACGTTGGGGGTCGTGTCCTCTCCGGGCTCACCCAGCGTGAGCGAGACGCAGCCGGGAGTTTGGGCAGCGAGTGCCGAGAAGCGCCTGATGCCAGAGAGCCTTAGGTCATCAAGGGCAGCATTGAGCGAGAGGGGCATGGGTTCCTCCTAGGGATTCCAGGCTGCCCCAAAGAAAAACGGGGGCGGCGCGCGGGCGCTACTCCCCGAAGACTAACAAAAAAAGACCCCGTGGGGTCCTGCTTGCCAACGTGCACTTTGTCATTTCCCCGGACGGCACCGGGGTGCCGGGGCGTATTGCCCCTAATCGACCCTGGTGCACTTGACGAGCAGGTGGGAACCCCCGTGGTTGGCGGCATGGCTTCCATACCAGCGCTCAATATCGCGGTAGAGCCACAGGGGGCTGTCGGCCTCGAAGCTGCGACGGTGGTTGTCGAACATGGCGGTGTACTCGCCGCTCATGAACCAGCCGTCCATGCAGGCGTCAAGGACCTTCTTCTGGAGCCTGCTCAGGTTCTTGATCTTCATGGAGTCCTCCTTTCCTAGCGGTGTTCCTGATGAATACGGTACCCGCGAGGTAGGAGCGATATGTTGCTGCCTCGTTAACTGCACATAACTTCTACAACTTGTTTGAACAAGCAGTAAGCCCAGCGTAAACACCCTGTTTGCGGCGCGTGAGACACGCCCTAGCGAAGCTTCCCCAGACGCGCGAGGGCGTCCCGCACGGTGTCGCGCGCGTGGTCCACGCGATTGCGCGCGTCCTCGATCTTGCTCTGCACCACGATGTCCGAGATTGCGCCGTCAAAGAAGAAGTCCGCAAAGGTCCAACCTCGGCTGATGTCCACCTTGAGGCCAGAGAACTCGCGAACGTCCGAGAGCTCGCGCGAGAACACCGCAAGGGACGACTGCGCCTCTCGTAGGGCATCCTGCGCCTCATCGATACGGTGGTGCTTTGCCAGGCCAGAGATGAGACCACCGCCAAAGATGTCGAGCATGCCCCACCCAGACGCGCTGTCTAGGCTCTTGGACGCCCGGTTGAGACACACGAGGGCCTTCTCGCCCGCGTCAATTGCCTCCTCGACCTCGCGCTTTGGGTCAAAGTCCTCACCGGGGACCTCGTAGCTGGGGTAGTTGTCGCTGTTGCGGGCCATGTGGACCTCACCCTCCGTGTGTGCCGGCGCTTGTGCCCGGCTCCCTTCGTGCCCACATTCTACCCATGGGTGCGTAGCTATGCCTTGGGCATCCATCTTGTGCGTGCATGTTCTAGGGTAACGCCATACAATTCTCGTATGACTTGTTCGCGTGCTGCCGCCACGCCAGGCGGCCGCACGCATGCAGATACCGCAGGAGGCACGCGTGAATCTCAAGCAGCTGGAGTACTTCGTCGCCATAGCCGAGGAGCACCAGATCACGGCGGCCGCGCGGCGCCTGCACATCTCGCAGCCACCGCTCTCGTATGAGCTGGCACAGCTGGAGCGCGAGCTGGGAACCACGCTCGTGCGCAGGGGGCCGCGCTCTGCCACGCTCACGGATGCGGGCAAGCTCCTCTACGAGCGGGCAACACGCATCCTCGCGCTCACACAGGCAACAAAGCGCGACGTCGAAGGCGTGGGCAAGGGCATGACCGGCGTGCTCACGCTTGGGGTCGACGCCTCGTGCGCGGGATCGGTTCCCGGCACGAGACTCGTCGAGCTTGCGTCCACACCCAACGTCTCGGTGGAGCTGCGCGAGGGAGACACGCCGCAGGTGCTCGAGATGCTCGAGGGCGGCGTGGTGGACATCGGCGTGGTGCGCACGCCGTTCGCGAGCGCCGGCCTGCGCTGCCGCTACGCCAAGACGGAGCGCATGCTTGCCATCATGCCACCCGCGCTTGAGGTGGGCTCGGAGATGGAAGTCACCTGCACTCAGCTCTCGGGCGTGCCGGTGGTGCTCGCGCGTCGCCTTGAAGAGCAGGTGCGCGCCACGTTCGACGAAGCCAAGGCGGAGCTTTCCGTAGGCTGCGTGGTCGACGACGAGCGCACGGCCTGCACTTGGGCGCGCGGCGGCATGGGCGTTGCCCTCGCACCCGAGACGCTGCTTCCCGTCACCGACACGGGCGATTGCTTCATAAAGGTGATCGCCGAGAAGGGCTTGTCAACTCGGCAGGCGGTGGTCTGGAAGGCAGACCGTTACATGTCACCGCTTGCACAGAGGTGCTTGGCTCTTCTCGGCGATCTGGGGTAGGAACTGGCCGAACGGAGGAAGGAGGCCGTCCGGCCTGGGGAATGGGAACCTAGGTTACTTGGCGCTCGCGGAGACCTCGACATCGGCGTCATCGGGGTCGGCGACAACCTCCTCGACGTTCTCGGAGGAGCTGGACTTCTCGGCCTTGGCGACGTCCTTGTCGTCACTGCCTTCCTCCATGCCCTCGCGCACGTTCTTGACGGTCTTGCCGATGGCGGAGCCAAGCTTGGGAAGGTTCTTGGGCCCAAAGATGATCAGGGCTACCAAGAGAATGACGAGAAGCTCGGGAACACCCATTCCGAGAACCATTGTTGCCTCCTAAAACGACATGCGGTTGGACGGCAACGCCGTGTTGCGGTCCCTGTGCAGCACGTCGTGGGGCGCGCCGCCTTTCAGTCTTGATAGTAGGATTGGCCAATAGATAGGTAAAATACATTTTGATATGCCGTTCCATATAAGGTTTGTATCGATTGGCGTTGGTACGGTACCGCGTGACGGAGCAGAGCTGCCACCCTACAATGTACGAGGGCATATGCACCGCATTCGAAAGGAGTCACGCATGGCAGAGCTTCCGCAGGCAGAGATCGGCATCTTTGGCGGATCCGGGTTCTACAGCCTCTTTGAGGGCGATTACGAGGAGGTCTCCCTCGACACGCGCTGGGGCCAGCCCTCCGACGTCTATACCGTGGGGACCATCGGCGGCCGCAAGGTGGCGTTTCTCCCCCGCCACGGCCACAAGCACACCTTTGCCCCCGGCGAGGTCAACTACCGTGCCAACCTCTGGGGTATGCACGAGCTTGGCGTGAAGCAGGTTATTGGGCCCTGCTCGGTGGGGTCCCTCTCGCTTGACATCCACCCCGGCGACTTTGTGATTTGCGACCAGTTCGTTGACAGAACCAAGGGTCGCGCCGACACGTTCTTTACCCACGACCTTGGCCTGGGCGTGCAGCACCTCTCCGCTGCGCACCCCTACTGCGAGACCATGCGCAAGGTTGCCGTCGAGAAGTGCCGCGAGCTGGGCATTCCCGTGCACGACGGCGGCACCGTGGTCACCATCCAGGGGCCGCGCTTCTCGACCACCGCAGAGAGCGAGTGGTTCCAGAAGATAGGCTGGTCGGTGGTGAACATGACGCAGTACCCCGAGGCGTGGCTTGCGCGCGAGCTGGGCATGCACTACGTGAACGTGAGCCTGGTCACCGACTACGACTCCGGCCTGGGCAAGTATGCCGCCGTCACCAATGACGACGTGCTGCGCGTCTTCAACGAAAACCTCCACCTGCTGCGCAAGCTCATCGAGGCCATGGTGCCGGCACTGCCCTCCACCATCGACGACGACTGCACCGGAAGCGCAGCGCTCTTCGAGCGCCTGTAGGCGTGCGACTCTCGCTCCTGCTGCGAAAACGCGCCTTCGGGAGAGAATTTTGCGCCGGAGCGAGGGTTATTGTGGGATCTCGTACGAGAGGAGCCTTCGGGCGCCAAAAATGGCGCCCGAACAACGATTACCGCAGGATTCTCGCCTAAAGTAGCCCCTCCGGCGCCAGATTGACGCCGGAGGGGCTACTCCGTTCAATATGCGAGAAGAACAGCGACGCCCAGGGCAAAAGCTAGTCCAGCTCGCCCTCCTCCAGGATCTGGAAGCCGGCGCGCTCGATGGCAAAGACCGCCTCGGCCGCCTGCGCCGAGTCCGTCACCTTGAGGGCAAAGATCGCATTACCGTCCTGGTGCGAGAAGCAATACCCGTACTCCACCGAGATGTCTGCGTTGTCCAGCGTTTCGAGGAGCTCGGCCAGGCCACCGGGCCGGTTGGGAACGGCCACGGCCGTGACCTTGGTCACGCGGGCACGGTAGCCCGCCTCGTCGAGCGCCGCCTTTGCCTTGTCGGCCTCGTTGCACACGATGCGCACCAGGCCGTACTCCGGGGTGTCGGCAATCGAGAGGGCACTCATGTTGACGCCCGCGTCCGCCAGGCAGCGGCAGAGCGCGGCCAGGCGGCCCTTGTCGTTCTCAAGAAAGACCGAGATCTGCTTGATCATCACTTGATCCCCTTCCTCGTGTCGATGACGCGCTTTGCCTTGCCGGTGCTGCGCGAGATGGACTTGGGCTCGACGATACGAACCTTGATGCCAACGGAGAGGTTGGTCTTGAGGCGCGCGGAAATCTGGCGCTGCAGGGACTCGATGGCGCCGGTCTGGTCGAAGTCGAAGTCGGGGTTCGCCTCGGCCTTGAGCGTGACCACGTCAAGAGAGCGCTCGTCGGTGCCGACCTCGATCTGGTACCAGCTGGAGACCTGGTCGAAGGTCTTCATGACGTCCTCAATCTGCGACGGGAAGACGTTCACGCCGCGAATGATGAGCATGTCGTCAGTGCGGCCATGCAGGCGGTCGATGCGCTTGTGCGTGCATCCACAGGGGCACTCGTCGGGCAGGATGCGCGTGATGTCACGCGTGCGATAGCGCACGACGGGCGACGCCTCGCGGTCGAGCGTGGTGAGGACGAGCTCGCCCCACTCGCCGTCAGGCAGGCGCTTGCCGGTGGCCGGGTCGATGATCTCGGCAAAGAAGTGGTCCTCTGCCAGGTGAAGGCCGTTCTGCTCGAGGCACTCGCAGGCCACGCCCGGGCCCATGGTCTCGGTAAGGCCGTAGATGTCGAGCACCTTGTAGTCGAGCTTGCGCTCGAGCTCGGCGCGGAAGTTGTCGGAGAAGGGCTCGGCGCCGTGGATTCCCGCCTTGAGGTGGAAGTCGCGGGAGGGGTCAAGGCCCATCTCCAGCGCCGTGTCTGCGATGTGCATGGCATAGCTGGGCGTGCAGCAGAGGATCGTGGTGCCCATCTCGCGCAGGATGCGAATCTGACGCTCGGTGTTGCCGGCAGAGGTGGGAATCACCGTTGCGCCAGAGGCGAGGGCGCCGTAGTGGGCGCCAAGGCCGCCCGTGAAGAGGCCGTAGCCGTAGGCAACCTGCACAACGTCGTTGGCGCCGCCGCCCGCATAGCGAATACCGCGCGCGAAGCAGTCTGCCCAGAAGTCAAGGTCATGCTGGGTGTAGGCGCCAAGCGTGGCCACGCCCGTGGTGCCAGACGACATGTGGATCTCTCGAACGTCAGAGAGGGGCACGGCAAGCATGCCGTAGGGGGCCGCGTCGCGCAGGTCCTGCTTGGTCACAAAGGGCGCGTTGGCAAGGTCATCGAGAGAGGTCAGGTGATAGGGGTCAAAACCCGCCTCGTCAAAGGAGCGCTTGTAGAACGGGATGTGCTCGTAGCAGTTGACCAACGTGCGGCGCACGCCCGCAAGCTGCATCTCCTCGAGCTTCTCGTGCGGAAGGTGCGTAACGTCCGCCGCCTCCGCGTTGCCGGTAACCGCCGTGCCGTCGTGCTCGTCTGCCATGCCATACCGCCTTTCGAGCCAATCTGCGCCGGCCGAACCTCCGGCGCGTGCACCCATTGTCACCCAGTCGCCACCCCCAGCGGGGCAGGCGTCCGTGAGCGCACTTTATCACAGGGGAGCGTCGGCCAAAGAGGTGGTAGAGGGGCGTACTCAGCGACCGGCATGCGCACTCAGGGACTCGAGGTCCGTTGACTGCATAAAAGTGCTCTATCGGACGGAGAAATCGCGATTGCTGCATAAAAAAGCTCTATCGAACGGTGCCTTCGGGATTGCAATATCAATTTTTTAATTATACTTGCAATTTTATGCATATATTAGGCATATATATTCATAAATTTACAACTTTAGTTGAATTTTTGATGTCAACGGCCAAATAGGACCATCCGATATCGCCTTTTTGTGCAGCGGAGCTTCAATCTCCGTCCGATATCGCCTTTTTGCGCAGCGGGCCCACGTGGGCCCCAACCGTCGCAAGCCCTCACTGCTCCCCATCGTTATAGTTGGCTCTAACATCAGGAGGAGGAACCCATGGAGGAGCTCCGCATTACGGTTGCCACCAGTGCAGATGCCGCAGACATAGCCGCCATCTACGCCCCTTACGTGCAAGACACCGCCATCACCTTTGAGTACGAGGCGCCCAGCGCTCAGGAGATGGCCGAGCGCATCGAGCGAATTACCGCCACGCATCCCTGGCTGGTTGCGCGCGACGCCGTGGGTAGCGTGCTGGGATACGCCTACGCCAGCCCCTACTACGGACGAGCCGCATACGCGTGGTGTGTCGAGACATCCATCTACGTAGACCGTAGCGTCCGAGGACGCGGCGTGGGCAGCGCGCTCTACCAGGAGCTCGAACGGGCGCTTTCCGCCCAGGACATCCTCAACCTGTACGCCTGCATTGCCACCACCAACGTGCCAGATGCCCACCTCGACAACGGAAGCGTTGCCTTCCACGAACGACGCGGCTACCACGAGATAGGCCGCTTCCCCAACTGCGGCTACAAGTTTGGGCGCTGGTACGACACGGTGTGGATGGAGCGCGACCTGGGCGAGCACACCCTGGGGCAGCCCAGCGTGCTGCCGTTCCCGCAGGTAAGGTCCCGGCTCGGCCTATAGGACACTCCCGAGCGCCTTGGCAGCAGCGCTCGCCTCACCTGCGGAAAGGCCGTCGTACTGCACCACAAACCTGGCAAGACCGTCTGGGGTCCCGGCGTGCTCGGAAGCACGCACAAACGAGGAGAGCGGGGTGAGCCCCACGCCCGTCTCGCGAGCTGCAGCGGCAATGCCGGCCTCACCTCGACCGTCGTCCTCCACGGCCAGCACAAAGTGGATCCCGGAATCGGCCTCCTCGATGCGGACGCGCTGCCCAGCAGGTCCGTCGAGAAGCCCCTCTGCCAGCGCATCGCGCACCTCGCGCATGTCGCGTCGATAGCGCGCCACATGCCGTTCGTACGCGCCAGACTCCAGTGCCTGCGCAAGCGCCACCTGGTCGATGGCGGGCACCGTAGTCGAGAGGAACCCAAGACGCTCGTCAAAGGCAGCATCGAGCGAGGCCGGCAACACCAGGTAGGCAATGCGCAGTGCCGAGGAGAGACTCTTCGAGAACGTATTGAGATAGATCACGCTACCCGTGGCATCAATGCTCGCAAGCGCTGGAATGGGCCGACCGGCGAGGCGCAGCTCGCAGTCGTAGTCATCCTCGACAACGTAGCGACCGTCCTTCTCGGCAGCCCAGCCAAGAAGCTCGTAGCGGCGTGCCACGCTCATCACGCGGCCGGTGGGAAACTGGTGCGAGGGCATCACGTGCGCCATGACGACATCAGACCCCCGCAAGGCCCGTACCGAGATGCCTTCCCCATCAAGCGGCAAGTAGCGCACATCAAGCCCATGTGCACGGTAGGTCTCGCTCGCACGCGCGTAGCCGGGGTCCTCCACGCCAACCGAGCCACCCTCGCGCAAGAGCTGCGCGACAAGCCCATAGAGCGTCTGTGCACCGGCGCCTACTACTACAAGACTGGGGTCGACCGACATCCCGCGCGAGCGCGCGAGGTGTGCGGCAATCGCCTCGCGAAGGCGGGGCACGCCCCGTGCGGGCGGTGTGCGGTAGAGCACGTCGTCGGACTCGTGGGCAAGCACGTCACGCAGCGCTCGTTCCCAGAGCCGGGCCGCTCCGGGCGAGGCAACGTTGGCCCCGCGCGTGAGGTCATACGGCACGCTACCTGCGGCGCGTTTATCTTCCCACCCCGCCTTTGCGGCGTGCGCAGAGGCAGCAACCACGGGCATCGCCGCAGCCGCATTGGGCAGCGAGGGCAGGCTTGCTGCATAGTAGCCGCGACGTGACCGGGCGACCACATACCCCTCGGCAACCAACTGTGCATAGGCACCCTCCACGGTGACCACGCTCACCCCAAGCCGCTCCGCCAGGGTGCGCCGTGAGGGCAGACGCTCACCTGCGGCAATCTGGCCCGCTACCACTTGGTCGCGAATACACCGGTAGAGGTACTCATAGAGGGGCAGCTCTCCTCGCCCGGTGAGGTCTATGCCCTGCATGCGAAGCCCCTCTCAGCAACTGGCCTTATCTGTTTTGTAAAACTGGCCTTAGATTGGTCTTATCAATCTATCACGTTCTGGACATTTCAATATTGCCACATCGCGTCTAGGCTACGTAGCCACGCAGACACGCCAACGCAAGGAGGACCACACATGGCACAGGATGAGAGGGATAAGAAGACCATCGCGCCAACGCCCGGACCGGAGCGCGCCAAGCTCAACCGCGAGCTCGCGCAGATGCTCAAAGGCGGCGTCATTATGGACGTAACGACACCTGAGCAGGCACGCATTGCCGAGGAGGCCGGCGCCTGCGCCGTCATGGCGCTCGAGCGCATCCCCGCCGACATCCGCGCCGCAGGCGGTGTGAGCCGTATGAGCGACCCCCACATGATCAAGGGCATCCAGGCGGCGGTCTCCATCCCCGTGATGGCCAAGTGCCGCATTGGCCACTTTGTGGAGGCTCAGGTGCTCCAGGCCATCGACATCGACTACATCGATGAGTCCGAGGTCCTCTCCCCCGCCGACGACGTCTACCACATCGACAAGACCCAGTTCGCGGTGCCCTTTGTCTGCGGCGCGCGCGACCTGGGCGAGGCGCTGCGCCGCATTGCCGAGGGAGCGTCGATGATCCGCACCAAGGGCGAGCCGGGCACCGGCGACGTAGTGCAGGCAGTAAGCCACATGCGTCTCATCAACGCGCAGATTCGCCACGTGGTGAGTCTGCGCGCAGACGAGCTCTTCGAGGAGGCCAAGCGCCTGCAGGTGCCTGTCGAGCTCGTGCGCTTTGTGCACGAGAACGGACGCCTCCCTGTGGTCAACTTTGCCGCAGGCGGTGTGGCCACCCCCGCCGACGCTGCGCTCATGATGCAGCTGGGCGCCGAGGGCGTCTTCGTGGGCTCGGGCATCTTCAAGAGCGGCGACCCATCAAAGCGCGCCCGCGCCATCGTGGGCGCCGTCACCAGCTTCGACGACCCCGAGAAGGTAGCGGCCCTCTCCGAGGACCTCGGCGAGGCAATGGTTGGCATCAACAAAGACGAGATAGACCTGCTCATGGCCGAGAGGGGCAAGTAATGGCAACAGCGGTTCTCGCCCTGCAGGGGGCCTTTGCCGAGCACGAGGCTCGCCTGGCGGACCTTGGCGAGAAGGCCTTTGAGCTGCGCAACGCAGAGGACCTCTCGCGCCCGTTCGACCGCCTAGTACTACCCGGAGGCGAGTCCACGGTCCAGGGACGTCTGCTCGAGGAGCTGGGGATGCTTGAGCCCCTTCGCGAGCGCATCGAGGAGGGCATGCCGGTGCTTGCGACCTGCGCTGGACTCATCCTCTTGGCGCGAGGACTTGCCGCGCATGACGACAAGGGCATGCCACGCCTGGCCACGATGGACGTGACCGTAGAGCGCAACGCCTACGGCCGCCAGCTGGGAAGCTTCCATGCCGTGGCAGAGATTGCGAACGTTGGCCGAGACGTGCCTATGACCTTCATTCGGGCGCCGCGCGTGGTGGAGGCAGGCGAGGACGTCCAGGTGCTGGCTCGCGTGGACGGAAACGTGGTGGCCGTACGGCAGGGCGCCCAGCTGGGAGTTGCCTTCCATCCCGAGCTCGATCACGACCTCAGGCTGCACCAGCTGTTCCTCTCGCTGTGAGAGAAGCCGGTAAGACGGCGGACGCTGCGGCTGTCGGGCTGTTTTCGTACGTTTTGACGAGAAGGAACGCTGTTAGGTGTCGAATTCCTGCCCCGTAGCACCCGGCAGCCGGTCCGGCGCGGCCCCAGGCCCCGGTGCAATCCCAGGCCCCGGCGCGGTCCCATCCAACGGTCGCGCCGGGCCGGCCCCCTTTTACGGCAGGCCCCACCTGCAGCGCCAACTTGTGCCACACTTTCCTCAAGCGTCCGTCAGGGGCGACGGACCACAGGAGAGGAAGAACCATGCTGAGGATTGGCCTTCTCACTAGCGGCGGCGACTGCCAGGCGCTCAACGCCACCATGCGCGCAATCGTCAAGACCATCATGCACAACACCAAGCAAGACGTTGAGATCTACGGATTTATCGATGGCTACCAGGGCCTTATTCACAACCGCTACATCCAGATGACGCCCGGCGACTTCTCGGGCCTCCTCACGCAGGGCGGCACCGTGCTCGGCACCAGCCGCACCCCCTTCAAGCTGCTCGACGTCCCCGAGGCCGATGGCACCGTGAAGGTGCCCGCCATGAAGCGCACCTACAAGAACCTCAAGCTTGACTGCCTCTTTGTTCTGGGCGGAAACGGCTCGACCAAGACGGCCAACCGCCTCTCGCAGGAGGGCCTGCACGTAATCGCGCTGCCCAAGACCATCGACAACGACACCTGGGGCACCGACCTCACCTTTGGCTTCACCTCGGCAACCGACGTAGCCACCCGCTGCATCGACGACATTCACACCACGGCCAGCTCGCACGGCCGCGTCTTTGTCATCGAGATCATGGGCCACAAGGTCGGCTGGATTCCCCTCTACGCAGGTGTCGCCGGCGGCGCCGACGTCATTCTCATCCCCGAGATCCCCTACGACATGGACAACGTGGTCAAGGCCATCGACAGGCGCGAGGAGAACGGCGGCCGCTTTGCGATCATCGTCTGCGCCGAGGGCGCCATCTCCAAGGAGCAGGCGGCCATGAAGAAGAAGGACTACAAGAAGCTCGTGGCCGAGCGCGTGAAGCCCTCCGTTGCCTACGACATCGCCGAGGAGATCGCCCGCAGGACCGACCGCGAGGTACGCGTCGCCGTGCCCGGCCACACCCAGCGCGGCGGCCAGCCTGACGCCCAGGACCGCATCTTTGCCACGCAGTGCGGCGTAGAGGCGGCGCGCGGCTGCCTGGAGGGCAAGTACGGCTACATGATCGCCCAGGTAAGCGGCAAGATGTGCCGCGTGCCGCTGGAGGATGTTGCCGGCAAGCTCAAGTACGTCGACCCCAACTGCGACCTTGTGCGCGAGGCCAAGCTCCTGGGCATCAGCTTTGGTGACGAGTAGGGAGCAAGGCGCATGATTGGCGAGGCCTGGCAGAGCTTTGTTTCCGAGACGGCGGCATGGGGTGCCCATGCCGTCTTCCTGAGGCTGCTGCTAGCCACCCTCGTAGGCGTGGCCATCGGCATCGACCGTGAGTTCCACAACAAGGGCGCGGGCGTTAAGACGCACGTTCTTGTGTGCATTGGCGCCGCCATGGCCATGATCGTGAGCGAGTACGTGCTCCACCAGTTCCCCGATGCGAGAGGAGACATCAACCGCATTGGCGCCCAGGTAATCTCGGGCGTAGGGTTTCTCGGCGTGGGCACCATCCTCGTGACCGGCAAGAACGAGGTCCGCGGCCTCACCACGGCAGCAGGTCTCTGGGCCTGCGCATGCATTGGCCTGGCCGCGGGCATCGGCTTTGCGGAGGGTGCGTTTATCGGCCTCTTCTTTGTGCTGCTCACCTTTGAGGGGCTCAACCGCCTTGACCGCGTGATTCGCCGGGCGTCAAAGACCTTCGACGTCTACGTGGAGTTCGACGAGCCCTCCGGCGTGCGCGAGCTTCTCCGCAAGCTGAACTCGTGGGATTGCACGTACGAGAACTTCGAGGTCATACGCGGCCAGGACGGCAGGAAGGGAACGGCGGCAACCTTCTCGGTGGAGCTCTCGTCCATGGGGCGCAAGAGCCTCTTCATAGAGTCCATTGGCAACCTCGACTTTGTCACCTTTGCCGACGAGATATAGGTGATACGGCCAGCGGCATGGGAGGCCATCTGGATGTCCACGTTCCTCAATCAGAGCCCCGTCTTTGGGCCGGTCGCAAGCAGGCGCTTTGGCGTCTCCCTGGGTGTGAACCTCATGCCCACAACAGGCAAGATCTGCACCTTTGACTGTCTGTACTGCGAGAACGGCTTTAACGACGAGCGCCGCACGCGTGACGGCTACGTAGACCTTGACCAAGTGATTTCCGCCCTTAAGCAAGCCCTGGAAGACATGGCAAAGAGGGACGAGAAGCTCGATGACATCTGCTTTGCCGGCAACGGAGAGCCCACTGCAAGCCCCGTCTTTCCGGCCGCCGTCGACGCTGCGCTTGCCCTGCGCGACCACTACGCGCCCGAGGCGCACGTGACCGTGCTCTCAAACGGCACACAGGCGGCGCGGCCCAAGGTGCACGCGGCGCTTCTCCGCGTGGACAGGAACGTCCTCAAGCTTGACACCGTCGACGCCACCTACGTGGCCGCGCTCGACCGCCCCCGTGTGCCCTATGACGTGGAGCGCCAGGTGGAGGTGTTCGCGTCCTTCAAGGGGCATGTGATTGTGCAGACCATCTTCCTGCGCGGCAGCTACAAGGGCCGCTCGCTCGACAACACGGATGAAGGCCACGTAGAAGCGTGGCTCTCGGCGCTTGAGCGCATTAGGCCGGAGGGCGTGACCATCTACACCGTGGACCGCGACACGCCGGCACCGGGCCTTAGTAAGGCGCCAAGAGAGACCCTCGATGCCATCGCCCAGCGCGTGCGTGCCCTTGGCTTCCCCTGCACCGTGGGGTACTAGCTCCGCTCGGCAACAGTACCGTCACACGAGACGCGCTATCATCGTGCTGTACCTGCAGCCGCTTGAGATCGGACACCCGGCATGTGCGAGCTCTTCGCGATCAACTCGGGAAGGCCGGTCTTGGCCAACGCCTACCTGAGGGAGTTCTACACCCACAGCCATGACAACCCGCATGGCTGGGGCCTCTCGTGGCGAGACGACCATGGCAAGCCCGGCGACCCCGAGGCGGACGTCATGCTCTGGCGCGAGCCCATCCCAGCCTACGAGTCAACGCTGCTGCCCAAGATTCTGGAGCAGCCCGTGGAGGCCTGCCGACTGGAGGCGCACATACGCTTCTCCACCTGCGGCGCACAGAGCGTGGAGAACTGCCACCCGTTTTTAGGCTCGGACATCTCCGGACGCGAGTGGACTCTCATCCACAACGGCATCCTCTTCAACGAGGAGCTGCTTGCGGGCTACGACCGCATCGAGCGCGGTGAGACGGACAGCGAGCGCACAATGCTCTTCCTTCTCGACGTCCTGGACGAGGCCACCATGCGTGCAGGTGGCGCACTGGGCTTTGACGGCACCTTTGACGCGCTGGCCGGCGCCCTCTCGCAAATCTCAAACCTCAACCGCCTGAACCTCATCATGGATGATGGCACCTACACCTACGTGCACACCAATACGTCGGAAGACACGCTCAACTACCGACAACTTTCGGACGATGCCATCGTCTTCTCGACAAAGCCGCTTGGCGGGGACGCGGAGAAGGACCTCTGGAAGCCAGTGCCGCGCAACCGCCTGATTGCCTACCGAGACGGACGCCTGGTACGAACGTCTGCGCCACACGGGTACACGTTCTGCGAGGCTATTCTCGACCTTCGCAAGAAGTTTGGCGACGCATGGCCGGAGGTCATCGCGTCGTAAGCGGTTGCCGCGCCACCACCACAGCCAAAACGGGATTAAGTTGCCGGGCAATGGAATCCCGTTGCCCGGCAAAAAAGTTGCATGCTGCGCTAGCGCACGAAGGGGTTGCTCGCCAGCTCCTCGGCCATCGTGGTGGCAGGACCGTGCCCGCAGAGAAGCACCGTCTGTGGCGCGATCTCGCGGCCCATACGTGCAAGCGAACGGCGCATGGCGTCCGAGTCTCCACCTGCAAGGTCAGTGCGACCGCACGACCCCGGGAAGAGCGTATCACCCACAAAGGCAATCCCTTCGGCCGTGCCCTCTCCCACCAGGCAGATGCCGCCCGGCGTGTGGCCGGGCGTCTCCATCACGCGAAAGCGCGCCGTTCCCACCGCAAGGACGTTTCCCTCGGCAAGCAGGCGAGAAGGCTCGGGCGCATCGTCGTCGTAGGCAATGCCGGAGCCAGAATACGCCGGGTCGCCAGCATGCTTGGCCATCTCGGCGTCTGCCGCCGAAATCGCAAAGGGTGCACCCGTCGCCGAGACAAGCGCCGCCACGCCACCCACGTGGTCACCGTGGCCGTGGGTCGCCGCCACGCACACGACCTTCTCGCCGGCAAGCGCCGTTGCTATGCGCGCACCGACGGCTCCAGGGTCCACGACCAGTGCCTCGCCGGCAGAGACGTAAGCGTAGCAGTTGGTCTGGATGGGCCCCACGACAAAGACGTGCACCACGTCGCCGCCGTCTGACGCCGCAAACGACCCCGCATCGCGGAAGTAGTTCTTCATGGCTACACCCGCTGCTTCATCTGGTTGGCGCCCTCGCCTGGCATGATGCGGCGCGCGTCGTAGACCGAAGGCACGCGGGATACGCTGGCGAGAAGCGCGTCAAGCAGGCTCGCGTCCGAGATTGCCACAATAAAGCGCAGACGCGCGATGCCCTGCTTGCCCGTCTGCGTGGCCGCGGAGAGGATGTTGCCGCCCGCGTCGCCAATGGCGATGGTGATGTCCTTGAGAAGCCCCATCCGATCCGTAGCCTCGACCACAATCTCGACCCTGAACTCCGTGGCGCCGGAGGTATCCCACTCCACGGAGATCATGCGCTCGGGGTGGTTCATGAGGTCGCGCACGTTGGGGCAGTTGGCGCGGTGCACAGATACGCCGCGCCCGCGCGTCACAAAGCCCACGATGTCGTCGCCGGCAACGGGGTTGCAGCAGTGCGCAAGATGGACGAGAAGGTCAGCGTCGCCCTTCACGACCACGCCGCAGTTGCTGCGACGCCTGGCGCCCTTTGCAGTCTGCGTAATGGCGTAGGACTGCATGAGGGGCTTGTTCTCCTTGATGGCCTCCTCGCGCTTGGCCTGGCGCTCAGCCTCCTTGCGCGCGGCCTCGAGCTGCTCTGGCGAACCCTCCTCGAGGATCTCCTCGATGCGGTTGGCCACCTGCTTGGCCGAGACCTTGCCCGTGCCAATGCCGGCAAAGAGGTCGTCGGGCGTGCGGTAGTCGAACTGAGGGTACACGCGCTCGATGGCCTTGACGGTGCGCTGCGTAGAGATGCCGTAGCCGCGGCGCCGCAGCTCGTGGGCAAGCTCGCTTCTGCCCTGCTCGGCGTCGTCCGCGCGCGTCTCCACCGAGAAGTACTTGCGAATCTTGGCGCGCGCCGAGGGCGTGACCACGATGTTCATCCAGTCGCGACTGGGCTTGGCATTCTTGTTGGTGAGGACCTCAACGCGGTCACCCATGTTGAGCTTGTAGGTGAGCGGCACAACCGACCCGTTGACCTTTGCTCCCACGCAGTGGTTGCCCACCTCGGTGTGGACGGCGTAGGCAAAGTCGAGCGGCGTCGAGTCGCGACGCAGGCTCATGACCTCACCCTTTGGCGTGAAGACAAAGATCTCGTGCTCAAAGAGATCTACTCGCAGGCTGTTCAGGAACTCGTGCGGGTCGTCGATGTCGTCCTCGACGGCCCAGTCGAGGCTCTTGCGGATCCAGTTGATGGTCGAGTCGATCGAGCGATCCTCGGCCGACATCTTGCCCTGGGAGTTGCCAGCCTTCTTGTAGAGCCAGTGGGCAGCGACGCCGTACTCGGAGGCCTCGTGCATCTCGACCGTGCGAATCTGGATCTCGATGGGCTTGCCGTCTGGGCCCACCACCGTGGTGTGGAGCGACTGGTAGAGGTTGGCCTTGGGCGTGGCGATGTAGTCCTTGAAGCGGCCGGGCATGGGGTGCCACAGCGTGTGGACGGCACCAAGCGCCGAATAGCAGTCCCCCACCGTCTGCGTGATGATGCGCAGGGCGATAAGGTCGTAGATGTCCGAGAAGTCCCGGCCCTTGCGGGTCATCTTCTGGTAGATGGACCAGAGGTGCTTGGGGCGGCCGGTAATCTGGTAGTTCTTGAGACCCACGCGCTTGAGCTCGTCGTCCAGGGTCTTGATGGCCGCCTCGGTGTCGTCCTCGCGCTGGGCGCGCGAGTCCTGCACCATGCGCGCCACGCGCTGGTACTCCTCGGGCTCAAGCCAGAAGAACGCAAGGTCCTCAAGCTCCCACTTGATGGACGAGATGCCCAGACGGTCGGCAAGAGGTGCGTAGACATCCATGGTCTCGCGCGCCTTGAAGAGGCGGCGGTCGGGCGGCAGCGCCGCCAGGGTGCGCATGTTGTGCAGGCGGTCCGCAAGCTTGATGATGACCACGCGGATGTCCTTGGACATGGCGAGGAACATCTTGCGCAGATTGAGGGCCTGCTTCTCGTCCATCGAGGTCACCTTGATGGACGTGAGCTTGGTGACGCCGTCCACCAGCTCGGCCACGGTCTCGCCAAAGAGGTCCGAGATCTGCGTGAGCGTTGCCGGGGTGTCCTCCACCGTGTCATGCAGGAGCGCGGCGCAGATGGTGTCCTCGTCCATGTGGAGGTCCTTGCAGAGGATGAGGGCCACCTCGACGGGGTGGTTGATATAGGGCTCGCCAGAGCGGCGGCGCTGGTCGCGGTGGTAGTCGGCCGCAAAGTGATAGGCGCGGTCGATCTTTGCCCACTCATCATCGTCGAGGTAGGCACGCGCGGCCTCCTCAAGCACGCGGAAGTTGGCAGCGTCGGGAACCGCGGACTTCTTTGCAGGCGCAGGCGCCGAAGCCGCGGGGGTCATGGCCGCGGGAACAGTGGGAGCCTTGGCTCCTTCCGCAGGCGTCGCAGCCAGTGCGTCCTGGGCCTTCTCGGCCATCATGCCGTCGTCGCCCATGGTTCCCTCCTCCTATTCACCCACGCGCACGCCAAAGTCGGGCGCGATGGGCCTGTTTATCGCAGAGAGCAATTCTTCCTCAGTACATGAGAGTACCCATTCACCAAACTCGCCGCACGCCTCGCGCTCGCGAATACCCTCGAGATAGCGGGCAGAACCCTCAAGGTCCACATGACCTGGGTTTGTCGCCATGGTAATAAGCCGCGCGTCGCCAAAGCCCGCAAGCGAGAGCAGACCCAGCTCCGAGAAGACCTGGATGCCGCAGGAGACAGCGCCCTCGGTGAGCGGACGGCCCTTCACCGTTGCCATGGTCGCAAGCTGGGAGTCGTGTACCGAGAAGGACGTCTGCCCCACGCTTGCGGCACCCTTTGAGATGCCGCGCAGCGCCCGGTAGAGCGCGACGAGCTCGTCTCGCGTGGGCGCCACCTGGTCGAGGATGCGCTGCGAAGAGACAAGGTCGCGCTGGCCAAAGAGCAGGTGCACGCAGGCGCTATTCCCGTCTCGACCGGCACGCCCGCTCATCTGGTTGAACTCAACGCGCCCCAGCGGCATGTCGTAGAGCACCACGTTGCGCACGTTGGGGATGTTCACGCCCTCGCCAAAGGCGCTGGTCGAGACGATGCAGGAGAGCTCGCCCGTGCGGAAGGCGCGCTCGACGCGGGTACGGTCCGCGCGCGGAAGGCCGGCGTTGTAGAAGGCGACCTTAGGGGCAAGCTCCGGTACCTGATGGCGCAGCAGCCTGGCCAGCGTCACCGAGCGCGCGCGAGAGTTGACGTAGGCGATGCACTTCTCGCCCTGGGCCACAATCGAGACGAGCGCCGCGTCGCGGTCACGCAACCCGCGGCAGTCATCCAGGCGGAGGTTGTCTCGCACGGAGAGGTCCACGATTACGTCCTGGGTGTCAATGCCGCAGAGGTCGCAGACGTCGTGGGCGACCTCTGGCGAGGCCGTGGCCGTGACGGCGAGGACGGTAGGCTCGCCCAGCACTGCACGAACGCGGGGCAGGTCGCGATAGGCGTCGCGCGACCCCGAGCCGGCTGGAGAGCTGTGGTGCGCCTCGTCCACCACAAGGAAGCCCACGCGCCCGGAGCGTGCGAAGTCGTCCACGTGGATGGCAAGATACTCGGGCGTGGTGAGGACAATGTCCGCCTGACCGGATGCAAGGGCTTCGTAGACGCGGGCACGCTCGTTTTCGGGTGTCTCGCCCGTGAGAACCGCCACGCCCACGCCAAGGGGCGCAAGCTCGTCGGCGAGGTGGTGCGCCTGATCTGCCACAAGCGCGCGCAGCGGGTACACAAAAACGCTGGCACGGTGCCGTGCGAGTGCCGTGCGCGCTGCGTGGACATGGAAGACGAGCGACTTTCCGCGCCCTGTGGCCATCACGCAGAGGGCGGAGCGGCCGACCTCAAGGCGTGAGAGGGCCTCCCGCTGCGCGGGAAGGAGCGGGTTCTCGCCGATGAGGGCGTGCACCAGGCTCGCCGTGAGGGGCTCGTAGCTTTGGGGCAAGGCAGCGGGCGCGGACGCCGTATGCCCTTCGGAAGCGCATGCCGCCGCGGAGCAGGCGGCAGCGGCCCCGCCCTCAGCGCCCTCCTCACGTGCAAAGAGCTCGTCCACAAAGCTGGGACCAGAGGGCTTCTCGTCTCCACCGTCGCGGTAAAGGATGTCCTTGACCATGAGCTTGGGCTTTGTGCGTCCCTGCCAGGTCTCATCGACGGCCTCGAAGACAAGATCAACCACGCTGTCCGTGGCGCAGGCGCGCGGGCAGTCTGGCACGCGGAACATGATGGCGGGGACGCAAGAGACGCCATCCGTGGCAAGGAAGCGCAGGTGGGCGCCGTCGGCCCCAACGCGCGAGCGGTTCTTCATGGTGACGCCGCGCACGGCGAAGAGTGGCTTCTTGTTCCCCTGGCCAAAGGGCTGCAGCGCCTCGAGCGAGGCAATCGAGGAGACCGTGAGCTCGGAGAGGCGCACGACCGCCGTGACCTCCCCGCGCGACTCGAACTCCTCGGCAGGCAAGGCGTCGAGCACGGACTCCAGACGATCGCGGAATTCGTCGAGCCGCGACGCTTCGCAGGTCACGCCCACGGCACCGGCGTGGCCGCCAAAGCGCACGAGCAGGTCAGAGCACTGCTCGACGGCACGGAACAGGTCAACCGAGCCAACGGAGCGGCCGGACCCGCGCGCGATGCCGTCCTGGATGGTGAAGAGGATCGTGGGCACGTGGTAACGATTCACGATGCGGCTTGCCACGATGCCTTTGACGCCCTCGTGCCAGCCCTCGCCGCCAACGACAATGACGCGGCCACCGTGCCAGGTGGCGGCAACCTTCGCGAGCGCCTCCTCGGTGAGGGCAGACTCTATCTCGCGTCGCTGGCGGTTGATGTCCTCAAGCTGTCCAGCTAGAACCGGCGCCTGGGCGGGATCGCTCGTCATGAGCAGGTCGATGGCCACGTCGGTGGTACCCATACGACCTGCCGCGTTGAGGCGCGGGATAATCGAGAAGGGCAGCGAGTCCGCCGTGACCTCGGAGATGTCTTGGCCAGCGCAGGCAGCAAGTGCCACCAGGCCGGGACGCGAGGTCCTTCTCAGCCGCTCGATGCCATCGGCCACCAGGGCGCGGTTCTCGGGCGAAAGCTGCATCATGTCCGAGAGGGTGCCTAGGGCAGCGACGTCGGTGTAGGAGCGCCAGATGTCCGGGTTGCCCAGGCGCTTCCCCAGCGCAGCCAAGAGCTTGAGCGCCACGCCCGCACCCGCAAGGTCGCGAGAGGGACCATCTGCCGCAAGTTTGGGGTCCGTCACGGGAACCCCCTGGGGAACGAGATCCGCGGGCTCATGGTGGTCGGTCACAACCACGTCGATGCCCCGCTCGCGGAGCCAGTCAACCTCGTGCTCGGCGGCGATGCCGTTGTCGACGGTCACAATGAGATCGGGCTTGCCATCTTCCAGCACGCGGTCAAGTGCGGCCTTAGTGAGGCCGTAGCCCTCGCCAAAGCGGTGCGGAATGTAGGCACGTGCGCGCCCGCCCAGCTCGCGCAAGCCCAGCGCGAGAATGCAAGTGGAGCTCATGCCATCAACGTCAAAGTCACCAAAGACGGCGATGTCCTCCCCCGCCCTCACAGCGCGCTCGACGCGGTCTACCGCCTCGGCCATGCCGGGAATGACTAGAGGGTCTGCCCAGTCGCGCTCGAGCGAGGGGGTGAGGAACGCGCGGGCATCCTCGACGCTGGTGAAGCCACGGGCAACAAGGACCCGCGCCACCAGCGGCGGCACGTCCAGGGCACGAGCAAGGGACGCCTCGGCGCGCGAATCCGCGTCGAGGACGTCCCAACGTCGACTGTCAAGCAGGCCGGGCACGCTAGCCTTCCTTGGGCTCGTTTTTCTCGGCGCCGGCAGCGGGGGCTGCCACAGCCTTGGCGGCACTGCCGTACTTTGCCTCGAGCTTAGCCCACTTGGGCTCGCGCGTCTTCCAGATGGCCAGAAGCGGGGACGCCACGGCGAAGCTAGAGTAGGTACCCAGAATCTCGCCGACCAGGATGGCGAAGGCGAAGTCCTTGAGCGTGGCACCGCCAATGGCCAGCATGCAGATGACCGGCACGAGCGTCACGATCGTGGTGTTGATGGTACGGACGATGACCTCGTTGATCGAGAAGTTGCAGATCTCGAAGTACGTGTGGTGCACACCGTCGCGAAGCTGCTTGGCGTTCTCGTTCATGCGGTTGAACTCGACCACGGTGTCGTAAAGCGAGTAGCCCATGATGGTGAGTAGTGCGGCAATGACATTGGGCGAGATGTCAATCTGGAACCAGGCGTAGACGCCCAGCGTAATCACGAGGTCGTGGATGAGCGCGACCACGGCCGTGATGGACATCTTGAACTCGTAGCGGAACGAGACGTAGGCAATGATGAGGAGAATAGCCACGCCAAACGCCATGAGCGAGGAGCGCGTGGTGTCGGCGCCCCAGTCGGGACCGATGGTCGTGACAGTGTAGTTGTCACTCGTGAGGCCAAGGGATTCGGCGGCAGCCTGAGCGTGGGCGTTGGCGGTGGTGGGGTCGGTGGTGTCAGAGCGAACGAGGAAGCCCGCCTCGCCCTGCGTGGTGGTGGTCTGGACGGTGGCCGTGCCCTCATCCGTTGCCGCAAGGGCGTCGCGCATCTGCTCGATGGTGATGTCGCCCGTCTGGTAGAAGTCTATCTCGGTGCCGCCCGTGAACTCGATGCCAAAGACCAGGCCGCGCACGGCGAGGCCCACGATGGAGAGAATCACGAGGATGCACGAGAGCGTGAGGAACTGCTTGCGGTGGCCGATGAACGAGATCTCGTGGGAGAAGTGGCTACGCACGAGCCTCACCCCCCTTCGCGGACGAGGCGGGCGTCTTGGCGCCCCTCGCCTTCTGAACCTCCTGGGACCTGCGCTCTGCCTCGGCTATGTCCTGGTCAACGCCCCAGAAGCCAGGGTGCGACGGAATGACGTGGGCAGCGAGGAGCCTGAGCGCGGGTGCCTTGAAGCCGAACATGGTCACGATGTCGCAGGCAACGCCGAGCGCCAGGGTGAGGCCAAAGCCCTTCACGGTGCCCGTGCCCACGAAGAAGAGCGCAAGCGCGGTGACGAGAGTCACGATGTCGGCGTCAAGCGAGGTCATGATGCCGTGGCGCGCGCCCGAGACGGAGGCGTTCTTGACGGTACGGCCCATGCGGATCTCCTCGCGGAAGCGCTCGAGCACCAGGATCGAGGAGTCAGCCGCGGAGCCCGTGGTGAGGACCATGCCTGCGAGTCCCGGCAACGACAGCGAGATCATTCCGTAGTGCGAGAGGATGGCAAGAAGTCCCAGGTAGAGGATAGCGAAGACCACAAGCGAGCCAAGCGTGAGGAGTCCTAGGCCGCGGTAGAAGAAGAACAGGTAGACGATCACGATTGCCACGCCAATGACAAGGGCGAGGATGCCCTGGTTGAGCGAGTCCTGGCCGAGCGTGGGGCCAACCACGCGGCTCTCGGAATAGTTGAGGCTAACTGGCAGCGAACCGGAGTCGAGCACGGTCTTGAGCTCCTGGGCCTGCGCGCTCGTGAAGTTGCCGGTGATGGAGACCTTGCCGCCAGAAATCTCTTCCTGCACGGCAGGCGCGGACTGCACCACGCCGTCAAGCACGATGCAAATCTGGCCGTTGGTGGGAGCAAGCTCCTTGGTCACCTGGTCAAAGATGTCCGCGCCATCGGAGTTGAAGGTGATGTTCACCGCATAGGTGCCCACCGAGGTCGAGGACTGAGCGACTGAGGTCGACTCGATGTAGGACCCGTCAAGGAAGGCGGTGTAAGTGCCCTGCTCAAGCGTCACGTTGGAGGCACCGGCCTCGATCTTTGCAAGGGCATCCGCGTCACCGATGTCGTCAAGACGAACAAACTCGAGGTGGCCGGTCTGACCGATGGTCTGGACTGCGGCGTCTGCATCCGTGGCACCAGGAATCTGAACCAGGATCGAGTTGGTGCCCTGAATCTGCACAGTGGCCTCGGAGGCACCCAGCGTGTTGACGCGCTTCTCGACGATGGTCTTGGCGGTGTTCATCTCGTCTGCGGAGGGCGCAGAGCCATCCTGCTTGGAGGCGGTAAGGATCACCGAGACGCCGCCCTGGATATCAAGGCCGGTGGTGATGCGCTCGCCAAGTGGCGTGAAGCAGAACGCGCACGCCACGCAGAGAATAGCCGTCACCACGATCGTGGAGACATAGCGACGCACGGTTGGGTTCATGCGGCGGCGCTTGGAGCGGCCGGGGCGAGCGGAGCGCCCGCCCTTCGAGCTACGCGATTTCGACTCGGTAGCGTTCCACCGGTCGAGGCCCGTCTTGGGGGCCTCGCGGTCTTGCTTGTGGGCCATGTGCAAACCTTCCGTTTTTGGCAAACATGCCGACCGAGCGTTAGAGACGCACGGCTCCGGTTTTTTCCGAAGCCATTATAGGGTTTGCTCCGCAACGTCGCTGAGTGGGCCTTTGTCCCGCACCCTGCGCGCCCGCCCGTTGTTACCGGCCCGTCTTGGCACCAAATCATTTCCGCAGGTAAGGATTGACGGAAGCCACGGACCGGTAATACCGCGCGCTTCGCTGTCGCCGCTGTTACCGGCCCGTTGGGAGGTCGCCGCTGCTACCTGGGAGAATGCTCGGGGATCACGACGGCTCGGTAATAAGGCCCGATTGCCCGGAATCGACATGCAGCACTCCCTCCTCGAACCCGCCGCCCTACGGGAGCGGGTGCGTTGCGGAGTCGCGACAGAATTTAGCTGCGCTTCTGCGCGAGCTTGGGGGCAATGTTCTCAATATCCGCTAAAGAACGAAATTGGCGTGGAGCAAGGAGGCTACCAGTCCTTCGCGGCGGGCGAGTCCATCCACCGCGAGACAAACTCCCCGTACGTACCTGCGATGATCGACTCGCGCGCGCGGCGCATGAGGTCGAGAAGGAAGTACAGGTTGTGCATCGACAGCAGGATGGAGCCGGCCATCTCTTTCTGGCGCACCAGGTGGTGAAGGTAGGCACGCGTGTATCCGCCCTGGCAAACGGGGCAGGTGCACGCGGGGTCGAGCGGTCCGGCGTCGTGCGCGAAGCGCGCGTGGCGCAGGTTGAGCTTGCCCTCGCTCGAGAAGGCCGTGCCCATGCGAGCCGTGCGCGTGGGAAGCACGCAGTCGAACATATCGATGCCGTACGACACGCCGCGCACGAGCGTGGTGGGGTTGCCCACACCCATGAGGTAGCGGGGCTTCTCGCGCGGCATGCACTGCGAAGCCAATGGCGCCAGGCTCTCGAACATGGTCTCGTGGTCCTCGCCAACCGAGTACCCGCCAATGCCAAAGCCCGGGAAGTCGCCCACGTCGAGAAGGTGCTGCAGCGAGCGCCTGCGCAGCGTGAGGTCCATCCCGCCTTGAACGATGCCAAAGAGCGCCTGGTCGGTACGGGTATGCGCCTTCCAGCAGCGCTCCGCCCACATGGCGGAGAGGTCAACTGCGCGCTCGACCTTCGAACGCGGGGCCGGGTAGCCCACGCACTGGTCGAGCTGCATCACGATGTCGGCGCCCAGCTTCTGGGCAATGTCCATGTTCTCCTCGGGCGTCCAGGTGAACCAGCGGCCGTCGTAGTCGACCGCGCGAAAGCGCACGCCGTCGGCGGAGAGCTTGCAGAATTCCTCGTGGCTAAAGACCTGGAAGCCACCGGAGTCTGTGAGGATGGGGCCGTCCCAGCGGGTGAAGCCATGCAGGCCACCCATCTCGGCAACAAGGTCTGCGCCGGGACGCATGGCCAGGTGGTAGGTGTTGGCAAGGACAATCTTGGCGCCAAGCTCCTTGAGCTGCGGCACCAGGACCCCCTTCACCGTGCCCTTGGTACCCACGGGCATAAAGATGGGCGTGGGCACGTCGCCGTGCGGGGTGTGCAGGACACCCGCCCTCGCGTGCGTGGCAGGATCCTCGGCGACAATGTCGTATGTGAACCACTCAGGCTCCATCACGTGCTCCTCTTGCGTCATGAAAACGGCCCGGGAGACCCGGGCCGTCAGCTTGCACATGTACTTGCGCAGCCTACTCGCCGAAGCCGGAGTCGACGAGGGCGACGAGGGCGTCGAGAGCCTCCTGCTCGTCGGGACCATCGCACGCGATCTCGATCTTGGTGCCGGTGCCAAGGCCAGCCGCCAGGATCATCATGATGGACTTGGCGTTGACGGGCGCGGTGTCCTTGTCGACGTTCTTGATGGTGACGTTGGACTGGTACTTCTTGGCCTCGGTCACGAAGACGGACGCGGGACGGGCATGAAGGCCGGTGGCGTTGATGATCGTAGTCTGCTTGGAAACCATGATAGAACTCCCCTTCTAGACTCCCTGACTAGGCTCGGGGAGCAATTCCCCGAATCGCTTATATCGTACCAAACGCTCGTATAGTTTACACACATCATGGACAGCTGACGGACAAACTCTTCTCAAGCAACTCGATTAGCACCATATACGGACGCTTGCGGCAAAATGGAAGGGTGCGCGCGGATGCAAAAGCCGCTGCGTCGTTGCAACTACAACATTTAGCTTCGCGCCCACGTGGCGCGCTTTCGAGAGGAGCCTCCATGGCTTGGGGCAAGGGCAATAAGGGCGAGAAGGGCGCTTCCGAGAAGGGCGCCACGAACGCACAGGGTAAGGCCGCGGGGGCCAGGGGCAACGCCGCCACTCCCAAGGACGACGGCAAAGGCGCGAAGGACGGTGCCGCCCAGGTCGCGTCCAAAGCCGCGGGCGCAGCCGCAGGAGCCGCCAGCGCGGCCGCAGGTGCAGCAGCAGGGGCCGCCCGTGGGACAGGCAAGGGCATAGCAGCCGGCTTCACCGCCCTGCGCGACGTGCGTGACGCGTCGCGCCAGTACTCCTCCGCAAAGTCGCAGATGGAGTCCACCGAGAAGGCACTTGCCGCACAGCGCTCGGCGCTCGAGCACCGCGAGAGCATCGAGGGCGGCTACGACGACATCATGACGGCGCAAAGCGCGGCACTCGCTGACGCCCAGAAGCGCGCGGCCGACGCCGTGCAGTACGCCGCGCGCCTCACCCACGAGCTCCAGGACCTCGAGGCCCGTCTCACCAAGATGCGCTCCGATGACGAGCAGGCACTGCGTCCCTACAAGCAGCTTGCCGAGTCCTCCAAGGGCCGCGCGGACGACGCAACGCGCACCGTCGCCGAGGCCAAGCGCGCCGTGCGCACGGCAGAGGGCCAGGTAAAGGATGCCACGGACCGCCGCGAACAGGCGATTTCCTCAGCAAACCGTGCGCTCGACAACTCAAAGGCGCGCCAGCGCAAGGTCCAAGGCGAACTTGACAAGCTGCTCGCCGACCCTTCTGCCAAGCGAGACGCAATCGCACAGGTTCGCCAGGAGCTCGCTGCCGAGACCGCGCACGTGAGCGCGGCCGAGACGGCCGTGACCAGGGCCACTGCAGACGCGCAATCCTCCGTCGACAACGCCCAGACGCACCTCTGGACCCAGAAGCAGTCGCTCGAGACCGCCCAGCGCGAGTCAGACGCGATGCAGGCCGAGGCCAAGGAGCGTCGCGGCGAGTACGACCGCCTCCGCTCAGAAGCAGAGGCGCGCCAGAAGAAGCTCTCGGACAAGATCGACCGCCACAAGGCAGAGATCGAGCGCTCAAACCGCCTGCGCGACAACGCCAGGACGGACGCAAGCAAGGCGAACGACCTTCTCAGCGAGGCGAAGAGCATCCACGACACGCCGCAGGCAACGGAGCAGCTGCGCCGTTCGATTGCCGAGCGCGAGCAGACGCTCGAGTCACAGCGCGCACAGGTGGAGGAGCTGGGACGCGCGGAGAAGGAGCTGCGTCGGCGCACGCGTGCCACGCGCATCGCCGTGCTGGTGATTCTCGTTGTCTTGGTGGCAGTGGTGGTGGTTCTCGTCGGCTCTATGCTACTTGGACAGGGCGGCGACGCCGCAGGCACGGCCGCCTCGACAAGCGTGACCACTACGGGCACGGTATCTGCAGGCGCGTAGCCGCTGTGGCGGCCCCGTCATGGGGTCGCCACCGGGCGTTTGTTAGCGCTACCTGATGAGCATAGCGTCGCCAAACGAGAGGAAACGGTACCTCTCGTCAATGGCTGCCTGGTAGGCGGCCATGATCTGCTCGCGCGTGGCAAGCGCCGAGACAAGCATCATGAGCGTCGAGCGGGGCACGTGGAAGTTGGTGATGAGTGCGTCCACCACGTGGTAGGTGGAACCCGGCATGAGGTAGAGGTTGGTGGTGGCGTCGCGGCGCTCGACGATGTCGCCACGACCCGTAACTGCCGCGGAATCAGGCGCGCCCTCGAAGCGACGGGCAGTGACTGCCGGCGTGGACGCAGGCGCCTCCGGGTCCCAGGCGCTCTCGAGTGAGCGAACCGCGGTGGTGCCCACGGCGACCACGCGATGCCCCGCCGCCTTGGTGGCATGCACGGCGTCGACCACGTCCTGGGGCACGTGGTAGCGCTCCGTGTGCATCACGTGCTTGGTGGGGTCGTCCTCGGTGACCAGGCGGAAAGTGTCGATGCCCACCTCGAGCTCGACCGTTTTCCAGCCAACGCCCTTGTCCTCGATCCGCTTGATGAGCTCCGGCGTGAAGTGCAGCCCCGCCGTGGGTGCCGCCGCAGAGTGCTCCTCGTGCATGGCGTAGACCGTCTGGTACTTCTCGGGGTCGCCCTCGTACTTGGTGATGTAGGGCGGAAGCGGCACATGCCCTGCCTCGTGGATGGCGGCATCGAGCGTGCGGCCACCCTGCGGCTCGAAGCGCACCAACCGGCCGCCGCGGTTGTCCTCGAGAAAGTCAACTATCTCGCCTGTGAGCACGACCTCGGCAGAGAGGGGCGCGTGCAGGCCGCCCGCGCGGTACTCGATGACGGTGCCAGGCTGGCGGAGGCGCTTCCCGGGGTTCACGAGACACTCCCACACATGGCCCAGGGGGTCGAGATCCTCTCGGCGCTTGAGCAGGAGCGTCTCGGCCACGCCGCCGGTTCCACGCTTGTGGCCCACGAGGCGCGCCGGCATGACGCGCGTCTTGTTGGCAACGAGAAGGTCGCCGGGGTCGAGGTAGTCAATCACGTCGGTGAAGTGGCGGTGCTCGAGCGAGCCGTCCTCACGGTTGAGCACGAGAAGGCGGCAGGAGTCGCGCGGCTCCGCGGGTGCCTGTGCGATGAGCTCGTCTGGGAGCGGGTAGTCAAAGTCGTCGGTGCGCATATGTGTGGTTCTCCTCGTGCCCTAGGGCTGATGTGGTGAGGTGAGGTGCGGCGCGTTGTGCGCCGGCCGCCCATTCTAGCGCGTGGCGGCAAGAAGCGACGGCGAGGCTAGCGCGCAACGGCAGCGCTAGCCGCAGCGTGTGCGGCCTCGCGCTCGGCCTTGCGACGGTCGCGGGCCTCGTGACGCTCTACGGCGGCCTCGGCGGCCGAGAAGCGGCAGCCGCAGTAGTTCTGCCGATACATGCCCAGGTCACGTGAGGTGCGGGTGGCCTCGGGGTAGTAGGGGCGAAAGTCGCGCCACACCGGCGTGAGGCCATAGGCGGCAGCGGTCTTGGCCAGCACGTCGCCGCAGGTTTCGAAGAGCTGGTACGGCGAGACCGCAAGCGTGGTGGAGATGTAAGTAAAGCCCAGTTCGCGGGCCGCGCGACACGCCTCTGCCAGGCGCAGGGCGTAGCAGGCGCAGCAGCGGGCTGCGCGGTCGAAGCCGTGCGGGGCAACGCCCGCCTCCCATGCAGCGCGGTTGTCTCCGGCAACAATCACGTTGACGTGCGCGACGTCCGCCGCCCACGCGCGCAGCGTGGCAAGGCGACGGTCGTGCTCCTCCTTGGGCTGGATGTTTGGGTTGGTCCAGCAGACGGTTGGCTCAAAGCCCTCGCGGCGCAGGAGCTCCACGGGCTCTATCGAGCAGGGGCCGCAGCAGGCGTGCAGCAAGAGCGGCGTACGGACGCTCGAGCCCAACCCGCTGCCGTTCTTGTCATCCCCATGAAATTGCATCGGCACCGCTCCCCACAATCTTTCCCCCAGAAGGCCATATGCTGCCCTTCTCGTCCTCTACCAGCATATTGTCTGCCGAGGAATGAGCAAGGACGCGACGCACGTTCATTCCGTCACATTTCCTGTACCACTCCTCTGCCGCCTCGGGCGAAAGCCCACCGCGGGACTTTCGCGCGACCAGCCGACGATGAAGGAGGTCAGGGTCGGCAACCAGGAGATACGACAGGTCTGCCAGGCTGCGCGTCTCGTCCCACGGAGTCTCGTTCGAGAGGAGCCAGTTCCCCTCAACGAGGACCAGGCGCGCGGTGGCCGGAACCGCGATCGCATCGTCGACGACGTCGTGGATGTTGCGGTCATAGCGCGGCCACAAAACGGCCGTGCCCGAGCAGAGCTCTCTGCACTTCTCGGCAAAGAGGGCGTGGTCGAAGGTCTCCAGCGTACCCTTGACCTCGCGCATGGGCACCTGTCGCCCCTCTACGCAAACGATGCCCTTTGCAATCACATCGGCGTGGTAGTGAAAGCCGTCGAGCGGCAGCGCCACCAGCGGTTCGCATGACTCTTCCTCGCAAGAGAGCTTCGCGAGAAGGCTCGCAAGGGTAGACTTTCCGGCACCCGGAGGGGCGGCAAGAAAGATGACCATGCGGCGGCCAAGCTCACGCTGGCGCGAAGTCCATTTGGCAAGAAGGTCGTGGCAGAGGCGAATGGTCTGCTCCGAGAAGGGGACCCGGCAGGGCACCCCGTCGACGACAAGGTCGACCACGTTTCTCTGGGGTTCTCCCATCACTGAGCGCCCTCCCCCAGCGGCACCTCGCGCATCACGACCTCGCCGCGCGCGTCATGCCCGAGGACGAACGCGCTCGTGAATCCGCATGACGCTGCAAAGCGCGCGCCATCGTCCAGCCCGCCGCAGAGCGCATCCGAGCTGTGGGCGTCGGAGTTCACAAGGATTTGACCGCCCATCTCGTGCAGTGCGCTGAGGAGCTCGCGACGCGGGTAGGGCTGGCTGCGAATGCCGCGCGCGAAGGCACCGCAGTTGACCTCGAAGGGCACGCCCTCCCCCACCAGGTACTCCATGGCCTCGAGCGCCGGGTCAAGATATTCCTTGGACGTCTCGTCGAAGAACCGCCCGCCCTCGTTGAACTTGCTCACTAGATCGAAGTGGCCAACGAAGGTGCATTCCGTACGGTCGTGCGTCGTGGCCTCCAGCTCGTAGTAGGCACGGACAAGCGCCATCCAGTTGCCACCAAACGCCTCGAGGCACAGGGTCTCGAGCTTCTCGACAGACCAGTCCACCGACGTTTCACACGGCACGTCGACATCAAGAAAGTGCGTCGAGCCAATCCGGTACTCCGCGCCGGGGCAGCACGCGGGATCGTAGAGCGTGTCCAACTCCACGCCCATGAGGATGTCCATGCGTCCGCGGTACTCGTCCTTGAGCTGGCGTATTGCTGTCGCATAAGCGTCCCAGTCCATATGGACGTCCTGATCCATGTGACCCGAGAAGCCAAGGGCGAGAAGCCCCTTGTCAAAGCCCGCCTTGGCCATCTCCTGCGGCGTGTTCTTGCCGTCGCAGAGCGTCGTGTGCGTGTGGAAGTTTGCTCGTATCATCCCGGTCCCAGCGTTCCGCCAAAAAGTTTGCCCCGCATACGATAGTGCAGCCAGGGCAAGCTTGAGGCGAGAAGCACGCAAAGAGAACGTAAGGTGATGGCGCCACGATCCTCCGCAGCGCTGGCCACGACCTTCTTCTCGTCCAAGCATTTTTCGATTGGTTAGAGGGGGCTAAACAATCGAAATTTGCAAGATGCCAAGGTACCTGCATTATTAGATTGGTTAGAGCACCCCAACCGATCGGAATTTGCAGCTATGCGCCGTCACCATCACCGTCATTGGCGAGAAGCTCCACGCCCGTATCCGTATCGCGCACGTGCGTGCATCCCGGCGTGCGAGCAATGCGCACAACCATGGCCAGGTCTCCGGCACACCCCGAGAGGTGCGTCCACGCAAGCGCCCAGGCAAGCGCCGGCCCGGCGACCAACACGCCTACCAGGACCAACGCCCCCGTGACAAGCACCGACGGCGCCAGCAGCACCGCCACAAAGCGACCGCGCGTGAGCGGATTGCCCTCGGCGCGGGTGTAGAGCATCCCCGTCTCGTAGCCAAAGCGAATGCACACGCGGCCGCGTCCCAGCAGCAGAAACGCTGCCGCGTGGACAAGCTCGTGCACGGGCAGCGCTGCAACCGTCGCCGCCACATAGACGGCCATCCACGCGCCAACGCCCATGCCCCACCCGTGCGTCACCACAAGATAGATTTCGCCCAGAAGGCCCACGACGAGAATTGCTGCCGAGAGGGTCACCACATGGCGGGTAAGCGGCGTGTCGCCCAGGATGTCGAGATGCGCAACGCTCCTCACGACGCGTCTCCTTCTACGCTGCGCCGCCGCGAGGCTTGCCATGCGTGCAGCAGCACCACCGCCACGGCGAACGACGCCATGTACGGTACGAGGTAGCCGGGGTTGCCAAAGGCGCGCTCCCACCACTCGAGCGGTGAACCCACGGCGGGGCTTGTCACAAAACCAAAGTTGGTACCAAACACTCCGTTGAACCACCTAAAGAATACCAGGTAGAGCACGGAGCCCGTCAGCGAAATCCACGCGTCGCGCCATCTTGGGGCCATATGCGGGTCGTCGAGCGCCATGAGCGAGACCGAGAAGATGAAGGCATGCTCCATGAAGCCGCTGATGCATGGTAGCGTGTATGGCGGGCAGTACGTCCAGCCAGGGAAGAGCATGGCGCAGAGACCACCGGTGAGGCCAAAGCAGAGCAGAAGCTCGCGAGTCACGCGTGACGGGGCGAGCGCATGCCACAGGCAGATGTACTCGGCAATGTTGCACAGGTGGAGCGGCCACCAGTTGGGCGAGAAGGTCCCCGTCTGCACCTTGAGCACGTCTCCCCACAGCAGAAGCGCGTTGGGGACGATGGCGGCAGCGAGGACAAGCCAGCGCCTGCCGCCGTGCCAGGAGTTGTCTGCGGGAAGGCTCCGATAGCCATGGACGAGAAGCGCGATGACCGCCGCGCAGATAGCAAGCCAGAGCAGGTGCCAGGGTCCAAACATGGCAAAGCCCTGACCGCCCCACAGCAGCGGCTCCGCGACTATGACTTTCTCGATGCTCATATCCCCTCCTCTGCTCTCTCGACCCTGGTCCCTCTCGCCGCACTCGGTCGCACTCTTTAACGTACCCGCCAGACCACCCGCGCGTACGCGCGTTGTGGGATAATCACGTGGCCCATGGCGTGCGCGCCACGTCAGCGGGCGTCACCTGCACCACCACGACCAAGAGGGAGCACGTCCCACATGGCAGACAATTCCCAGAACGCCCCGGAGCAAGACCGTCCGAGCTTCCCCGCCCGCGCAGTCATCACCGGGGGCATGCCGTACGGCAACAAGAACCTGCACTTTGGCCACATCGGCGGCGTCTTTGTGCCCGCGGACTTCTTCGCGCGCTTCCTGCGCGACCGCATTGGCAGCAAGAACGTGATCTTTGTCTCGGGCACGGACTGCTACGGCTCGCCCATCATGGAGGGCTACCGCAAGAAGGTGGAGCAGGAGGGCTACCAGGGCACCATCACCGACTACGTCCAGGCCAACCATGACGCCCAGAAGGCGGCGCTTGACGCCTATGGCATCTCGCTCGACCTCTTCGCGGGCTCCGGCCTCGAGCCGGCGCGCGACTTCCACGCCCGTCTCACCGCCGAGGTCCTGCGCCGCCTCCACGAGCGTGGGTACCTGCACAAGATGAGCACCCGCCAGTTCTACGACGTCGAGGCCGGCCAGTTCCTGAACGGGCGCCAGGTCATTGGTCGCTGCCCCGTGCGCGGCTGCAAGTCCGAGAAGGCCTACGCCGACGAGTGCGACCTGGGCCACCAGTTTGACCCCGAGGAGCTCATCAATCCCGTCTCGGCGCTCACCGGCACCACGCCCGAGCTGCGCCCCGTTGACAACTGGTACTTCGACCTGCCCGCCTTTGAGTCGCAGCTCAAGCAGCTCATGGACGAGTGGGACGTTGACCCGCAGGTGAGGCCCATCGTTACCAAGACGGTGCGCGAGTCTCTCGTGCCGCCCGTGGTCTACATCCAGGACAAGTTCCGCGAGAGCTTCAATGCGGTTGAGGACAAGCTCCCCGCCCACCAGCTCCACGAGGCCGAGAAGGGCCAGCAGTCCTTCTCGGTTGAGTTTGCTAACTGGCGCGACCGTGACGACGCTCGCGCCATTCTGGAGGCGGCAGGCGTGCGCTTCCGCACGGGCAAGACGCTTCTGCCCTTCCGCATCACCGGCAACATCGAGTGGGGCGTGCCCGCACCGGAGCTCGAGGATACGAGCGGCCTCACCGTGTGGTGCTGGCCCGAGAGCCTCTGGGCGCCCATCAGCTTCACGCAGACCGCCCTTGCGCTCGACGAGAAGGCCGGCGGCACGCGCTTCTCGTCCGACGACTGGCGCGACTGGTGGTGCGCGGACGACGCCAAGGTCTACCAGTTCATTGGCCAGGACAACATCTACTTCTACTGCGTGGCACAGCCCGCGCTGTGGGACGCACTCGACTGGGGCCTCTTCCAGGACACGCCCGTGGCCAACTACCACATCCTGTTCATGAACAAGAAGGCCTCCAGCTCGGGCAAGATACGCCCGCCCATGGCAGCCGAGCTTCTCGACCACTACACTGCCGAGCAGCTGCGTTGCCACTGGCTGAGCCTGGGCCTGGACCAGAAGGCGGTGAGCTTCTCGCCCAAGCCCTACGACACCTCCGTGAGCCACAAGGATAAGGCCACCGGCGAGGACGTCCTGGTGAAGGACGATCCGCGCGTGGTTGACCCAGCACTCAAGGAGAGCGCCTTCCTCACCAACATCTTCAACCGCCTAGCCAGGAGCTGCATCTACGGCGCGCAGAACGTCTGCGCGGGGCACCTGCCTGCGGTTGAGGCGGATCCCGACGTACTGGACGCCTGCCGAGAGGCGACGCTTGCCTACGAGCGCTGCGCCCACGCATTCGACGCCCACGGTGCGCTTGCCGTGGCCGGGGGCTTCTGCCGCGACGCCAACCGCCGCTGGGGCGACGAGTCCAAGGCCGCCAAGGGCGACGACGCAGCCTACGAGCACGCGCTGGCAAATGCCTTTGCCGCGCTGCGCACGGTGACGCTGCTCATGCATCCTGCGGTACCCGCCGGCTGCGAGAAGATCTGCGAGCACCTGGGCTTTGCGGCCGATGACTTCTTCTCCTGGGAGCATGCGTTCGAGACCCCCGGCGAGCTGGCGCAGACGCTTGGCGAAAGCCCCGCCGAGCACGCGCTGCCCGAGCTACCGCCGCGCTTCGACTTCTTCGAGAAGCACCCGAGCCAGAAATAGGACGAGAAAAAAGAGGGGCGCCGCCGGGGCGCCCCTCTTCTACGCAATTATCCGGAGCAATGCTTGCATCGACTTCTATACCGCCACTCGATTAAAACAACAGAATTGAAGAATAACTACGAGACACCTTAGAATGCGTACTTGATGTTATTCCGATACTTCTCGTAGAGCGTACGATTGAGCTCATCGCCGCCATCGATATTCGCGCTACAGAAAACTGGTGGCGTCTTCACCCCCCCGTCGACAAGGCGCTGAACGAGTTCAGCAATCATTGCATTCAAAATCGCGGCGCCCACAACGGTCGATGTCGGACCAACTTTTTGTTGCAGCCCATTAATTGGAACTGCCGCGTCTCCGATATCGCCGTGGTTATCAACCACAACGTCAGCAAGCTCAAAGAGTCGTTTGCCAGAGGGGTGACGCGAAGAGACCGTCTTGGAGTAGGAAAGGTTGGTCAAGGCGATGACACTTGCCCCTGCATCTTTTGCAGCCTGGGCAACCTCGATAGTGACGGGATTACGCCCTGATACCGAATGCGCGATAAGCACATCACCAATCTGAAAGTCTGCACGGTGCTTGGCTAGTGCGGTTCCATACCCAACAAGACGCTCCATATCACTAGTTAGGGTAATCGGACTTGCTTCGACCGATACCTCCTTGCCGAAGATGGGATTTATCAGCATCAAGCCGCCGGCACGGTAAAACATCTCTTGGCTAAGGATTCCCGCATGGGATGCGCCGAAGATGTATATCGAGCCATGGTCCATCACACATTTCTCTAACAGGTCAACTCCGGCACACATGTTTGCTGCCTCGCTAAATCTGACCTTTTGTAGAATTGCTTCGACGCAATCGAAGTACTCAAACTCCATCGTTGTCTCTCCCATGAGAATTCATCTCTAAGCAATGAGTCGAGCAATGGAGCCGCAAACAATACCCCAGAGGTCAAAGTCCTGGCCACCATAAACCAGCATCCATTGCTGAATCGTGTTGTTGAAGAAGTAGGCTCCAAAACCAACCAGGAAGACGGCAAGGACCCCCGCAACGGCAGACCCGATGACTGCACCACGAACACCGCCAGTGCTGTTTCCAATGATTGCGGCAGTACCAATTTCAAAGAAGCACGTAGAAATGAGCGGGATGACCACTGTGGGGAACATTCCATTCGTAAGAAGAATGGTAATTACACTCGTCACCATTGCAACAAGGAAGCCAATGGTCAGCGCATTGGGTGCATATGGGAAAACGACAGGACAATCGAGAGCTGGAATAGCGTCGGGGACGACCTTGTCGGCAATTCCCTTGAATGCAGGAACAATTTCCGCAATGAGCATGCGCACGCCCTGGAGCATGACGGTGATGCCCACACCAAACATAATCGAATGCTGGAATATATACACAAAAGCATCAGTGGTCGTGCCGGCATATCCCCAGACAGTTGCGGGATCCATTCCGTTAGACAGAAGCAGGAAATACATGATGAGGTAGGTGACGGCAATTGCAATGGAGCCAGTGATTGAAATCTCACGCAGGAAGCTCAACGACTTGGGAACGTTAAGGTCCTCAGTCGAGTGAGATTTATCTCCAAACGCTTTTCCGAGGAGCCCCGAAATCACCGAAAGGCATGTCGTAGGGTGGCCAATCGTGAAGTCATCGCTTCCAGTTACACCCTTCACAAATGGACGCATAAGGTTTGGCGAGACAACCATATACAGAGCAGTAAAAACAGTCGCAAGTACAATGAGCTTCACACCGGAAAGGCCCGCATCAACACCGGCAGCTATGAAGACGAAGGGGAACCAATACAGCATGTGACCAGTGAGGAACACGCTCTTCCACTTTGTGAAACGCGCAACAAGCAGGTTAATCGCAAAGGCAAGTATCATGACGATACCGATTTGCGTGCCATATTCAGCGCTGATATCCACCGTTGTCGAAGGAACAGCCTGAGGCATAATCGCATTGAATGCAGCAGAAATGCCATCGATTGACTTTCCGGTGATGATCCCCGTTCCTGTTGTCAGAATGAAAAAACCAATAGCGGTCATCGCCGTCCCGCGAACAATCTCGCCAAAAGGCTTTTTCTGCAAAATCAAGCCAATCATTGCAATGAGAGCAATGAAGATTGCACCCTGTCCAAAGATGTCGTTAACGATGAAACTGAGTACAGCCATTACTACTCACCTTTCCTCTCAAAACCATCAATAAACTTCAGAAACTTCTCTTCAACCTCCTGCTTATCCATCAGGCGATTGATGGCAACAACAGGCACTTTCGCGTGCTGCCGGACTCGATCGGAAAGGTCAACTGAGCAGAAAATGACATCGCACGTATTTGCAGAGCACGTGGAAACGTCGCCGCAAAACGCTTCAATCTCAACCCCGTGTTTTTTTGCAATTTCCTCTATGCTCATCCGCAGCATGAGAGAAGAGCCACACCCAAAACCACACACTGTTTGAATCTTAGGAACACGTTTCACGTTCTGCCTCCTTCCGGGGCAATGGCCCCTAGATGTATTCCAACTCCCTACTCATTGAGCAGGGCAGAGAGTTCATCACGGGTCTTGCACTCTCGAATGCGCCTCACAAGATGGGCGTCGTCGAGAAACTTGTATGCGATGTGCTGCAGCCTCTCGAGATGAGATGCTTTGTCCTTGCATGCAAGGCACATCACCACGTACACCGGGTCATTATCGGAATTGAAGAAAATGGGAGAATCAAAGACAGCGACTGAGATATCTGTGCGCAATACCTCAGGAGATGGGGCAGCGTGAGCAAGCGCAAATCCTGGCATTAATACAATATAGGGACCGAGTTCTTTGACGCTATTGATCATGGAATCAATGTATCCGCCAAGAATCGCCCCCGACCCAACGAGAGGCTCCGACGCTTGCCTAATAGCGTCTTTCCAATTGTTCGCTTTGAGGCCAATCCGAATATTGTCAATTCCGATACTCACGGGAGATTGCGATTGCATCAATAGCTCCTCTTATTCAGTCTCTTCATTGCTATTAGTCATGCATTAGCGCAATGGTCTTGGTGCTGATATCTGACCTCGCGAGACTCTCCAGATTTCTCGAGGCCCCAAATATCGAGGCAAGGGCCAGCAAATCGCTCTTGTCTTGGTGCTTTATTCCAAGAACAACAATCACGCGGACATTTTTTGCGTTCTCGCTCCCGAATTTTATTGGCGAGCGGGATACAAGAATTGCCGCGCAGTCATCTGAGATGCCGTCATTAACACCGGCATGTACATATGCGGTACCGGGGGTAAGCACCATATATGTGCCGAGTTCGCATACAGCGTGAATCATTGTTTCGACATAGCGAGACTCCATTAGTCCACGCTGGACTAATGGCATAGCTGCCAACCGAATTGCACTCTGCCAAGATTCACATGCGTCTATTACTTGAATATCATCATCGAAGACGTAGTCCGTCACACGATGAAACGTTTTCTCATGTTTCTGCTCAGCGTAGTGTTTGACAAACTGAGAACTCATTTTGGTGTAGGGAAGTTGGTTAACGTACCCCTTCACTCTATCGATATCGACTTGCGTAAGCATTGGATTTACGCGTAATACCGGCGCCACCGACGTCGAGAACTCGCAGGTGGCAATTATCAAATCGACATCATTTCGCCTCAGGTATTCTTCTGCCTCTCCAAGAGATTTTGGGCCAACAAGCCGGCATCCGAATAGCAGTCTTTCCAAACGTGACTTCAGCAACACGCTAGTTGCAAGGCCGAAAGAGCAGACAAAGAGGATGGTTGGGACAAGATCCTCTCCTCCGCTTGCCTCAAAAATGGACGTAAGATACATCGCTATGTATGCTATTTCGCTTGGAGGAAAGTCAACGCCACATTCTTCAAGAGTGCTTGATGTGAACTCAAGAATGAGTGGAGAGGTGAGGCGAAGATAGGACTCCATATTCTCATCATGCAACTGAATATTGTTATGCTTTCGATAGAGCGCCGCTCGAATATGTTCCGTAAGCATCGAGATGACATCTTTGACTGCGACGCCATCAATTTGCTGATACTTACCGAGCGCGTCAACCAGTTGTCTCGAGAGCTTCTCCGCCTCTCCGTTCATGGCGTCAGCCTCTGTGCGTTCTCTTTGGGATGGAAACGGACCTATTCTCTGCGAGAGAATTAAGGTTGCCAGATAGGTTCTCTCGTCCCGCTGGGAAACGTACTGCTCGAGCATAATACGGAGCGAATCTAGCGTCTCTGCGTTTGACGATAGTTCAAATTCGTAGCTTGCCGACTGAATGGTGTGCCGGCGCTGGATGCGGCACAAAATATAGCAAACAAGAGTTTCGATATAGTCCTCATTGAGAAACCCCATGCCTAAGATGGCTTTCGCATGCTGGACAATTTCCTTTGCGAAGGGCATGCACAAACACATATCCTCATCGTGAGCGACCAAATCACTAATGCAGTCCGGACACGGGTTATCAGCGAGAAGCTGAACAAATGCATGGCGAATGTTTAATTCGTCTGCTTCTAAAGCCAGGCCTTTTTCCTTGGCAGCGAACTACCGAAATGCACTCATTCTTGAGCACCGCTTCCACTTCGGAGAAATCACGGATTGCAGTTTGCCTACTCACTCCACAATCATTTGCAAGAAGCTGAAACGTCGCTGAATCACGAAGCAGAAGAGATGCAGTCATTACTGACAGTCTCTCTTCAGGATCAAGGATTCGTCGGCCATACGTTTCAAGCGTCCGGAGAAGCGACTGCATGCTGCTTGGAGTGCCAACCAGTACGATTCCCTTACCGCGCTTACGCTCGAGGGTCACGTTATGAATATGAGCGAACTGCTCAAGCTGAGACAAGTCATTTCTCACTGAACGGACACTCACATGGAAGCGGTATGCAACGTCACCAATGAGCACCGGTTCATCTTGCCGACAAAGCCATTTGAGTTCGCTAACCTGTCGATTCGTCAAGTCGAACAAAATTCATCACCCCGCTTCCTGATTAGAATGTACGTGCCATTCAATATGGCAACAATGACCAATCGGAGCAGAGGAAATGGCAAAGATGAGCTTTATAGATGATATTTAGGGTCTAACCTGCATAAAGACCAAGTTTTCCGTTCATTCAAATGATCTCTTGGTTAGACAATTAAACTAAGCGGCAATCCAAAGGAAATAATGTTGCATCCGTCGAGAACACGTGGGAATAAGACTTCGTCTTTTTTCGAGTGGTGCCAACAAGTGCAGAAGAGAGGGATTTTGACAACATTGTTGTCAAAATATGGCTCACCCGAGACAGGAACTCTTGAACAAGATCAGAACTGTCACCAAAGGTACTGTGAGCCAGAAGTAAGACGAGAAAAGAGGGGCGCCGCCGAGGCGCCCCTCTTCTTGAATGAGACAAAGGGACTGTCCCTTTGTCTCATCTTTGTCTCATCGCAGGTTGTTGTCGCGGTCGTAGCGCTTGGTGTCCCAGTACACACGCGTGGCGCGCTGGCACTTCTCGGGAAGCTCGACATCCTTGAGCGCCCACTCGCAGAACTCGTCGAAACCAACACGGTCGACGATGTAGCCAATATGCTCCTTGCCCTCGGGCGCGTTGGGGTCGATGTACTCCTCGATGAAGGCATAGGTGTTCTTTACGATCTTCACGATGGAGTCCTCGTCCACCCAGCGCAGCCAGTCCTGCGCCAGTCGCGGGTTCTGCTTGCCCGTTCGGCCCGTGATCTTGACGCGGAAGTAGTGCTCGGGGCTGCGCGTCCAGGCACGCGTGGGGCAGTAGACCACGCACACGCCACAGCCAATGCAACGGTCCTCGTCGCGCACGACCTTGCCCTTCTCCAGCCTGAGCGCGCTCACCGAGCGGCGCTGACACCAGTCCACGCACTGGCCGCAGCCAATGCAGCGGTTGGGGTCGTACTGGGGCTCGGTCATGCCAATGATGCCAAAGTCGTTCAAGGCCACGTGCGCGCAGTCGTTTGAGCAGCCGGTGAAGGCCACCTTCACGTGGCGGTTGTTGGGGAAGATCTCGTGATCCATGCGCTGCGCGAAGGCCGTGGTGTCATAGCAGCCAAACGGGCACAGGCGCTTGCCCGGGCAGGCCACCACGTTGCGCGTGCCGCTTGCCAGGTAGCCCTGGGAGGTGTCCTCCTGGTTGATTTTGGTGTCCTCGATGATGGCCTGGAGCTTCTCGTTGACCTTGGGCATGTCCTCCATGTGGATGCCCGGGATCTCCACTCCCTGTCGGTTGGTGAGGAAGATCTCTCCCCTGCCGTACTCCTCGGCAATCTCAACAATGCGCGCCATGCTCTTGGCGCTCACCAGGCCGCCGGGAACGCGCACGCGGCTGGCGGTCATCCCGCGCTCCTTGCTCACGCGGAACGCGTTCTTCTTCATGGCCTTGACGTCGATGTCCTGAATCATGGCGGCCTCCTAGTCCAGCAACTGCTTGCTCTGGGTGTAGTTGAAGACGGGCCCATCCAGGCAAACGTACTTCTCGCCTATGCGGCAGTGACCGCACTTGCCCAAGCCACAGCACATCTTTCGCTCCTGGCTCACCCAGATGTTCTCCTCGGCAAGACCAAGCTCGAGAAGGCCCTTCACGGAGAAGCGCATCATGGGCGGCGGTCCCACCACAATGGCCTGCGCCGTGGAAGGATCGCGCAGCGGCAAGTCCGGAATGAACTTGGTCACCAGGCCAACGTTGCCCTGATATCCCTCGGGCGCGCCGTCCACGGTAAGGATGAGGTCGACGAGGTTTTCCCAGCGCGCAAGGTCGTCGCGGAAGAGCAGGTCGTTTGGGCTGCGGAAGCCCACGATCACGTGCTTGTCCTGCGGCGTGGAGCTTGCGGCCAGCGCCTCTACCACGCCTCGCACCGGGCTCACGCCCGTGCCGCCGGCCACCACGACGCACTCGCCGTCCACGTAGCGCTCCACCTCGAAGCCGTTGCCGTAGGGGCCGCGCAGGAGAAGCGACTGGCCCTCGTAGGCCTCGAACACCTCGTTGGTCACCACGCCCACGCGGCGGATGGTAAGGTCGACCGACTCGCCAGGCACGATGCCGCTTACGCTGATGGGGGCCTCGCCGTATTTGGGGACGGAGACCTCGAAGAACTGGCCGGGGCGAACCTCTCCGCCAAAGGCCATGCGGAAGGTGTACTCCTTCTTGGTGTGCTTGATGACCTTGAGCACCTTGGAGGAGAAGGGAATGTACGGGTTGTTACTAGGCATCACGGGCCACGCTCCCCTCATGCTGGGCGTCCCACTCGTCGACTGCATCAGAGAGCTTGTTGACACACGCGGCGAAGCTGATGTACTCGGGACAGACGTCGTCGCAACGGCCGCATCCCACGCACATGTCGTAGCCAAAGCGCTGGCGGAAGTCATACACCTTGTGAAGCACCTTGAAGCGCATGCGCTCGCCGCGCTGCTTGCGGTAGCTCGCGCCGCCGGCCACCGTGGAGTAGCCGTCGATCATGCAGCTGGCCTGCACGCGGCGCCTCTCGCCCACCCGGCCGTTCTCGGTGTAGGCAACGTCCTGCATGGTGAAGCAGGTGCAGGTGGGGCACACAAGCGTGCAGCGGCCACAGCCAATGCAGCGGTGGTTGTACTCGTCCCACACGGGGCTGGTGCGAAGCTCGAGCGGAACCGTCTTGGGGACGCACACGTGTACTTCGTTCTGGGTGACGAGCGCGGGCACCACGTCGCGGCTGGCCGTAGCGTAGCGCTCGAAGAGCGGAAGGAGGGACTCGTTAGCAACGGCGCACGCATAGCCCTCGCCCGAGCGCTCGAGCGAGAACTCCCAGTTGTCCGGTGCAACGTTTGACCCCATGTCCACGCAGAAGCAGTGCTCGAAGGTCTGGGGGCAGCCGAGAAGCACAAAGTGCACGCGGTCGCGGATGCGCTTATAGAAGCTGTCCTCGGGGCCGTTGTGCAGGTACATGGCGTCGAGGCGCTTGACGCCATGCAGGTCGCAGGCACGCATGAGCACAAGGACGTCGCGCGCGTCCCCCTCGCGGGCGGGGTCGCCGGCAGCGCCGATGCCCCCTGCCTCGCACACCTGGTCCTCGGTGTAGTAGAAGAGCGTCTGCGAGAGCGGCGTGAGCAGCTCCTTGAAGGAGTAGTCGCTCTTGGCGTCAAGCTCGATCTGCGACGCGTTGTCCACAAAGTCGTAGATCACCTGGTCCACGTCGGTGAAGCGGCCAGCGCCCACCTTGCGGACCGGCGCAAAGACGAGGTAGTCGCGGGCAAGCTCGCGAACCAGCCCGTCAAGCCCCTCCCCGTCAAGCACGTATCCCATGGTCTCCCCTCTCTTCCGCGCCCGAGGGCGCATATCCTTTCTTGTCTCGCGCGCAGGTTCACGCGCGTGTGAGCGCATATCGCCACAGGAGTTTGGGGTCGTCCTGCTCGGCCACGCCAACCCCAAGCGCCGGGGCCACCGCCCCGCTTGCCGCCACGACGTCTGGCGGGCCCTGGGCAGCCACCCGGCCGTCCGCCATGAGGCAGACATTGTCGGCAGACGAGAAGGCCGACTCCACGTCATGCGTAGCAACAACCACCGCAAGTCCCTCTCCCGCAAGTCCGCGCAGCAGGCCTGCGAGCTCCCAGCGCCTGTGGGCGTCCAGGTGCGCCGACGGCTCGTCGAGAAGGAGCGTGCCCGCTCTTGGGCAACAACCATGGCCAGGTAGGCGCGCTGAAGCTCACCGCCAGAGATGTCTGCGAGGCGTCGGTCGCGAAGACCCCACACGCCCGTGAGCTCCATGGCCTGGCGCACCAGGCGGCGATCCCTCTCGCCTAAGGTCCTCACGACGCCAAGCGTGGCAAAGCGCCCGTGGCAGGCAAGGGTGTAGACGTCCATCTGCGGGCACCCCAGCTCCTGCGGCAGGTAGGCCAGGTGCCGGGCGCGCTCCCTGTGGCCAAGGCTTCCGAGCTCCGCACCGTCCAGAAGGATGCCCCCGCCATGCGGGAGCACGCCCGCAAGGCAGCGAAGGAGCGTGGACTTGCCGCAGCCATTCTTTCCCACCAGGGCGCTCACCTGGCCGTCATTGAGCTCGAGCGAGTCCACGGCCAGAGAAAAGCCGCCGTCGCGCACAAACGATAGCCCCTTCACACCAATCACGCGGCCTCACCCCCACGGCCCGCCGCCACGGAGTGCGAGCCGTGCTTGCGCCCGCGCCGTGCCAGGAGCGCCATGAAGAACGGCGCGCCGAGAAGCGCAAGAACCAGGCCAACCGGCAGCTCATAGGGAAACGCAATGGTCCGCGCCACGAGGTCGCACGCAACCAAGAGCGCAGCTCCCCACAGGGCGCAGAGAGCGAGCCCCTGACGAGTTGTGGGGCGCGCCCACATGCGCACCAGGTTGGGGACGATGAGGCCCACAAAGCTGAGAAGGCCGCAGATCGAGACGGCCGAGGCGGCCAGAAGCGCCGCGCAAGCGATGGTGCCAAGTCTGCAGGCGCGTACGTCGAGGCCAAGGCCGTGCGCGGCCTCGTCCCCCAGCGCCAGGAGGTCTATGCCGCGACCGAGGTAGGCCCCCGCAACAAGCGCCACCAAGAGGGCGGGCACGCAGAGCGCCAGGCTCTGGTAGGTAACGCCCGAGAGGCCGCCCAGCGTAAAGGACACGCGGTCCGTAACCGACTCGGGCCACACGACCACAATGGCGTCAATGGCAGCGCTCATGAGGCTCGAGACAGCGACGCCCGCAAGGACCACGGTCCCGCGACTGGTACCAGCACGGCGCGATACCAGGTAGACCAAAAGCGTGGCGAGAAGCGCGCCGACAAAGGCCATGGCTTGCCGGAGCACCGGATGTCCTGGCATCCAGAGTGCCGCCACGAGCCAGAGCAGGCCCGCCCCGGAGTTGACGCCCATCACGCCCGGCGACGCAAGGTCGTTGTCGAGCGAGGCCTGCAGGAGCAGACCGGAGCAGGCAAGCGCTGCACCGCAGCACACGCCCGCTAACACACGGGGAAGGCGCACGCTCAGGAGGTGTGTTTGATAGCCTCCTAATTGCACAAAAGAGCAGAGCGGCTTTTCACTCGTGAGCATGAAATAGTTTCACAGATAAGCAAGAGGGACACGTCCTGGCACCGCAAACATTGCCATGCTCGATTCGCAGGGCCCAACCCACGGATCGAGAGGCAGGAAAGGAAGATGCTGGACATGTCCCAGATAGAGAGGATACGCGACATGCTCGCGGATGGCTATACGCCGACGGAGGTGAAGGAGACCCTCGGCGTGTCGTACCCAACGATCAGGAAGTATGCTCAGGAAGACGACTTCTCGCCCCAAAGGCCCAAGGCCTCGGAGCGCCCGAGCAAGCTCGATCCCTACAAGGCCCTCATCGGCGAGATGCTCGAGGAGGACCGCCACTGCTACCACAAGCAGCGCCACACGGCCAAGCGCGTCTTCGAGAGGCTGCGCGCAGAGCATGGCTTTAGCGGCAGCTACTCCACGGTGCAGCGCTACAGAAGGAGATTCGCTCTAAGGGGCCGAGGGACGAGTCGGTGAGGCTCGGATGGGACCCGGGCACCATGCAGGTCGACTTCGGGCAGGCCGACTTCGATTATGCCTTCGGCGGCGGCAGGGCAAGGATGCACTACCTGCCGATGTCCTTCCCGTACTCCAACCACGAGGTGTGCGAGGTCTTCGCGGACGAGAAGGACGTCTGCGTCTGCCAGGGGCTCAAGGACTGCTTCGAGCACATCGGGGGCGTTCCCCCCGTCATCGTGCTCGACAACGCCACCGAGGCCGGGAGGAGGTGGCGCGACGTGATCGTGGAGTCCGACCTCTTCCGCCGGCTCAGGCTGCACTACGGCTTCACGGCACGCTTCTGCAACCCGAACGCCGGCAAGGAGAAGGGAAACGTCGAGGGCAAGGTCGGCTACACCAGGAGGAACTTCTTCGTGCCCGTGCCCGAGGTGGACGACCTTCAGGACTACAACCGAGGGCTTGCCGAGACGCTTGATGCCCACTCCGAAAAGCGGCTCCACTACGAGAAGGGACTCAGCTGGGCCGACCTCTTCCAGGCTGACAAGGCGCATCTTCTGCCTCTTCCAAAAAAGCCCTTCGACGTCGTCAAGTGGGCGTCGTGCACGACCGACGGCTACGGAAGGATCACCTTGGACGGCTGCCATCGCTACCTGGCGTCACCCTCACTCGCATGTGTTTCGCTCACGGTGGGCGTGCGCGCCTTCACGGTGGAGATAGACGCCCCTGACGGGACGCCGCTAAGGACCTACCGCAGGCGCTCCGGCAAGCTCTTCACCTCCGACGAGGACCCGCTGGCACTGCTCGAACCGCTTTCGATGAAGACACGCGCCTTCACGCAGTCCAGCGTGTGCGCGCTGTTCGACGAGGATGTGAGGGACGCCTTCGGCTCCATGGCGACCGACGAGCTGAAAGGCCAGGTCAAGGTGATCTCGAGGCTCGCACAAGCCTATGGCATGGGGATCACCGCCCAGGCGTTCTCCGAGGCGCTGCGGGCCACCCGCAAGATGCGCCCCGCTGATGTCGAGATGTGCTGCGCCAGGATCCGCGCGCAAGGCACCGGAACCAAGGCAGCGCGTGAGCTGGGCACCAGGCTCGCCGACTACGACGTCTTCATGCTCAGGGGAGGCGATCGGGATGGCCAGGCTGCCGCAGAAGGTTGATGCTCGCTACGAGAGGCTGAAGCGCGCCGAGCGCGAGGGTGGCTCCATCCTGCTGTCGAAGGCGACGATGCGCCACGTGGCCGAGACGGCCACCGATGGGCAGTTCGCGTTCTTCGAGGATGCGCTCGCAAGGGAGTACGCGCTCAGGCACCAAAGCCGGATAGCGCGCCTCAAGCGGCAGGCGAACTTTCCCTCGCAGAAGGGCTTCGATGGCTTCGAATGGTCGGGAATCGTGTTTCCCCGCGGCTTCACGAGGGACGACATGCTCTCGCTTGCCTTCATCGACGCCCACGAGGACCTGGTGCTCTTCGGAGGATCAGGCAATGGAAAGACCCATACCGCGATAGCGTTGGGGCTGCTCGCCTGCGGTGAGGGCAGAAAAGTCGCGTTCTGGTCGACGGCGGAGCTGGTAAGCGAGCTGAGGCGTGCGAATAAGGAGGGGACGACACAGGACGCGCTCAGGAGGCTCGACAGGTGCGACCTCATCATCCTGGACGAGTGGGGGTACCTTCCCACCGATCCCGACGGGGCAAGGCTCCTGTTCCGGGTGGTGTCGATGTGCTACGAGCGGATCGCGCTCATTCTCACCACCAACATCGAATTCTCCAGATGGGGTGAGATCTTTGCCGACGACGACATGGCCAAGGCGATGATGGACCGCATCGTCCACCACGGCAGGCTCATCACCTACGACAGGGAGTCGTACAGGGTCAAACACGCGCTCATGCGCGGGGAGTTGTAGGAGAAGAAAGGATTGGTGCCAGGGCGACGCTCGTGCGTGAAGAATCTTCACGCTGACGTGTGAAACGAACGGATGCTGTTTTGTGAAACGAGAGGTTGACGAAACACAGGAGGACGAGTGTGGCAGTGGCGTCCGCGGTGCCGCCGGAGGCAAGGGTCGCGAGCGCCTGGAGCGCCTCGCGCGTGCCCAAGGCTGCGGTGCCGGCGAGAAGCGAGGCCAACGCGACCAGTACGAGCGCAACGGCGCCCAGAACGCACACCCAGCGGCTCCTCTCGCTTGTCCCCTCTCGCCCATGGGCCATGTGGCTACCCCTCTTGCTCTCGGAGGTTGAGGATGTAGGAGTACGCCTCTGCCCAGCGCTCGTTGGGCTTGTACTCAAAGAGGTCCTTGGGCAGGACATTGATCCTGCCGGCCTGCACCGCCGAGAGCGACGCCCACGCAGGCTGCGCCTGGAAGTCCTGCTCGAAGACCTCCTTGGCCTTGTCCTCGTCGCCACGGGGGATGACAAAGACATAGGTGGAATCAGCGGCCACAATGGCCTCGACCGAGAGGTCGTCGAGCGAACTGTCGTCTTCGGCAACGTTTGCCATCTGCAGGTTGTCGAAGATCTCACAGGCAAAGTAGTCGCTCTTCGCGACCTTCGCCTTGGTGGACGAGACGAGAAGTGCCAGGTAGCTTACCTGCGGAAGGTCGGCGGCGCTCTCCTCGACTTTTGCTATAGCGTCAGAGACGTCTGTGACGTTTGCCTGGTAGAGGTCGTCTCGGCCGCTCATCTCGGTGAGTGCGGCCATGTGGGTTGCGTAGTCGTCGAAGTTGTTCACGTCAACGTCGCGCCACGCGATGCCGGCGCTGTCCAGGCTGGACTCAAGCTCCTTCTGCGTGGGGACCTCGGCGGTGATAAGCACCAGCGTGGGCTCAAGCGCGACGATCTTCTCCAGGCTGGGCTTGGCGGGGGTGCCCACGGTCTCCACGTCTGCAGGCAGGCCGTCGAGGTCTGTGGCGTCCTCGGTCACACCCACGGGCGGCATGCCAGCAAGAATTGCCATCTGAGCAAGCGAGCGGGACGCAGCGACAACGCGGGCGCTTGTGGCATCGTTCGAGGTGGATGCGTCCGACGCGCCTTCCGACTGCGTCGAGGAGGCACTCGCATCTGGCTGCGCAGCGCACCCGGCAAGGATGCCAGCACCAAGGAGCACCGAGAGGCGCAGGAATTCTCTTCTCTAGAGCATGGTCCCTCCCGCACAGACTGGTGGCGCTGGAATCTTCTCGTCCATCATATCCCTAGCTCCATAATGGCAGAACGATATCAAGACCTGCATCGCTATTCTGTTGGCTTCACAACAGAAATGAGACAAGGGGACAGTCCCTTCGTCTCATCGCGACGGCGGCTTGGCTTGCGTCATACTGAATGACAGCAACATGAGACAGAGGGAAACCCTTGTCTTCCGCGGGGAGAGGAGCGGCCGTGAACGAGTTCTTTGGAACCACCATGCCTAAACTGGGGTTTGGCCTCATGCGTCTGCCGCGCCTGGCAGATGGCAAGACCATCGACATCGAGCAGTGCGAGGCCATGACCGATGCCTTTCTCAACGCGGGCATGCGCTACTTTGACACCGCCTACGTCTACGAGGGAAGCGAGGAGGCAACGCGACGCTTTCTTGTTGGGCGACACCCTCGCGAGAGCTTCTACCTAGCCGACAAGGTCAACGCCAGCCCGTGGGCGGCAAAGTCCGCCGACGAGGCGAAGCGCGAGCTTGCGGTGTCGCTCGAGCGCACCGGCGCCGGCTATTTTGACTTCTACCTGCTGCATGCTCTGGGATCGAGAAACATTGGCTACTATGAGGACTACGGCATCTGGGAGCTTGCGGCTAAGGCCAAGGAGCAGGGGCTTGTGCGGCACGTGGGTTTCTCGTTCCACGACCGTCCGGATGTCCTTGATCAGATCCTGACGCGCCACCCCGAGGCTGAGTTCGTGCAGCTGCAGCTCAACTATGGCGACTGGGAGAGCCCTAGCGTCTGCTCGCGCGAGAACTACGAGGTAGCTTGCGCCCACGGCAAGCCCGTTGTGGTGATGGAGCCCGTCAAGGGCGGGCTTCTCGCCAACCCACCGCAGCAGGTGCAGGACATCCTGCGCGCGGCCAACCCGAACGCTTCGATTGCAAGCTGGGCGGTACGCTTTGTGGCAAGCCTGGAGAACGTGATGGTTGTACTCTCGGGGATGTCGAACGTGGCACAGATGGCGGACAACCTCTCCTACATGCGCGAGTTCAAGCCACTGGGCGTCGCCGAGCAGGACGCGGTAAAGCGCGCGAGCAAGGTACTTTCCGCCATCGACCAGATTCCCTGCACCGGGTGCCACTACTGCACCGGCGGGTGCCCCCAGGAGATTGACATCCCCTCGGTCTTCTCGGCGTACAACCGCTACCTTGTGTATGGCGATCTTGCCGGCGCCAAACGCAACTATGAGTCAGCTGTGGACAAGCGTGGCAAGGCCAGCGACTGCGTGCGGTGTCTCCAGTGCGAGGGCGCCTGCCCGCAGGGAATCCCAATCACCTCGTGGCTAGAAAAGGCTGCGGCGGTGCTGGAGTAGCCCACAACTGAGTTGCATCTCAGTCACTGGAGGGGACTGATGGAGCTTGTCGAAAAACATTGAGCTCAAAAGGCACGGATTCACCGACCAGGCAACGGACAATGACTCGCTGAATGCAAGCAGCTTCTGCTCAGGCATCGCAACCTTCATCGAGACGTGCGATACCCCCATGACGATAGCCATTCAGGGCGGCTGGGGCTCCGGAAAGTCGACCGCACTGCAGCTCATCCAGAAAGAGCTTCGCAACTACAACATCAGCAACCCTGACAATCAGATAGCCTATTCGACCTTTAACACTTGGCAATATTCCACGCTCAAGGCAGATGATTCGTTACCCGTATACCTGCTGGCAAATATGCTTCATTGCATTAGCGAGGCAGTAGGAGACGAAGGGTCCGAGCGGGCACGGCATGCAATAGACTCGCTCCGTACCGCGCTGAGCAGAGCGGCAGGCATTACCGCCGAGGTAACTCTTGGTTCAGATACTCTAGCCGAATTCCTCACCAAACTCCTTGCACCTCCCACCGGAGACGGCTCTGAAACGCTGCCTGCTGAAACGTTGAAGAACAACATCTCTGAACTCATTGATGACTGCGTGAACCCCACCGACAAGAAGGGAAAGCCCAACAAGCGACACATTAGCCGAGTGATTCTCTTCATCGACGACCTTGACCGCCTGCGACCAGAAACTGCATTCGAACTTCTTGAGGCAATGAAGAACTTCCTGGACTGCAAGCACTGCGTCTTTGTCCTAGCCGTCGACCGCGATGTGGTCTACCAGGGTATCGAGAGCAAGTACGGCAACAGCATCACGCCGTTCAAGAAGCGCCAGTTCTTCGACAAAATCATCCAGCTGCCGTTCAACCTCCCTACGGAGCAGTACAACGTGCCCCATTACGTCGAGACACTTCTCAGCCAGAAGCTCCCGAAGTCCGAGTCCGACCGCTATTCGGAGCGCTATGCAAATCTGTTTGCCACGATCCTTGGATCCAACAACCCCCGCACCATCAAGCGAGTCCTGAATGTTTGGGACCTCTACCAGCTCATCTATCCACAGTATGTTTTGGATGAAGATGACAGGCTGTTCCTATTTGCCACACTTCTCCTCAAGTACCGCGACGAGGCCAAAGAGCCGGATGAAAAAGACCGGAACACGTACAACGACCTAAGTGCGCATGCTCGAGAAGGAACCGATCCGTTAAAGGACTATCTCAATGAGGAGCTCGATAAGAAAGACTGCGTCATAGATACCTTGATTAACGCGTTTGGCATGCGTGCTGCAGATGGTACCTACAACGAGGAACTTCTTGATAAGTTCACTGATTTTCTCAGTAGCATCTCTGCAATCTTCTCGCCAGAAGTTACTCCCTTTTCAAACCAGGAGCCAGAGTCAGGCAGCGTTCTCAACAAGCTCAGAGAACATCTGAAGAGGGAGGGCCTCGTCGAAGTGCACACGTCCTCAAAGGAGCGTTATGACTTCAAACGCCCCGGGTCATCGCTCGTGCCCTGCTCCCTTCGTGACAAGAGTAGCGGAGTTTACGTTGTTTTCAAGTTTGATGTAAATCGAGCAACATCCAGCGTGCTTGATGACTTTAGGGAACAATCCAAGAAGATTGCACAAGGATGCTATCTCCACTGCAGAGAGGGACAAGGCTGGGCAACGCTCATCGGAATCACCAGAGACTTTAACGACGATTCCGTAATAGCGGCAGAACGGTATATCGACAAGTTTGTCAGCTGGGCGGAGAGCGATAACCCCAGCTTCTAGCCCACCGAAGTACTCAGGACACAAGCCCGACCCGTTGGTACGTGTACCCTGAGGAATTACCAGCCCAACCGTCGAGAGGAACCCCATGCCGCGCGTCACTGCCCCCGTACCGCCGCAGCCGCATTTTCCCAGCTACTACCTGCGCCCCACCGTCGCGCCGAGCGTTGCGCGCAGGGTGCGGACTGCCGATGGCGCACGGATTGCGACGTTTGTGTACGGAGCAGATGGGGCTCGGCAGAAGAGCACGTATCCCGTGCTGTTCCTGCACGGCAACGGCGAGGAGCACGGGATCTTTGGGGTGCAGATCAACGGCCTTGTGGGCGATGGCCGTTGCGCGATAGGCGTTGACTCCCGAGCCCAAGGCGCTTCCACGCGTGGGCGCGCCCCGCTCACCTACGAACTCATGGCTGCAGACGCGCTTGACGTGCTCGACGCGCTTGACGTGCAGCGCGCCCACGTTGTGGGCTTCTCGGACGGGGCAATAGAAGCGCTGCTCCTTGCCCGCGACCACCCCGAGCGCGTGGCCTCGGTTCTCTCGATGGGGGCAAACCTCACACCCGAGGGTATCCTCGCAGAGGACGATTGGGACATGGAGGGCACGGCCGAGCAGTGCGAGGCATGGGCCGCATGGCTTGAGGGCAAGCCCGAGGGCGTGGATCCCTCGATTGTGATGCCCAGCGCCAGCGAGGCCCGAGCAACGGCCGAGCTCATGCGCCTCATGCTGGACGAACCGCACATCCCCGCCGAGTCGCTGGGCGCGATACGCTGCCCCGTAACCGTGATGACCGGCGAGCTCGCCTGCATCGCCCCCGCCGAGACGCAACGGATTGTCGACGCAATACCCGGCGCGCGCAAGGTGGTGGTCCCCGGCGCCGACCACGTGCTGCCCAAGTGCGCTCCCGACGACGTGAACCGCGAGCTCTTCTTGCTTCTCCGCCTGGTGGAGTCGAGGCACTGCTAGGCCATCGGCTCCCCCAGGGGCGACGGGCGGGAGGGGTTACGACAAGAGAAACCCCTCCGGCTCGGGGCCGAAGGGGCTGGTAGAGCGAAAAGAAGCGGCGAGAAGAACTACTCGGCGACCTCTGCGATGGCGGCCTTGAGCTCGTCGACGCGGTTCGTTGCCTCCCAGGTGAAGTCGGGGTCCTTGCGGCCAAAGTGACCGTAGGCAGCAGTCTTCTGGAAGATCGGGCGACGAAGGTCGAGGTCGCGGATGATGGCGCCAGGACGCAGGTCAAAGACCTTCTCGACGGCCTTCTCGATGAGCTCGTCGTCATACGCGCCGGTACCAAAGGTGTCGACCATGATGGACAGCGGGTGGGAGACGCCGATGGCGTAGGCCAGCTCGACCTCGCACTTGTGGGCAAGCCCTGCGGCAACCACGTTCTTGGCAACCCAGCGAGCGGCGTAGGCGGCCGAACGGTCGACCTTGGTGCAGTCCTTGCCGGAGAAGCAGCCGCCGCCATGACGGCCCATGCCACCGTAGGTGTCGACGATAATCTTGCGACCGGTGAGGCCGGTGTCGCCCATGGGGCCGCCCACCACAAAGCGGCCGGTGGGGTTCACGTAGATGTCGGCATCGCGCCACTTGATGCCAACCTCGTCAAGGACGGGGGCAATCACGTGCTCGACCATGTCGTGCTCGATCTGATCGTGCTCGACCTTGGCGTCGTGCTGCGTGGAGACCACGATGGCCGTAACCTCAACAGGCTTGTCGTCCTCGTAGCGCACGGTGACCTGGGTCTTGCCATCGGGACGCAGATAGTCGACCTCGCCGGACTTGCGGACGGCAGCCAGGCGCTCGGCCATGCGCTGCGCGAGGCAGATGGGCATGGGCATGAGCACGTCGGTCTCGTCGGAGGCGTAACCGAACATCATGCCCTGGTCGCCGGCGCCGATCTTGTCCAGCGGGTCGGTGTCGTCGGCGCGAGCGTAGGTGCCGTCTACGCCCTGTGCGATGTCGGGGCTCTGCTCGTGGATCATGTTGATGACGCCGCAGGTATCGCAGTCAAAGCCATACTTGGCGCGGTCGTAGCCAATGCCGCGCACGGTCTCGCGCACGATCTTCTGCACGTCGACGTAGGCCTCCGTGCGGACCTCTCCCATAACCACAACGGTGCCGGTGGTGGTAAAGGTCTCGACGGCGCAGCGCACGTTGTCGACGTTGGCGGGGTTGCCGTCGGCGTCCACATAGCCCGCAGCCTGGAGCTTAGCCTCCTTGCTGAGAATAGCGTCGACAATGGCGTCGGAGATCTGGTCGCACATCTTGTCGGGGTGGCCCTCGGTGACGCTCTCCGAGGTGAAGTAATAGTTCTTGTGGGCCATTCCAGTTTCCTTTCCGCACGGGCGGGCCCGTGCCAACAGCGATCGCCGCGTCGGCGCTCGACTATGACTGAGAGGTGCAACGGCTCATCGCCTGGGCGAGAAGTTCGCCTGCACAAGGGTAGCGCGCTGGCTACGTCTCGTCACCCCTGTTCGGACACCTGGGGTGAGGACTTCTCGGGCTCTGCGTCAGACGAGGATGACGCGTGTCCGACGGCAGCGAGGGTCGTGTGGGCGGCCTCGGTGCCCATGCCGTTGAGCGCGATGTCGATGAGGGAACGGGCGAGCTTGTCGCCCGTGGGCGCGTCCTCGCCAAGGCTTGCCACCTCGAGGGCGGCAAAGATGAACGCGCCAGAGATGGTAACGGCACCAAGGCGGCTGTTCACGCCCTCGCGCACCATGCCCTCGCCCTTGGCGCGGTCAAGCTGCGCACTGATGATAGAGATGATGCGCGCGAAGTGCGTTTCCATGGAGGGAAGCACGTTGTTGTTGGCGTCGATGACCTCGCGGGTCATGGCCAGCGCAAGCGGGCTTCCCACGCTCATGCGGCACGTGAGCTCGCGCGTGAGACTCACGAGCGCCTCGAGCGCAGAGGAGGCGCCGGCAACGGCACCCTCGACAGAGTCGACAAGCTCATCGATGGAGCGGTCGAAGATGGCCTCGACCAGGGCGTCCTTGTCCGCGAAGTAGTAATAGAGGGCGCCCTTGGACATCTTGCAGCGAGAGGAGACCTCGCTCATCTGGAAGTCCGTGTTGCCGCGCTCGACCATGAGCGACGTTGCAGCCGCCATGATTCGCTCGCGCGTCGCGGCGCTCTTGCGCGTCTTAGTGCTGCTGCGAAGCCTTGTGGTCTGACGGGTAACCGTCTCCTCGAGCGACGTGCGTGCCGCGCCACTCGCTTTCTTCAGGCTATTGGCCAGCTCGGACGTCATCTTCTCGTCAAGCAGACTCATGCAGTTTGCGCCCCACTTCGCGCCTCTGGACTCATGTATGACGACGAGATTCTACCATCTGGGCTTGGATTTTTGAGCAGTTTTCAAAAAAACTGCCTGCGACGTCTAAAAACCAGGTCTTTGGGATACCAACAGGTGTAGAAATATATGATTGAAGATCAACGCATTCTTTATAGTAAGTGGGGTAGCAAACCCCGCCACCGAGAAGCTACGACCCACGACGGAGGAGCATGGGCAAGGTATTTCAAATCTTCTGGCGTGACCTCAAGAGGATACTGCGCAACCCCGTGGCGGTTATTGTCACGCTGGGCGTCTGCGTTATCCCGTCTCTCTACGCCTGGTTCAACATCATGGCCAACTGGGACCCCTACGAGAACACCCAAGACGTTCGCGTTGCCGTGGTGAACCTCGACGAGGGGGCCGATGCCGGCGGGGACTTGGGCTTCATCAACGCTGGCGACATGGTTGTTGAGGAACTGGGCAAGAACACCCAGCTCAAGTGGGTTTTTCTCGACGAGGACACCGCACTCGAGGAAGTTCGCTCGGGCCGCTCGTACGCCGCCATCGTGATTCCCGCTGACTTCACGCGCGACCTCACCTCAGTCCTCACCGGAAACCTGGTCTCCCCCGACCTCACCTACTACGTAAACGAGAAGGTCAACCCCATCGCGCCCAAGGTCACAGACACTGGTGCCTCCACCGTCGAGACGCAGATCAACGAGACGTTTGTCTCGACCGTCTCGAACGTGGTGGTAGGTAAGCTCCAGGACCTCATCGTCTCCGCGAAGGGCGATGCCGACAACGCCACCACGAGCATCGTGGGCCGCGTGCGGGGCGTGAAGGGAACGGTGGACGACCTCTCCACGAGCATGTCGGGCGCTCAGGACACCGTAGCTGCCGCGCGCCAGACCATCGAGGACACCGAGTCGACCCTCGACGAGCTTGACCGCATCTCGACCAATGCGAGCGGGAGCCTCGCGGACGCAACGGGTGTCCTCTTCACCTCGCGCGACGACGCAACGTCGCTGGCAACCTCGGTTGCCGGCGCGGTGACCGATGGCTCCACGCGTCTCTCGTCCATCTCGGGTACCACCAACCAGGCCATAGGACGCATCTCTGGCAAGATTGGCCAGGCACAAGGCACGGCCGAGGGCGCGCTTGCAACCGCCCAGTCGCTCGTGAACCAGAACCGCCAGCTGGTGCAGGACCTCCAGAGCCTGTCCGCATCCCTTCCCGATGGCGTGCGCCCCGCCTTTGACGCATCCGTAGCTAGGATCAGCGCACAAGTGGACAAGGAGCAGGCGACGGTAGACGACCTCTCGCGAGCGACGAGCGACATTGGGGCCACCAACGACGCCGTCGCGGGGCTCTCCTCGTCCGTGAACGACGCCATCCAGACCGGCACCACGTCGCTCTCGGGCGTGAACTCCTCGTTCAACCAGGACACGCTGCCCGAGCTCTATGGCGCACTCGACAACTTCTCGGGCGCCGCGCAGAGCCTCTCGGGGTCCCTCGGCGGGCTCTCCCCCACCATCGCTCAGACAAAGGCCGTACTCGAGCAGCTCGACGACACGCTTGAGCAGACTTCGACCGCCCTTTCGGTCACCGCGGACTCGCTGAACGAGATGTCCTCCACCCTCGACAACGTTGCCACGGACCTCTCGGCCATCCAGAGCTCGGAGGCCATGAACCGCGTGAACGAGCTTCTCGGCCTTGACGCAAACGGCATCGCGTCGTTCATGTCCTCCCCCGTCGAGCTTGATGAGGAGGCCGTATTCCCGGTAGCTAACTACGGCTCGGGCGTGGCGCCCTTCTACACCAACCTCGCCCTGTGGGTGGGCGGCTTTGTCCTCATCGCCATCTACAAGGCCGAGGTGGACGACGAGGGGATTGAGGGCGGCTTTGCTCCCTGGCAGGGCTACTTTGGACGCCTGCTGCTCTTCCTGCTGCTCGGCGTTCTCCAGGGCGTCATCTGCACGGTGGGCGACCTCGTGATTGGCATCCAGTGCCTCGACCCCAAGGCGTTCGTCCTCGCGGGTGTGGTCGAGTCCTTCGTCTACGTGAACATAATCTTTGCCTTTGCCGTGGCGTTCAAGCACATTGGCAAGGCACTCTGCGTCCTTCTCGTGATCCTGCAGATCCCAGGCTCCTCGGGTACCTATCCCATCGAGATGATGCCGGGCTTCTTCCGCGCCCTCAACCCGTGGCTGCCATTCACCTACGGCATCCGCGCCATGCGAGAGACCATCGCCGGCTACTACGGCAACTACTTTGGCCAGAACGTCTTCATGCTCCTGCTCTTTGTGATTCCGGCCCTGCTCATTGGCGTGGGCTGGCGTCGCCACCTCCTGAACATCAACTCGCTCTTCGACAAGAAGCTCGCCGAGACGGACCTCATGATCTGCGAGCGCGACGGCATCGAGGTCGAGCACTACCGGCTCTCCTCGCTCATCAAGGCGCTCATGCACAACGACGAGTACCGCGCGCAGATCGTGCAGCGCGCTGCACGGTTCAACGCGGCTTACCCGCGCCTCATCCGCGTGGGCTTTGTACTGCTGCTGGCCCTGCCCCTGGCACTCTCGGTGGTCATGTTCTCCGTGAGCAACAAGCTGCCGTGGTTCATTGTGTGGATCGTCTGCCTGGTGCTTCTGTGCACGGCGCTCATCATCATCGAGTACTTCCACGAGTCGCTCAACCGCAAGAGCGCCATGGTTGACCTCTCCAAGGACGAGATGTACCAGCTCCTGGGCGACCAGCTCGACCGTGAGTACTTCTCCTCGCCCATCGAGCGGCTGCGCCAGCGCATGAGCAACGTGGTCGCAGGGGCACAGGCGAAGATTGCGCCGGACGCCAAGCCTGGCACAGGCGCCAACGGGGCCAGCAGCGCAACGGGCTCCCAGACAACGCTTGTGCTGAGGCGCCTCGTCAACGAGCATGCCCCCGAACCTGAGGTCGAGGTGCCCACGATCACGCGCGGCGGCATCGTGACAGTGCCTGCCGCAGCCGAGGAGGCGGAGCCCGCCTCGGCTGACTACGCCCCCACAAGCGACACCACGTCAGAAGAGCCCCAGGTCGAAAAGGACCACCACGGCCACAAGAAGCACGACAAGCACAAGGCCGACAAGGACAAGAAGCACAAGAAAGACAAGAAGAAGGACCGCAAGCACAAGCACGGCAAGAAGGGAGACCGCGCATGAGAAAGATTTGGCGCATCTTCTGCCTTGACGTGAAGCACGCGACCAAGAACATCATCTCGCTCATCGTGTGCGTGGGCCTCGTGGTCATTCCGTCGCTCTACGCATGGTTCAACATTGCGGGAAGCTGGGACCCCTACGGCAACACCGGCAACCTCAAGGTGGCCGTTGCCAACAGCGACGAGGGCTACCAAAGCGACACCATCCCCGTAAAGATCAACCTTGGCGAACGCGTGGCCTCGAATCTCTCGCAGAAGAAAACCATCGGCTACGTGGTCACAACCGAGGACGATGCCGTCGAGGGCGTGCGTAGCGGCAAGTACTACGCGGCCATCGTGATTCCCGAGGACTTCACCAAAGATATGCTCACGGTCTTCTCGGATGACATCCAGCAGGCGGCCATCGTCTACTACAGCAACCAGAAGGAGAACGCCATCGCGCCCATCGTGACCGACAAGGCCGCGACCTCTGTGAAGAACAGCATCCAGACCGACTTTGCGCAGAGCCTGGGCGAGATGGGCGCAGGCGCCCTCTCTGAGATCTCCGGCTACGTGAGCGACGATCAGCTCATGGAAATCAGCCAGAACCTGGACAACGCCATCTCGCAGGCATCGACCGACCTGCGCACCGTCTCGTCGCACATGGGCGTCTACTCGAGTCTGCTCTCATCGGCGGGCTCCATCATAGACTCCTCCTCAACCCTGCTCTCGGGGACCGACTCCTCGACCCAGGACGTGCGCAACGCGCTGGCGGAATCTGCCCAGGGCGTGCGCAAGGTGGGCGACTCCGTGGACACGGCGTCTGCCGCCATAGACGAGGCGCTCTCCACCAGCAAGGAGAGCTTTGACTCGGTCTCTGACGCGGTGGACACCGCCTTCGACACCGCGCAGACCGACGCCTCAGACGGCGCGGCAAAGCTCCGTGACATCGCGACGCGCATCGATGCGCACGCCGATGCCTACCAGGAGCTCGACAACAGCCTCAAGTCGCTCCAGGAGCTACTCCCCGAGGACATGAAATCGCTCCTCGACCCCACGATCTCGCGCGTGGAGGGCGTCATCTCCACGCAGCGCGCGATGGCCGAGCGCCTGCGCACCTCGGCGACAAACCTCGAGAACGGCGTTGCCGACGCCAAGCAGGACCACGAGGACGTGGAGGCACTCATCGAGCAGGACGCGCAGCAGATCGAGGACGCGCGTGGCAGCTTTGACTCCGACCTGCGAACGCAGCTCTCGGACCTTGCCAGCTCCATCGACTCCGCCTCCACGGCGGCGAACACCGTCTCGATCAAGCTCGAGGGTACCGTGAGCGATGTGAGCGAGGCGGCCTCTCTCACCTCCGGCAATCTCGCGGACATGAAGAGCCTGCTCGACTCTTCCGCCGAGCAGGTCAACGGCATGGCCGATGACCTCGACGACCTCTCCGCGCGCCTCACCGCGGCGCTCGAGTCCGGCGACGCCCAGCAGGTGCGCCAGATCCTCTCGGCAAACCCCACCGACCTTGCAACGTTCCTCTCGCAGCCCGTGGGCCTCGACCGCGTTGCCGTCTACCCCATTGCCAACACCGGCTCGGCCATGGCGGGCTTCTACACCACGCTTGCGCTTTGGGTGGGCGCCGTCGTCCTTGTCGCCATGTGCAAGGCGCAGGTCTCGGACGCCGAACTTGCCGAGGCAAACGCCCGCCCGCGCCACGGCTACCTGGGGAGGCTTCTCCTCTTTGACCTGCTGGGCATTCTCCAGGCTCTGCTTGTCTCGTTTGGAGACCTCTTCTACCTGGGCGTGCAGTGCGCTGACATGGTGGTGTTTGTGCTCACGTGCTGCCTCATGTCGGTGGTCTTCGTGAACATCATGTACGCGTTCACGGTATCGTTTGGCGACGTGGGCAAGGCCATCTGCGTGTTCCTGCTGGTGATCCAGGTTGCGGGCTCCGGCGGCACCTTCCCGGTGGAGATGCTGCCCAAGGCATTCCAGACCTTCTACCCCACGCTCCCCTTTGTGCACGGGATTGCCGCCCTGCACGAGTGCATCGGTGGGTTCTATGGCTTCACCTGGGCAATCGAGATGTCGATCCTGGGCATCTACGTGGTGCTCTCTCTTATCCTGGGACTGCTGCTGCGCAAGCCGGTCGTGCGTCTCAACAACTGGATCAACGAGAAGCTCGAGTCCACAAAGATCATGTAGGCAACGGCCGCGGCCGCGTGGCACGCGACGGATGGCTGCGTCTATACTGGGACGCTGAATGCACGGCAGCAAGAGACTAACGAGAGGCACCACCTTGGCAGAAGACAGACACGTGCGCGTGCGCTTTGCGCCCTCCCCCACCGGCAAGCTCCACGTGGGCGGCGCTCGCACCGCAATCTACAACTGGGCATTTGCCCGCGCGAACCACGGCACCTTCATCCTGCGCATCGATGACACTGACCCAACCCGCTCGACCGAGGAGAACACTCAGATCATCCTGCGCGCCATGCGCTGGCTGGGACTCGACTGGGACGAGGGCCCCGAGGTGGGCGGCGACTACGGCCCCTACCGCCAGACCGACCGCATGCAGCTCTACCGCGACGCCGCACAGCGCCTGTGGGACGAGGGCAAGGCGTATCCGTGCTTCTGCACGCCCGAGAAGCTCGCGGCCGACAAGGCCGCCGCAGAGGCGCGCCACGACCCCTTCCAGGGCTACCAGCGCACCTGCCGCGACCTTGACCCCGCCGAGGCCAAGCGCCGCATCGACGCGGGCGAGCCCTACACCCTGCGCATCAAGGTCCCTCTCGACCGCGGCGACGTGGTAGTGCACGACGCGGTCCACGGTGACGTGACCTTCAACGCCCGCGAGCTGGACGACTTCATCATCTTCCGCTCCGATGGCACCCCCACCTACAACTTTGCCACCGTGGTGGACGACGCCATGATGGGCATCACGCACGTCATCCGTGGCGACGACCACCTCTCCAACACGCCGCGCCAGATCATGGTCTACGAGGCCCTGGGTGCACCCGTGCCCACCTTCGCGCACATCTCGATGATTCTGGGGCCAGACGGCAAGAAGCTCTCCAAGCGCCACGGCGCGACCTCGGTCGAGGAGTACCGCGACGCCGGCTACCTCTCCGACGCTTTCGTGAACTACCTGGCGCTTCTCGGCTGGTCGCTCGACGGCGAGACCACCATCGTGCCGCGCGACGTGCTGGCACGCGAGTTCTCGCTCGACCACGTCTCGAAGAACCCCTCGACGTTTGACCCCAAGAAGCTCGATGCCATCAACCAGGCCTACTACCTGGCCATGAGCGACCACGAGTTCTCCGAGCGCGTGCTTGTGCCGGAGCTTCGCGCCGCGGGTCTCGAGGCTGCCGAGGGCGACCTGGCGCACGATGACGCCTGGTACGACCTGCTCTCCTCCATCTTGAAGCCCCGCACCGTGGTGGCGCCAGACGTGGTAGAGAAGGCTCGCTTCCTCTACCAGAGCAACGAGGTCGAGCTGGACGAGAAGTCCGTCGAGAAGAACCTGGCCAAGGCCGGCGCTCGCGGCTTTGTGACCGCTGCGACCGAGGCGCTCGAGGCGCTTGACAGTGCCGCGTGGCACGCCGACGCCATCAACGCCGCGCTCGAGGCACTGCCGGAGAAGCTTGGTGCCTCCAAGCGCAAGTTCTTTGGGGCCGTACGCGTAGCCGCCTGTGGCAACCAGGTCTCGCCTCCGCTAGGCGAGTCGCTCGAGCTTCTCGGGCGTGACTGCACGCTCGCGCGACTCAGGCGCGCGGAGGGTATCGCAGCAGAGTAGGACCGGTGCGCCCGGAGCGGTCACTCGCCCCGGGCGCGCTCTTATCGGCGCCGCTGCCGGCGGCAATGCGTGGACAAGAATGGGTTCGAGGCGAGAGGAGCGACGATGGTCACGATGTCAGCGTTCGAGGTGCTTGGCCCCATCATGGTGGGTCCGTCCTCCTCACACACCGCAGGCGCGCTGAGAATTGCACTGGTAGCGCGCTCGCTTGCGCCCGCACCCATCTGCCACGTGGACTTTGTCCTGTACAACTCGTTCTCGCGCACGCACCTGGGCCACGGGACAGACCGCGCGCTTGTCGCTGGCATTCTGGGGCTTGGACCGGCAGACATCCGCGTGAGGCGCTCCTTCGAGCTGGCTCGGGAGGCCGGCCTCGGCTTTACCATCACCGAAGGGGGCCGTGACGAGGGGCTTCACCCCAACACTGTCGAGATTCGCATGGAGTGCGAGGGCGGGTCTTCCATCTCGGTCACCGGCGAGTCGCTTGGCGGCGGGCGCGTACGCGTAAGCAGCATCGATGGCGTTCGCGTGAGCATCGCCGGCAACATGCCCACCATCTTCATTGAGCACCGCGACCTGCCCGGCGTGCTTGCGGCGCTCACGCGGACGCTCTCGACGGCCAACGTGAACATAGCCACCATGAGCACCTTCCGGGAGGAGCGCGGCGGCAAGGCGTACACGGTCTTCGAGGTAGATGAGCCCGTGGGGGCACGCCTCCTCGAGCTTCTCGGCGCAACCGACCATGTTGAGTTTGCTACGCAGGTAAACGTTCCCGGCGCGGCCGGCGCAAGCGCACCCGTGGAGTCAGGTCTTTCGTTTGCAAGCGGGTCGCAGCTGCTTGCCGCCTGCGGCGCACGACAGCTCTCGATTGGCGAGCTCATGCGTGCGCGCGAGGTGGAGCTGGCTGGCGATGCGGCCGACCTCTCCCCCGACGCCGCAATGGCCCGCGTGCTTGAGGTCATGCGCAGTGAGACGACCGAGGCCATCACGCGACCCAAGGTCTCGCTGGGAGGGCTTCTCGGCAGGCAGGCAGCAGACGTTGCGTCATGCGGCGAGGGCGGCCTTGCGGGTGCGCTTCTGGGAACCACGCTCACGCGGGCGACGGCATTCGCCATGGCAACGCTTGAGCGCTCTGCCACGATGGGCGTCATCGTGGCCGCCCCCACGGCAGGGAGCGCCGGCGTGGTGCCCGGAGCGCTTCTCGCCTGCGCGGAGTCCACGGGCGCAGAGGATGCCGCCATCAGGCGCGCGCTGTGGAACGCGGCAGCCGTGGGGGCGCTTGTCTCCACCAACGCAACGGTCGCGGGCGCCGAGGGCGGCTGTCAGGCCGAGGTTGGCACGGCTTCCGCCATGGCTGCGAGCGCCCTGGTGGAGCTTCTCGGCGGCACGCCCGCGCAGTGCCTGGATGCGGCCTCGCTCGCGATTGCGAACACGCTCGGGCTGGTCTGCGACCCTGTGGGCGGCATGGTGGAGTTCCCCTGCCAGGCGAGAAACGCTATGGGCGTGGCGTGCGCGATGAGCTCGGCGCAGCTGGCGCTCTCTGGCGTGGGCTGCCCCATTCCCTTTGACGAGGTCGTGGACGCGATGGCAGCCGTTGGGGCGGCGCTTCCGGCGACGCTGCGCGAGACAGCAGAGGGTGGGCTTGCTGCCACTCCCACAGCGCGTGGAGGATGCGCAAGCTGCGGCGCGTGCGCGTAGAGGTTGCGGCGGCGCCGGCCGCTGTAGCGGTGCCGGAAGCCCGTGGTGCTCGGAGGAAAATTTGCGCAGCAATCCCGCACGAAACCGGTGGTTCGGCGTCATTTTGACGCCAAGAGGCACGTTTTGGCAGCAATTGCGTACAAAGTCGCTGCTCGGGCGCCATTTTCTCGCCCAAGCGCGCATTTTTGCAGGAAGCGTCTCCAGGGCTGCGCCTCAGGCGCCAGCGACGACCCCCCCCCCGAGCCTCTACACACGAAAACAGGCCACCGGCATAGCCGATGACCTGTGACCTTTTGGTAGCCCGTAGCAGATTCGAACTGCTGATCTCCGCCTTGAGAGGCCGACAAGAGCATGAGAGACACGCCATTCTACCTGCTGTTTCTTGCTCGACCATTCCAGGTTTTCGCCCACTCTCACCCATGTTTCCCTACGTCACGTTGGCGGAGCTTGGCGGAGGATATTGCATACCGTCCCCCTCGCCATCGATGAGGAGCAGGCGCCCCATGCGCTCGGCCGCGGCGTCGAGGTCCGGCCTCTGGTAGTGCTCGTAGGACACCCTCTGCGAGTGGCCGTGCGTCGCGGCGTTGACGGAGTCCAGGACGCCCGCCTCCTGCATGAGCGTCTCGTGCGTCGCCCTCATGCGGCAGAGCGGGAGATACGCGATGGGCGGGTCCGCGAGGAGCATCCGCCCGCGCACCGGCACGAGCGACTTGGGGGTGTGCGGGTCCCCGGAGAGCGGCTCCCACATCTTGCGCCACGCGCGCGGGCACGTCTTGGGGGACACCGCGCACACGGGCTCCTCTGGCCTCCCGCGCAGCTCCCACAGGCGCGACGCCATCGGCTCGCTCACCGCCACTATCCTCACGGAGCGCGCCGTCTTCGCGCGCTTGCGGCCGTCCGCCTTCGTGAGCGCCGCGTGCACCGCAAGCTGGACCACGGGCCTGCCGCCCACGTCGACGCGGCGTACGTCCCTCCACCTGAGCGCGAGTGCCTCCTCGCGCCTGAGCCCCGCGCCCACCATGCAGAGCCAACAGGGCTCGAGCGGTGCGCCCCGCAGCAGCGGCATGGCGCGGAGCACCGTGCCGGCGTCCCACACGTCGCGCGTCCCCTCGATGGCCCCGAACGGGTCCTCGTCGTAGTCGACGCCCGAGGAGTCGGCCGTGCCGACGTCCCCAGGCAGCTCGAGCGGCGCGCCGCGCAGCGGGTTCGCCGCCAGCACGCCGTCGCGCACCGCCTGGGTGAGCACTGCCGAGAGCGCCTTCACCCTCTCGTGGGCCTCGCTCCTGCTCGGGGCCGCGAGCACCACCGCCTGCATGCGTCCGCGGTCGAGCATGGAGATGTCGCACTCCCCCATCGCCGGCACCCACGCCCCGTCCATCGAGAGCGCGTAGCGGTCGAGCGTCGCGCGGGCGAGCCTCGCGCCCCTGGTGGCGCGGTAGACATCCCACCACCGGGCAAGCGTCACGCCGCGCCCGAGGTCCGGCCTGGAGCCCAGCTCCACGGCCAGCTCCGCGAGCCTGGCGTCCGCCTCCTCCTCGGTGTCGACGGTCTCGTAGACCGTCCTGGGAGAGCCATCCTCGCGGAGCCCGCGGGTGATGCACACCTGCCACCTGCCGTTGGGCCTCCTGCGCTTGCTGCCGACGGGCCTCCCGCTTTTGTGAGATGATGCCATCGGGCACCCTCCTTCCCTGAGGTCTGCCTGGCCCCCGCGCCTCGCCGCCAAGCTTCGACGCGGGGGCGACCATTTTCATATATCCGCATGCCAACACCCGCTGCCGCGCTCACCAACTTTCCGACACAATAGCAAGGGCAAGATGCCCTATACTGAGCGTGCGAGACGTACCCGCGAAGGAATAAGGCTGGGTTCCCGAATGGGAGTAGGCGGTCTTTACCGCTTAGAATCCTTTGCCCCTGGGGTCGTCTCGCATTTTTCTTTTCTCGTGTTCCTTCTTCAGCCCATCGATAATCCCCGATGGGTCCTCCTTGATTTGGTCGACTATGAAGTCGACCGCCCTCATGGAATACGTGTATCGAGAGCTATCGCCAATCTGGTGCTTGTAGGCGAACTCCCTCTTGCTCCTCAAGTCGTAAAAGTTCAAGAAGAGCTTCCAGTCGTTTGTGGTGAATGCCTTCGGCTCCCCGTTTGCCATCAAGGTAATGCCGAGCTTCGACAGCCTCGCGTTCACATGCTCGAGGAGCTTCTTCACGGTAAGCGGATGAGTGTTGACGGGATCCTGGAACACCTTGGCGGTCCTTATCGCCCTGTCCGAATCCTTGTCATAGGCAACCGTGAAATCAGCATTCCTCGGGTTCTTGACCACCGCAAGCTCAGTGAGCATGATGCACGAGTATCTCTGGTTCTGTTGGAGCTGCTCCTCCTGCCGTATCTCTGCCTCGTCAAATAGAAACTTCTCTGCCACCTCGGGTGGATACTTGGCTCTAATCACGTCTGGAGTGGCGGGGCTCGCTGACATCGAGAGGGTTAGGAAGTGCGGAGGTATCACGTCTGACATCCTCCTGCCATGGAACTCGAACATCTTTGCGTCGAAGTTTGTGACGCAGGATTGGAACAAGCCGACGTAAATCTGCTCGTACTCCTCGACGATAAAGTGCGTGCTCGTATTCCGCAACACGATGATGTCCTCGAGGTTCCTCCTAAGGGGATCCTTCTTATTGCTGAAGACCTTCGCGACGCATCGCTCCAGAGACAGCGTCCTGCTCTCGTTGTCCGAGTAGTAGATGGATGACGGGCCGTCGTCCTTATACATCTTCGCCTTCAGCATCAGTTCCCAGGCATTGCAGATGAAGAATGAAAACCCTTCGACCCTGTATTTAATGCTCGGCCTGTTGTACAGCTCTATCGAGAGGACAAACGCTTCACTCGACTTGTCAAGCATTCTCTGATACGTGGCGTTCTCGCGATCGTTCATCCGGCTCAATCCTTCTCTTGAGTAGTCCGCACTGCCGCTCCATATGCGCCCCGGTTGCCACGATAATGGTGGACTCAAATGTCGGACAATCACCCCACTTCTTGCCTAGAAGAGCCTCGGGGGCTCCTGCGGCTCGCTGATGTCCCGGACCTCCGTTATCGAGTAGGACTTGTTGACGTATGCGTGCAAGGTCGGGTCGAACTTCCTCGTGATGTCCATCCTCACCGACATCACCATCCCCACCTTGAAGCTCACGTCGGAGATCCTGGACATGAACGCCGCGTCCGTGATGTTCGCCGAGACCTTGATTCCCTGGTACAGGAACTCCCACTTCCTGGTAGTGGACGAGCCGAGGTAGGGCTTCACCACCGACAGGCTCGCCTCGACCTCGTCGTGCACAACGTCCTCCCCCTCAAACGACGGTGACACGGCGATCTCGTTGAACTCGTCCCTGCTCGCGGAGAACCCCTCGTCCCCACCGATGCTGAAGCTCTCTATCCTTGGGTCCGCGTCGAGGGTCTCGAACGTAGAGTTGACGGCAGTGTCGGCATCGGGGTGGTTCACGTAGATGTCGACGACGGGCCTTGGGAACTCCCTGGCCTCGCCGTCCTCCGTGACCACCCTCACGCCGCCCTCGCCGCCATCACCGAACGACGACGCCCGCCCGTGCTTTGAGAGATGCTTCTTGAGCTCATAGAACCCAGACGCGATGGTGACCGCCCCGGAGACCGTCTCGAGCGCGGTCTTGGGATCCGAGAAGAGGTTCTTCACCACGTCAGTCACGATGCCCAGGTCGACCATGAGGCATCCCGGCCTGACCGACCTGATGGTCGTCCGCACTGTGACGTTCGGGTCACCCTCGGCGCACGCGACGTTCAGCACCGTGGTGTAGTCGAGGATCACCTTCGTGAACGTGTTGACGTCAATCTGCTCGACGTCCCCTCCGAACTTGACAACGACCGGCTCTGCATCCACGACCCTGCTCCATCCCATCGAATCGCCACCCCCCCTCATGGGGCGATGGTACTCACATCTCCCCCGACTCGGGCCGGGGAAGGCCGCTCACCTACACCGCCTCCTCACGAAGCTCATCACGTTCGGCGCCTTCCCTGGATGAGGCCGCGAAGTCGCGGGCGGTCATGAGTAGGGCGTCCTGCCGCTGCGGCGTGCTCGACTCCCAGCAGCGGTTGAGCTCTGCCTGGCGGGGGTCGGAGTACGCCTGGGGCAGGTCGTGCCCCGCGATCTCGTCGATGGAGCAGTCGAGGGCCACCGCGCAGTCGTAGGCCTGGGCAAGAGACATATTTGCCTCTCCTCGCTCCCATGAGCCATATGTGCGCTTTTTCACTCCCACCTTGTCTGCCATTTCTTGCTGAGAAATTCCCTTTGCTTTTCTAATACGTTGAAGATGTAATTCCATCCACCTCACCTCCGAGAATTTACACCAGATATTACATCCATGATGTACTAGTTTCAACGAAAATGTTAATTTGCTCTTGACAGTACATCTTCCATGTATATCATTCGAATTAGTTACATCCTGAATGTAATTTTCGAAGCATGGAGGTGTTAGATGGCCGGTTTTGACAAGAGGGTCTTCTCCAACAGGCTCGCCGCCCTGCGCAACGACAGGGGCTGGAGCCAGGAGGACCTCGCCCGCGAGAGCGGGGTGAGCCTCAACGCGATCGCGCGCTACGAGGCCGAGACGAACTGCCCGTCGCTCGAGACGGCGTTCAAGCTCGCCGAGGCGCTGGGCTGCTCCCTGGACGTGCTGTCCGGGCGCGTGGGCCTCGCCGTGGGGACGGTGCGCTAGCCATGGGCGGAGAGTGGCGCCCGTGGGCGGTGGAGCGCTGGGCCTGGGCGCTGTGCGAGGCGATCGGCCGCGCCGGCGACGCCCTGGTCGCGGCCGTGGGGCCGGTGCCCGTGGTCATCGGCATGGTGCTCGTCTGCGGGCTCGCAGAGGGCCTGCTCGGGAGGTGACCGCGATGGCGAGGAGGACGGTAGAGCTCTCCGAGGCGTGCCGCTGGGTGCTCTCCTGGACCGCTGACGGCAGGCACTGGCACCACATGTTGATGTGCAATAAGAAGTGCGCCGGAATCGCATCGCGAATTGAGCAGCGATGGCATCGAAAACTGAGCAGTATTCGCATGGGCCGCCTCCCTCGGCGCAAGGGGCGCGGCCCGCTCTATATTTC